>Ga0209121_10003473_pt1 | contig 15269 bp, 11 predicted proteins | sample Cruoilmetagenom3_FD_187292 | JGI IMG/M metagenome (GOLD analysis project Ga0209121, IMG submission 187292) | Oil polluted marine microbial communities from Coal Oil Point, Santa Barbara, California, USA - Sample 3 (SPAdes) (version 2) | ecosystem: Environmental > Aquatic > Marine > Oil seeps ...
CGCGCGCGATCTGTATCACGCGACGCAACGCGGGCGGATGGCAATCGGCAACCGCTAACCAATCTGATAACCGGGCGTTGACATCGACAGGGCCAGTTCGTCCGCATCCATGTCTTCGGCAATGGTTTCGAACAAGGGCGTTGTCATGTATCGCTCGCCGGTGTCCGGCAGGACGCAAAGAATGACCGAGCCGGGTTCGGCCTTTTCGGCAACCTTGAGTGCTGCCGCAAAGGTTGCCCCACCGGAAATCCCGGTGAAAATGCCCTCTTTCTGCGCCAGTTGTTTTGCACAGGCGATCCCGTCTGCCCCGGCGGTCGGCACCAGTTCGTCATAAAGACCATTGTCCAGCGCCTCTTGCAGGACCAGAGGCACAAAGTCCGGGGTCCAGCCTTGAATCGGATGTGGTTCAAACGCCGGGTGGCTGGCCGAGGGCGACCCGGTTGCATCGCGTTCCTGGATATGGCCACTTCCCAGCAACTGCGCATTGGCCGGTTCGGACAGGATGATCCTGGTCTCGGGACGTTCTTTGCGCAGCACCCGCGCGACCCCGGTCAGGGTGCCGCCGGTGCCATATCCGCTGACAAAATAGTCAAGCCGCTGACCGTCGAAATCATTGATGATCTCGCGGGCGGTGGTGGCTTCGTGGATGTCGGCATTGGCGTCCGTTTCGAACTGCCGGGCAAGGAACCAACCATTGGCCCTGGCCAGTTCGACCGCCTTTTGATACATGCCAAAACCCTTTTCGGCCTTGGGGGTCAGGATAACCTTGGCCCCCAATATCCGCATCAGCTTGCGCCGTTCGACCGAAAAGCTCTCGGCCATTGTCACCACCAGCGGATAACCCTTTTGCGCGCAGACCATGGCCAGACCGATGCCGGTGTTGCCACTGGTCGCTTCGACAACGGTCTGTCCCGGCTTCAATGTGCCGTTGCGCTCGGCTTCTTCGATGATGTTCAGGGCCAGACGGTCTTTGACCGAGGCGCAGGGGTTGAAAAACTCGGCCTTCACATACAGGCGGACATGGTCCGGCCCCAGGTTGTTGACGCGAATACACGGTGTGTCGCCCACCGTGTCCAGAACGCTGTCAAACAGGTGCCCGCGGCCATTTGTGGTTCTGATTCCATTGCCGGTTGTCATGATCATCCCTCTTTCTGATGGCTTTGTTTCTTTTGTCGGTCGAGACGGTTCACCGCCCGCGGATACGCGGGTCCAGCGCGTCACGCAGGCCATCGCCCAGATAGTTGACGCTTAGAACCGTCAGGGAAATGGCCATACCCGGCAGAATCACCCGCTCGGGGAAATTCTCCATCCGGTCCACCGCGTCGGCCAGCATCTTGCCCCAGGTCGGGAAATCCGATGGAAACCCGACGCCAAGGAACGACAGCGCGCTTTCGGTGATGATCGCCGTGGCCAGACCCAGGGTGGCCGAAACCATTATGGGGCTCAGCACATTGGGCAGGATATGTCGGGTGATCAGGTTGCTGTTGCGCGTGCCGATCGACCGCGCCGCCAGCACGAATTCGCGTTCCTTCAGCGCCAGCACATCGCCGCGCACGATCCGCGCCGTGGGCATCCAGCTGGTGATGCCGATGATGGCGACGATCAGGATGAACATGCCACCCTCGGGACCGAGACTGCCCCTCAGAGGTTCGCGGAACAGCGTCACCGCCACCAGCAACAGCGGCAGGATCGGCAAGCTCAGGAACAGGTCGGTCAGGCGCATCAGCGGCCCGTCGAGCTTGCGAAAGAACCCCGCGACCACACCGATGGCTGTGCCGATGAACAGCGTCAAAAGCATCGCCGCCCAGCCCACCGCCATAGACGCCCGTCCGCCCGCCAGCATGTTGGCCAGCCCGTCGCGGCCCAGCTGGTCGGTGCCAAACGGATGGGCCCACGCCACCTTGGCGTCACTGCTGAACAGGGCCGTGTAGATGGGCCGCATATCCTTGTTGCGGATGTCGATTTTCTGCGGGTCCAGCGCCCAGATATAAGGCCCCAGCAGCACCGCCAGCGTGATGAACGCCAGAAACCCGCCGCCCAGCATCGCGCCTTTGTGTTTGCGGAACTGCCCCCAGACGTCCTGCAGCTGGCTTCGCGACTTTTGTCCCGGGGCGGGATTGCTCATATCAGTCATAGCGAATCCTCGGGTCCAGCAGTCCGTACAAAACGTCGGCAATCAGGTTGAAGAACACGATCAGGATGGCAAAGATGAAGGTCAGCGTCTGCACCATCGGCAGGTCATTGGCGAACAGCGCCGTGATCAAAAGCTGGCCGATGCCGTTGACCTTGAAAATCACCTCGGTGATGATCGCGCCGCCAAAGATCGCCGGCATTCCCAGCGCAATCACCGTCACGACGGGGATCATCGAGTTGCGCAGCACATGGACCATCACAACCACCGCCTCGCTTAGCCCTTTGGCGCGGGCGGTGCGCACGTAATCCTGATTCAGGTTGTCCAGCATCGAGGCGCGCATATAGCGGCTGATCTGCGCCGTGGTCTGCATTGCCAGCACCATCACCGGCAGGATCATCTGGCGCAACTGCACCCTGAAGCTGTCCCAGTCATCGACAACATGCAGCGTATTATAGACCGATGGCAGCCAGCCCAGTTGCACCGCGAAGATCACGATCAGCAGCGGGCCGGTAAAGAATGGCGGGATCGAAAAGCCGATCATGGTGACAAATGTCCCGGCCTGATCGAACACCGAATACTGCCGGTAGGCCGAATAGATGCCGATCGGCAGGGCGATCAGGATGCCGACGATATAGGCGGTGCCGACAACCCAGATTGTCTGGGGCATGCGCTGAACCACGATGTCCATGACCGGGCTGCGGGTCTGCCAGGAAATCACCCTCAGCTTGCCCTCGGCGAAGGTGGTGTTGAACAGATGGTCAAACAGCACCTGCGGTTCGATCCAGAAGAACTGGACCAGCCATTTGACGTAGCGCACGTGCATCGGCTGGCCAAGCCCCAGCGCCTCGCGCATCTTTTCCTTGACCTCGTCCGGCACGGTCAGCGGCACCTGGGCCATCGGATCACCGGGGGCCAGTTCCAGCAGCAGGAAAATTGCAAGAGAGATGAACAAAAGCGTCGGAACGGCGAGAACCAGTCGTCGAATGGTGAAAGTCAGCATTCAGGGTGCCTTTGCAGCTTGGTCTTGTTATTGCTCATCACGATGAGAAAACCCCGCCCCGGCGGTTGGCCGGGACGGGGCGACAGGATCTTACGATCCTTCTTTGCGATACCAGTCGGCGGCATTCCAGATCTCGCTGTCCCAAACGTTCAGGACAACCCCGCCAAGGGTGTTGGCATGGGCCGAAATCCGGCCACGGTGTACCAGCGGGATCAACGTGCCGGCCTCTACCAGCATGTCGTTCAGCGCCTTGCCAATCTCGGCGCGGGCGTCGATATCCGCCGTTTGCGACAGCTTTTTGTGCAGCGCATCATAGGCCGGATCGCAGAACCGCGAGATGTTCGGACCCTGCCACTGCGATGCCGGGGAAGGTGCCTTGTCGCACAGGTAGTTGCCCAGATAGGACTGGGGATCGGTGCCGTTGAACGTGTTGGCATACATTTCCAGATCGGCATAGAATTTCTGGAACGTATCCGGCGAACCGGGGTCACCACCAAAGAACACCGATCCGCTGATGTTGCGCAATTCGGCGTCAACGCCGATTTCGCTCCACCACTGTTTGATCAGCGCCTGGAAATCCTGACGCACGGCGTTGGTCGAGGTCTGGTAGACATAGCTCAGGCGCACACCGTCCTTGGCGCGCACACCGTCACTGCCCATTGCCCAGCCGGCATCGTCCAGCAGCTTGTTGGCCGCCGCGATATCCTGCGTCGAACACTCGTGTTTGGTCGAGTTGTAAACGGCAGGGGCCGGCACCAGATTGCAGGTCACCTTGCCCGCCTGACCATAGCCGACTTCAACCAGCAGGGGGCGGTCGATGGCAAGGCTAAGCGCCTTGCGCACGGCCGGGTCCGACAGGGACGGGTGCGGGCGCTGCACTGACCGGTCGTCCGGGCCAAGGGCCGGGTCGGGGTTGGTGTTGTTGACCATGATGCGTTCCACCAGCGGGCCAAAGCCGGCGACTGGCGTGCCTTTGCCGCCTTCCTGCATCTTGGCGATCACATCGGGGGCCAGTTGCAGGTTCCAGGCATAGTCGAATTCGCCGGTTTCCATCACCGAACGGCCCGCCGCCGTGGCATCGCCGCCGCCCTTGAAGGTCAGCGTGGCAAAGGCCGGTTTGTTGGGGTCTCGGTAATTCGGATTGGCCGACATGGAAATCACGTCATTGGGGCGGAATTCATCCACCACGAACGGGCCGGTGCCGACCGGGTTGAAATTGGCCTCGGTGCATTCGGGTGCCTTGGCCCCCATGCAGTCGGCGAATTGCGCTGCCTGAATGATCGGGCTTTCGCCACCCACAAACGGACCATAGGGGAACGGGGTCTGACCTTCGAAGGTAACCTTGACAGTCAGATCGTCGATCACCTCAACCGCTGTTACGCCTTCGAATTTTGTCGAATGGGCACAGCCGCCTTCGGGGTGCATGCAATAGTCAGCCGAGAACTTGACGTCATTGGCGGTAAAGGCTGACCCGTCGGACCACTTGAGCCCCGGCTTGATATGCCAGGTGATCGAGGTCAGGTCTTCGCTGACACCGCCATTGCCGACGGTCGGTACTTCGGTTGCCAGCCAGGCCACCAGCGCGCCGTTTTCGTCAAACCGCGCCAGCGGCTCAACAACCAGGCTCGCCGCTTCGGTGTCTTTGGTGCCGCCCGACAGGAACGGGTTCATGATCGACGGGGCTTGCCAGTAAATGATGCTGACGTTGCCGTCCGACCCGCGCTCGGCCATGGCCATCGGTGCCATTAGTGGCACCAGCGCCGTGCTTGCAATCGCACCAAGCATTAAAGCTCGAAATTTCATGGGTACACTCCTTGTTGGACACAAAATGTCTCTCGTTGTTACCGCTGACATCGCGGTGTTGGTTCGTGTCATTCCGGGGGTAAGCCGTTGGAAAAATGCAGAAAAAACAGGCCATCGTTCTGATCTGTGTCGTTCCCCCTGAAATGAATACCGCGCTATCGAAACAGAGTTTGAGAAAATTGCAAGCCTTTGGGGCCGGAAATCTTGCTTGAGGGTTTGACACTTGCCTTTGCCTCGCCGTAGCGTTGCGCCTGCAACCAAGGGGGCGTGCAGGTGCTGGATCAACAACCGATTGCTCAGGTCAGGGGTTTACGGGTCGAATTTCAGACCAAAGACGGCCCGGTTGTCGGGGTCGAGGACGTATCATTTGACATCAGCCCCGGCGAAACCGTCTGTATCGTCGGCGAATCCGGGTCCGGCAAATCGGTGTCGTCGCTGTCGCTGATGCGGCTGGTGGAATTCGGCGGCGGAGAGATCGCCGGCGGCCAGTTGCTGTTCGACCGCTCGAACGGCGAAGAAATCGACCTGGCCCGCGCTGATCAGGCCCTGATGCGCCACATTCGCGGCAATGAAATCGGTATGATCTTTCAGGAACCGATGACCGCGCTGAACCCGGTGTTCACGGTTGGTCGCCAGTTGACCGAAGGCTTGCGCGTTCACAAGAACCTGTCGAAACGGGCCGCCGAGAAACGCGCCATCGACCTGCTGCGCGAGGTACGCATCCCCGAACCGGAACGCCGCCTGAAACAGTTCCCGCATGAATTGTCCGGCGGCATGCGCCAGCGCGTGGTGATCGCCATGGCCATGGCCTGCGAGCCGCGCCTGCTGATCGCCGATGAGCCGACCACGGCGCTGGACGTGACCATCCAGGCCGAGATCCTGGCGCTGATGGACCGGCTGAAACGCGAAACCGGCACGGCGGTGATGTTCATCACCCACGACATGGCCGTGGTGGCGCAGATGGCCGACCGGGTGGTGGTGATGTATCGTGGCAACAAGGTCGAGGAAGGCCCCGTCGGGGAAATCTTCGAAAACCCGCAACATGAATACACCCAGTCCCTGCTGGCGGCGGTGCCGAAACTGGGCGAGATGCGCGGTAAGCGCGTGCCCGAGCCGATGAAACTGATGGGCGGCGAGGGCCAGAAGATCGAACCGATCCCCGGAACCGACGACGTGCTGTTGCGTGTTCGGGGACTGACCACGCGCTTTGCGGTCAAGGGCGGGTTCTTCCGCCGCACGGCGGCCAATGTCCACGCGGTCGAGGATGTTTCCTTCACCGTAAACAAGGGCCAGACCCTTAGCCTTGTGGGTGAATCCGGCTGTGGAAAATCCAGCGCCGGCCGGTCCATTCTGCGGCTTGTGGAACCCTATGCGGGTGAGATCGACATCGACGGCGTCGATATCATGAAACTTGATCCGGTCGGGCTGCGCCAGGCGCGGCGTGACATGCAGATGATCTTTCAGGATCCGTTTGCCTCGCTCAATCCGCAGATGATGCTGGCCGATCAGGTGGCCGAACCGATGCGCAATTTCAACACCGCGTCCGGGTCCGAACTGGAAGACCGGGTGGCGATGCTGTTTGACCGGGTGGAACTGCCGCGCAGCTTCATGCGCCGCTATCCGCACGAAATGTCCGGCGGCCAGCGCCAGCGCATCGCCATCGCCCGGGCTCTGGCGCTGAACCCCAAGCTGATCATCGCCGACGAGGCGGTTTCGGCGCTGGATGTGAGCGTGCAGGCGCAGGTACTGAACCTGATGATGGAGCTTCAGGCCGATCTTGGCCTCAGTTATCTGTTCATCAGCCATGACATGGCGGTGGTGGAACGGGTCAGCCACAATGTCGGGGTGATGTATCTGGGCCGGATCGTTGAACTTGGCCCGCGCGCGGCCGTGTTCGGGAACCCGCAGCACGCCTATACCCAGACGCTGATGAAGGCGGTGCCGATCGCTGATCCCCGCAAGCGAAAGTCTGAAAAAGACTTGAATTTCAAGCCAATACCATCGCCAATTCATCCGATAGACTATGTCCCGGAACCTTCGGTTTACCGGGAAGTCGAACCAGGGCATTTCGTTTTGACCTCGGACAGTGGATACTGATCCATCTTTGGCAATACCTTAAGGAGAGTGCCCCATGCCGATCAAGAACCGACTGGCCGAGATGCACGGCGAAATCACCGGCTGGCGACGGCATCTGCACGAGAACCCGGAACTGATGTTCGATGTGCAGGAAACGGCCGCCTTTGTGGTGGATCGTCTGAAGGAATTCGGCATCACCGACATCACCACCGGCATTGGCCGGACCGGTATCGTTGCCACGATCAAGGGCAAGACGGATAGCTCTGGCAGGGTCATCGGGCTGCGCGCCGACATGGATGCGCTGCCGATCCACGAGGCGACCGGGCTGGACTATGCCAGCAAGGTGCCGGGTATGATGCACGCCTGCGGCCATGACGGGCATACGGCGATGTTGTTGGGGGCGGCGAAATACCTGGCCGAGACACGCAATTTCGACGGCACCGTGGCGCTGATCTTTCAGCCCGCCGAAGAGGGCGGCGGCGGCGGTCGCGAGATGTGCCGCGACGGCCTGATGGACCGCTGGGGTATTCAGGAAGTCTACGGCATGCACAACATGCCCGGCCATCCGGTTGGAGAATTTGTCATCCGGCCCGGCGCTTTTATGGCGGCGGCGGATATGTTTGACATTGTCCTCACCGGCAAGGGTGGCCACGCCGCAAAGCCGCACCATGCGATTGATACCAATCTGGCGGCGGCGCATGTGGTGGTGGCGCTGCAATCCATCGCCTCGCGCAATGTCGATCCACTGGCGCAGGTGGTGGTGTCGGTCTGTACCATGCGCAGCGACAGCGAGGTGCATAATGTGCTGCCCCAGACGGTGCTATTGCGCGGCACGGTACGCTCGCTTGACGCCGGTGTGCGCGATCTGGCCGAGGCGCGGCTGAAAAAGATCGTGACGGCCACGGCAGATGCCTATGACTGCACGGTCGACATCGACTACGAGCGCGGTTACCCGGTGACGGTAAACGCCCCTGAGAACACCGAGATCGCCTCTGACATCGCCGAGATCGTCGCCGGCAAGGTTGACCGCGACACGCCGCCGATCATGGCGGGCGAGGATTTTTCGTTTATGCTGGAAGAACGCCCCGGTGCCTATATGTTCATCGGCAATGGTGACGGGCCGATGGTGCATCACCCGCAATATAACTTCAACGACGAAGCAATTCCCGCCGGCTGTAGCTGGTTTGCGGAATTGATAGAGCGGCGTATGCCCGCCGCATGACCTGAGGAAAGAGACACCCATGCCCGTCAAGAACAGACTTGCAGAAATGCACGATGAAATCACCGAATGGCGCCGGGATATGCACGAAAACCCGGAGATCCTGTTTGAAACCCACCGCACCAGCGCGCTGGTGGCGGAAAAACTCCAGGGCTTTGGCTGTGACGAAGTGGTGACAGGCATTGGCCGCACCGGTGTGGTTGCGGTGATCCGCGGCAAGACCAACAATTCCGGCAAGGTGATCGGGTTGCGCGCCGACATGGACGCGCTGCCGATCATGGAGGCGACCGGGCTGGAGTACGCCAGCAAAACACCCGGCGCGATGCACGCCTGCGGCCATGACGGGCATACGGCGATGCTGCTGGGGGCGGCGAAATACCTGGCCGAGACGCGCAATTTCGACGGCACGGCCGTGGTGATATTCCAGCCCGCCGAAGAGGGCGGCGGCGGTGGCCGGGAAATGTGCGAAGATGGCATGATGGAGCGTTTTGGCATTCAGGAAGTCTATGGCATGCACAACTGGCCGGGTCAGCCGGTCGGCAGTTTTGCCATCCGTCCCGGTGCGTTCTTTGCCGCAACCGACCAGTTCGACATCACACTGGAAGGGCTGGGCGGTCACGCGGCCATGCCACACAACACGGTGGATACCACGGTGATGGCGGCCCAGACCGTTCTGGCGCTTCAGACCATCGCCAGCCGCAACGCCGATCCGGCCGATCAGGTGGTGGTGTCGGTGACTTCGTTTGAAACCTCGACCAAGGCGTTCAACGTGATTCCGCAAAAAGTCCAGATGAAAGGCACCGTGCGCACCATGAGCCGCGACATGCGCGATCTGGCGGAAAAGCGGATCAATGAGATTTGCAACGGCATCGCCGCTACGTTCGGCGGCACGGCGGCGGTGAATTACATCAGTGGCTATCCGGTGATGGTCAATTCCGAGGAACAGACGGCGTTTGCCGCCAAGGTGGCCGCGTCGGTTGCCGGAAGCTGCGAACCCGCTGATCTGGTGATGGGGGGCGAAGATTTCGCCTTCATGCTGGAAGAACGCCCCGGTGCCTATATTCTGGTCGGCAATGGCGACACGGCGATGGTGCATCACCCGGAATACAATTTCAACGACGAGGCGATCCCGGCAGGGTGCAGCTGGTGGGCGGAAATCATCGAACAACGGATGCCGGCGGCCTGATTTACGACCATAACTGGCGATAAACCGCCTCGATGCCCGCCGCTTCGGCGGCGGCGCTGAAAGAGTGAACCGCGATGTCGCGGGCGCTGGCCTGCATAATTGCAAGACGTTCCGCGTCGCGCAGCAGGTCCAGACCCTCGTCTGCCGCGTCAACTGCGGCCTCTTGCGGGACGATGATCCCGCTGCTGCCCTGGGCCGAAAACGCCCGGTAATATCCCGCCTCGCTGGCGATGAACGGCACTCCACTGGCCATGCCTTCCAGCGGGGCCATGCCATAGCCTTCGTAGCGCGGCAATTGCACCACCAATGACAGCGCGCGCATCAGTGCCGGCAGTTGTGCCGCCGGAACCTCGCCGGGAAACAGGATGCGTCCGGCCAATCCGGCCGCCGTCACCTGGGCCTTCAGCCCTTGCAGGAACCCCTGATGTTCGCGCGCCGCGCGCCCGACCACCAGCGCCACGGCCCCCGGCAGGTCCGGCAACAGCCGCAGCATCGCCGAGACAAACAGATCTGTGCCCTTTTCGGGCCGGATCCGCCCAACCGTGGCAAGGCCCATCGACCCGCCATACCCCAGCGCGGCCCAGGCCGCCGCGCGGTCGGTCGCAGGGGTGAACAGGTCGGTATCAACCCCATGCGGCACAACGGCGCGCACATGGGGGACAAATTCCGCCGCCTGTTCGGTGGTGGCAATCACCGCGTCCATGCGCGCGATCAGCCAGCGGGGATAGGCCGAATGCCGCCGCTGCGCCGCCGAAGTGAACACGATGCGGACCGGCAGCCGCAGCACGTCGCGCGCCCAGATCGCCGCGCGCATTTCCGGGTTGCGCCGCACGTGCCAGATGGTGAATTCCTTGCCCGGCGGCGGGGTGTGGGACAATGCGCGCGCCTCGGCCCGCGAAATCGGGTCGGGGCAGCCGGGCAGGGGATAGCCGACCAGCCTCAGGTCGAAATCCTTTGCCTGCTGGCGGACCACATTGGCGGTAGTGGCCGAAACGCCGGTGAAATTTCGGTTGAAATTGGTGACAAACAGTTCAGCCATCCGGCGTGTCCAGATCAAGGGCGGTGCATAGCGTATCGACGATATGATCCAGCACATCCTGCTGCGATTGCACGAAGTCACCCGCCGCTTTGCGCGCCGTTTCCAATGCCGCACCATCCTCAAGCCACAGCGCAACCGCATTGGCCAGCTGATCCGCATCCCCCACCTCAGCTGCGCCGCCCGTGGCGATCAGCGGCGCATAGGTCTCGGCGAAATTCGCCACATGCGGGCCGGTAATCACGGCGGCCCCGGCCTGAGCCGGTTCAAACGGGTTATGGCCGCCAATCTTTTCAAGCGAGCCGCCCAGAAACACGATCGGGGCCAGCGCATACCAGGTGCCGGTCTCGCCCAGCGTATCGGCCAGATAGACCTGACAAGGGGTGCTGACCCGTTCGCCGATGCTGCGCCGGGCCTGGGTCAACCCGGCATCGCCGATCAGGCCGGCAACCTCGTCGCCACGTTCGGGGTGGCGCGGGATCAACAGCAGCAGCAGGTCGGGAAACCGGGCCAGCAGGGCGTGATGTGCGGCCAGCACCGCCGCCTCTTCGCCGGGATGGGTCGAACTGGCAATCCAGACCGGCCGACCGCCGATATCGGCGCGCATCCCGGCCAGAACATCGCCGTCCACCGGCAGCGGGGCCGAGGTGGATTTGAGGTTGCTGCCCACCTGCACCCGCCCGGGATCCGCCCCCATGGCCCGCAGGCTGTCGGCCACCCGGCGATTCTGGGTCAGCATCAGGTCGAACTGGTCCAGCACGTATCGCGCTGTCTCCGGGTAGTTCTGCCACCCCCGCGCCGATTTCTCGGACAGCCGCGCGTTCAGCAGCGCCAGCCGCACCCCGGCGGTGCGACCATCCATCAGCATCAGCGGCCAAAGCTCGCTTTCGACAAAGATCCCGGCAACCGGTCGCCAATAATCATAGAACCGACCAACCGGCCCGGTCGCATCCAGCGGGGCAAACTGGTGGCGGGTGCGTGGCGGCATCCGCCTGGCGATCAGATCAGCCGAGGTGGCGGTGCCGCTGGTGATCAGGAATTCGTGGCCGGGCAGGCGTTGTCCCATGCGGGCGATCAGCGTCAGCACCGACAGGCTTTCGCCGACACTGGCGGCGTGGAACCAGACCAGCGGGCCGGTCGCGCGCGGCTGACTGGCATTGCCCAATCGTTCGTGAATACGCAAGGCGGCAACCCCGTGCCGCTTCAGCTTGCGCGCCACGACCCAATAGGCCAGAGGCACCGCGATCCCGGTCAGCATACGATAAAGGCGCAGCAACGGCGTCGGCGCACCGCCAGACCCATCGCCTGACCTGCCGCCAGACCCATTGCCTGACCGATCGAAGGACTGTGGCATCAGCCGCCCGTGTGGCTCATGTGGCGCGACATCTGACCGTCCTGCTTCTGGCGGGAATAGTCGAAATCATGGCCCTTGGGCTTGTGTTCGATGGCGTCGCGGATCGCCTGGCGCAGTGGTTCCTCGGTGTCCAGGTGTTCACGCAGCGCGTCGCGCAGGCTGGCGTTGTCTTCCTGCCCCAGACACATGAACAATTCGCCGGTACAGGTCAGCCGCACCCGGTTGCAACTTTCGCAGAAATTATGCGACAGCGGGGTGATGAAACCGATCCTCTGGCCGGTTTCCTCAAGCCGCACATACCGCGCCGGGCCGCCGGTATCGTCGGGCAGATCGGTGATTTGGTAATGCCTGCCATAGGTGGCGCGCACATCGTCCAGCGACCAGAACTGGCCCAGACGGCTATCGGTGCCCATGTCCTCGCCCATCGGCATGACCTCGATCCAGGTCAGGTCCATGTCGCGGCTGGCGCACCATTGGGTGATGGCGGGCAGTTCCTCTTCGTTGAAACCCTTCAGCGCCACCGCATTTATCTTGATCCTCAGGCCGGCCTTTTGTGCCGCATCAATGCCGTTCAGCACCTGCTTCAGCCGACCCCAGCGGGTAATCTTGCCGAACTTTTCCTCGTCCAGCGTGTCCAGCGACACATTCACCCGGCGCACACCAGCGGCATAAAGATCGTCGGCGTATTTGTGCAATTGCGAGCCATTGGTGGTCAGCGTCAGCTCTTTCAGCGCGCCGCTGTCCAGATGCCGGGTCATCGACTGGAAAAAGCCCATGATGCCGCGTCGCACCAAAGGTTCGCCGCCGGTGATGCGCAGCTTTTGCACGCCAAGGCCGATAAAGGTCGAACACATGCGGTCCAGCTCTTCCAGCGTCAGCAGCTCTTTCTTGGGCAGAAAGGTCATGTTCTCGGACATGCAATAGACACAGCGAAAGTCGCACCTGTCGGTGACGGAGACGCGCAGATAGGTGATGGCGCGGGCGAAAGGATCAATGAGCGGAGCAGTCATACATCATAGGTAAAGCCCAGCTCGCCTGGCGGCAAGGGGGATGTGACACATACCGTTACGTGACGGACATCGGCTTGTCCCTTTCACAAACGCGGCCTAATGTCGGGCCATGCGATATTTGATAATTCTTGCCCTTGTTGTGCCGGCTGGTTGCGGTCTGGTCCGGGGCGGCGACAAAACCGCCGATGCGGACCCCAAGGCAACCGCCGCGCAAGCGCAAGTGAGCGAATCCGGGGATCTGTCCGAGTCAGTGGCCGGTTCCGTGGTGGAAGACGCCGGGGTGACCGGGTTGACTGGCTTGACCGGGCCTGCACGTACCGTGGCGGGGCTGGGCGATCCGTCCCGTCCGGGACTGTGGCTTGAAACGCCGCTGGTACAAAGCGAAGGGCAGGGGCGGGTGCGGCTGCTGTCCGGCGGGGCATCAGTTGCGGTGACCCTGTTGCCGGCACCCGGTCCGGCGACGGCAGGAAGCCGGCTGTCCCTGTCGGCAATGCGCCAGCTTGGCGCGCCGCTGAGCGATCTGGTGGAACTTGAGGTTTCACCCGTAGTTGCCCCTGCCGGCTGAGCGGCACTTGCCCCGCTCAGAAAGGTATCAGCGGGGCAAAACGGAATTTCGCAAAATTGCCGGTGCCCGGCCTCAATCCCAGCAGCTCACCAGAACGGTCATGCCACCGGCCACCCGAACCAGATCGTCCGGCGACAAAGGCCCATGCGTTTCGCTGGCTTCGGCGCTCATCCCGGCCTGCTCCAGCAGCGTCCGGATAGCCTGGGCATCCGCTGCGAATGCCACATCACCGGGCAGTTTCCGGGCACCGTCCGCCGCCGGAAGCAACATGCCGACCACGCCGCCGCCGGTATCAAACACCGGCCCGCCTGCATCGCCCGGCAGGCTTGCCAATGCCAGACGGGTCAGATCTGCCTCGCCGCTCAACCCCTTGAGATCGGCCAGCTTGCCAAAAGTCATCGTCGGCGCACCCAGTATGCCCTCAAAGGAATAGCCCGACACCGCCACATCCGATTGCAGCCGTGGCTCGTCTTTGCGCAACTGCGCCACCGCCCGTGGGGCCAGCGCCTCGGACGGGCGCAGCAAAGCCACGCCCAGCGCCTCGTTCGAGACCACCAGCTCGGCGCGGTAACTGTGGTCCAGCGTGATCCTCGTACAGCCCTGAACCGCTTGAGATGTGGTCACAACTGCCCCCTGGCCGTCAATGTAGAAACCCGACCGCGACAGGCGGGGTTTGCGCACTTCCAGCCCCGACACCAGATCGACCCGCTGTTCGGCATTTGCCCCGGCACCGGGGTCAAGAACCGCCTCTAGCCGGACAAAGCTGTTTTGCATCTCGCTCAGAACGCGGCTGCGCCGGTCTTCGTCGCCGGTCGGCCAGATCAGCGTGAAGCCCTTGATCTGACCGTCATCAAGGCGGGCCTCGGTGTAGGACACGATGCCCTTGCCGCGCCCCTCGATGGTAAAGCTGTTCTTGCCCTTTTCGCGCGGGCCGTCCAGCGGCACGATCTCAAGCGTCTGCATGATGTCGTACAGGCCAAACAATGTCGCCTGGTCACCCGGCTGGCTGATCAGCAAAACCCGCGCGCCCAGATCACCGCTTGACTCGTAATGGGCAAAGGGTGGTTCGTAACGGGCAAAGGCGACCTCGACCGAGGGCAGCTGTATTTCGATCCCCGCCTTGTGATCCACCTTCGTTGCCATGCCGACCGACAACAGCGGCTCGTTGTACTGATCCATCAGCATCCCGCGCTGGCGGGTGGTCAGGATGCCGGTCGGCTCGACGCCGTTATAGGCCTGCCAGTCGCCCATCGACGCCCGCGTGCCGGGGCCAAACGCCCCGTCGATTGCCGCCGCATAGAACCCGGCGGCGCGCAGGGCGATTTGCAGATCCTTGCGCTCATCCGCGCTCAGGGCGCGTTCGCTGCGACGGGCCTCGGCCCTGGTTTCTTCCAGCACCGCCGGTTCAGAGGCGGGCGCGGTGGTGGCTATGCGGACGGTGCTGTTGTCGGTTGCGACGACGGTCTCGCTTGCCGGTGGCGCGATCGCCACGCCGCGACTGAGGGAATCGACCCCGACCGGCCAGAACTGCTGGCCCAGCGATGAGGAGAAGGAAATGAAACTGTCGGCCGGAATCTGACGCTCGGCGCGGTAAACCTGCAACACCCTCTGGGCATCGGCCCGTGTGTAGGGGCCAAGCACAACACCATACCAGTTGCCGCCAAGGGAAAACCCGCTGACATCCTCAAGTGTGCCGGCATAGGCCTGCGCGCGCGCCTGGGCGGTGCGCAACGAGGGGTGCGCCTCGATCTGGACCCAGGCCACATCCTGCGCCGACGCGGCGCGGACCATGAAGGCAAAAACAAACAAAATTGACGCTAAAAAACTTCTCATATTTGGTCCGGAGCCTTTGAAATTGGTGTTTCCGGCGCACATAATCAGGAATC
>Ga0209121_10003474_pt1 | contig 15268 bp, 13 predicted proteins | sample Cruoilmetagenom3_FD_187292 | JGI IMG/M metagenome (GOLD analysis project Ga0209121, IMG submission 187292) | Oil polluted marine microbial communities from Coal Oil Point, Santa Barbara, California, USA - Sample 3 (SPAdes) (version 2) | ecosystem: Environmental > Aquatic > Marine > Oil seeps ...
TTGTAATTTTTATTAAAAATCTAATTTACAAAAAAAAGCCAAAACGTACTTGTTATGGCTTTTTATATATTTTATGAAATAATTTCTAACTATTCAACATTACTGGCATTACCAGCATAGTAATAAATTCACCTTCTTCAACACCATCAATAGGTGTTAATATTCCGGCTCTGTTTGGTAAACTCATTTCAATTAAAACTTCATTAGAATTTAAATTGCTCAACATTTCAGTTAAAAAACGAGAGTTAAATCCAATTTGCATATCGTCTCCTTGGTATTCACAAGCCAAACGTTCTTCTGCTTTATTTGAATAATCGATATCTTCAGCAGAAATATTTAATTCCGTTCCTGCCATTTTTAAACGAATTTGGTGGGTAGTTTTACTTGAGAATATAGAAACACGTTTTACCGAGTTTAAGAAAATACCTCTTTCAACTGTTAGTTTATTCGGATTTTCCTTAGGAATAACAGCCTCATAATTTGGGTATTTACCGTCAATCAATCTACAAACTAATACCACATTGTCAAAAGTAAACTTGGCATTTGCATCGTTGTATTCAATGGTAACATCACTATCGTTTCCACCTAAAATTCCTTTTAATAAATTCAAAGGTTTTTTTGGCATAATAAATTCAGCTGCATCATTGGCAACAACATCGGTACGAGCATATTTAACCAATTTATGTGCATCGGTTGCTACAAAAGTTAAGCTATCGGTAGCGAATTGAAAAAATACACCACTCATAACTGGTCTTAAATCGTCGTTTCCAGCAGCGAATATGGTTTTAGAAATTGCAGTTGCTAAAATATTTCCAGAAATTACAGTATTACTTGGCGAATCGATGGTTACTGCTTTCGGAAACTCGTTTCCATCAAAATAAGCCATATCATATTTACCATGGCTAGAACTAATTTCAACAGTATTGTTATCTTCAGTTTTAAAGGTTAATGGTTGATTTGGAAATGTTTTAAGCGTATCTAACAACAAGCGTGCAGAAATTGCAATGGCACCTTCCGAATCAGATTCTACCTCAATAGAAGTGCTCATGGTGGTTTCTAAATCAGATGCTGAAATTTTTAATTCATTTTGGTCTAATTCAAACAAAAAATTATCTAAAATAGGTAATGTGTTGCTACTGTTTATGACACCTCCTAAAACTTGAAGTTGTTTTAATAATTGACTACTCGATGCTATGAATTTCATGTGTTTTTTTTTATTATTTTTCAATGGTCATACTTCGACTTCGCTCAGTACAGGCATGTTGTTCGCTATTAATCATTCCGTTGGGTGACAAACTTTTCAGCATGCTTGTTTCATGTAAGCTTATTTTATTTTGATAATTTACAAATATATTCTAAATATGTTGTATTAAAAAACATATTTATCAACAGTTTATCCATTTTTTTAATGTATTTATTGAATGTTGAAAAATGTTATTTTTAACCAGTTAAAAGTTATAATTATGTTAATAAAGTAGCTAAAAAATAAGAGCTATTTTTAAAATTTTATATTTGTTCATCTACTAAAGACTAAATTTTACAATGAAAAAAGGTATCACGTTTCTTTTCCTTTCCTTACTATTCAATATTTCAATAAATGCACAAGCACCCAAAAAACCAACTTCGGGCGATATTTATGCGTCTATTGAAAAGCTCAATTTTTTAGGAACTGTATTGTATATTGCTGCGCATCCCGACGATGAAAATACACGATTAATCTCTTATTTTGCAAACGATGTAAAAGCGAGAACTGCTTATTTAAGCTTAACCAGAGGAGATGGTGGTCAGAATTTAGTGGGACCAGAAATTAGAGAGTTATTAGGAGTTATTCGAACTCAAGAATTATTAGCTGCCAGAAAAATTGACGGTGGAGAACAGTTTTTTACCAGAGCAAATGATTTTGGTTACTCAAAACATCCTTCTGAAACTTTAGAAATTTGGAACGAAAAAGAAGTGTTGAGCGATGTAGTTTCGGTTATTCGAAAGTTTAAACCAGATATTATTGTCAACCGATTTAACCATAGAACTCCTGGTACAACACACGGACATCATACATCTTCGGCTATGTTAAGTTTTGAAGCTTTTGATTTGGCCGCTGATGCTAATTATAAAACGCATTTAGAAAATGATGCTGTTTGGAATTCGAAACGGCTATTTTACAATACATCTTGGTGGGCATACGGAAGCAGAGAAAATTTTGAAAAAGCCGATAAAACAAATATGTTAAGTTTAGATATTGGCACTTATTATGTTGGCAAAGGATTGTCTAACAGTGAAATAGCTTCTTTAAGTAGAAGTCAACATCAATCGCAGGGTTTTGGAAGTACAGGAACAAGAGGTTCACAAACTGAATATTTAGAATTTTTAAAAGGCGATTTTTCGAAAAATAAATTACCGTTTGACGGTATCGATACATCTTGGAATAGAGTAGAAGGTGGAAAAAAAATTGGTGTTATTTTGAAAAAAGTTCAAGATGAATACGATTTTAAAAATCCATCGGCAAGTGTTTCAGATTTGGTTGAAGCGTACGAGTTAATTTCTGAGTTGAAAAATGAGCATTGGCGAACAATTAAATTAAAAGAGATTACAAATATTATAGCAGCTTGTTCAGGACTTTATTTAGAAGGTGTGGCAAATAGTTCATCTACTTCGTTAAATTCAAAAAACACACTTAGAATTGAGGCAATTAATAGAAGTACGGAAAAATTAATTTTAAAATCTGTTGAAGTTGCTCCAATTGAACTTGTTGAAAATAAAGAGATTGAATTAAAGAATAATGTATCTAATAAATTTAGTTTAGATATAAATATTCCTAGCGATATTAACGAAACCTATGCGTATTGGTTGCATAAAAAAGGTAGCTTGGGAATGTACAATGTTGAAGATAAAAACCTTATTAGTTTACCAGAAACACCAAGAGCAATTTCAGTAGTCTTTAATGTTGAAGTGAATGGCGTAACTATTCCTTTTAAAAAAGAAGTTATTTACAAATACAATGATCCTGTAGAAGGCGAAGTGTATCAACCTTTTGAAATCTTGCCAAAAATTTCGGCATCGTTTAATGAAAAAGTACACATCTTTGCAGATGAAACTTCTCAAAAAATAGCTGTAAAAGTTAAGTCTGTTGCAGCAAATTTAAAAGGAAAATTAATTTTATGCACTCCTGAAAATTGGAAAGTAAGTCCGGAAAATTATGAGTTTAATTTAACTCAAAAAGGAGAGGAGCAAACCTTTCATTTTGAAGTGACGCCTCCAAAAGAACAATCGGAAGGATTCATATCTCCTATGATTGAAATTGGAGATAAAGTTTATACCAATGAACTTGTTGAAATTGATTACGACTACATTCCTTTTCAGTCAATAATTATGCCGTCAGAAGCAAAAGTTGTAAGATTAGATATTCAGAAAAAAGGACAAATAATTGGTTATATTCAAGGTGCTGGAGATGCAGTTCCTACAAGTTTACGTCAAATAGGTTATACAGTTGTCGAGTTAAAAGATGACGATATTACACCAGAGAAACTAGAAAATTTCGATGCTGTAATTTTAGGAATTAGAGCTTACAATACAAATGATCGTTCTAAGTTTTATCAGAAGCATTTGCATAGTTATGTAAATAATGGTGGAACTTTAATTGCACAATACAATACAAGTCACAGAGTAAAAGTTGACAATGTTGGTCCATATCCAATTAAATTATCTCGTGATAGAGTTACTGAGGAAGATGCCGAAGTTAGAATTATTGATAATTCACACGAGTTGTTAAATTACCCGAATAAAATTACAGAAAGCGATTTTGATGGTTGGGTTCAAGAAAGAGGATTGTATTTTCCAAATGAATGGGATTCAAATTACAAGCCAATTATAAGTATGAACGATAAAAATGAAAGCGCTAAAACAGGAAGTTTATTACATACCAAATACGGGGAAGGTAATTTTATTTATACTGGTTTAAGTTTTTTTAGAGAGTTACCAGCAGGTGTTCCAGGCGCTTATAAATTATTCGCAAATATGATTTCTGTAGGAAAAAACAATACTGAAAAACCTTTAAAAAACTAAAATGGAATCGACAAAATTTACTTGGAAAAAGGAATATTCTTATGTGTTAATAGCGAATGCTGTTTACATCGTTTTGTTTTATTTAATAATGCAATATTTTTCATAAATGGAACAAATTGATTGGATTGTACTTATAGGAACGTTATTATTCATTGTTTTTTACGGAGCTTATAAAACACGTGGAAGTCAAAATGTTACAGATTATATAAAAGGTGGAAGCGAAGCAAAATGGTGGACAATTGGTTTGTCGGTAATGGCAACGCAAGCCAGCGCCATTACATTTTTGTCAACACCCGGACAAGCATTTCACAGTGGAATGGGGTTTGTTCAATTTTACTTTGGACTTCCAATTGCAATGGTGGTGATTTGTTTGGTGTTTATTCCAATCTATCACCGATTAAAAGTATTTACAGCGTATGAATATTTAGAATCTAGATTCGATTTAAAAACAAGAAGTTTAGCCGCTATTTTGTTTTTAGTTCAACGAGGCTTGGCAGCTGGGATAACCATTTTTGCACCTGCAATTATATTATCGGCAGTACTTGGTTGGGATTTAACCACATTAAATATAGCAATAGGAACACTAGTAATTATTTATACGGTGTCAGGAGGAACAAAAGCAGTAAGTGTTACTCAAAAGCAACAAATGGCGGTCATTTTTGCAGGTATGTTTGTCGCTTTTTACTTAATTGTTAGCTATTTACCTGAAGATATTACTTTTTCAAAAGCATTAAAAATTGCGGGAGCAAGTGGAAAAATGGAGGTGCTCGATTTTTCTTTTAGCTTTGATAATAGATATACTTTTTGGAGTGGAATTATTGGAGGTACTTTTTTAGCCTTGTCTTATTTTGGTACGGATCAAAGTCAGGTACAACGTTATTTATCAGGGAAATCGGTAAAAGAAATGCAAATGGGACTTATTTTTAACGGTTTGTTAAAAGTACCAATGCAATTTTTTATTTTACTAGTTGGGGTTATGGTTTTTGTTTTTTATCAGTTTAATGCTTCACCTTTAAATTTTAATCCTACGGCTACAAAAGCAGTTTTAGCTTCGGAATATGCAAATGAATATAAATCTTTAGAAGATGCTCATAGAAATATTGAAGAGCAAAAAAACACATTGAATTTACAATACGGTGAAGATTTAATGAATCAGGATCTTGTAGCTAAAATTCAAAACTTAAATACCCTAGAAATTGAGAATAGAGAACAGGCAAAACAAGTAATTATAAAAGCAGATGAAACGTTAGAAACGAACGATAAAGATTATGTTTTTATACATTTCATTTTAAATAATTTACCTCGTGGATTAATTGGCCTATTGCTGGCAGTAATTTTATCGGCTGCAATGTCGAGTACAGCTTCAGAATTAAATGCTTTGGCAGGAACAACAGCTATTGATTTGTACAAACGGAATGTAAAAGAGGAAAAATCTGATAAACACTTTGTGAAAGCTTCTAAATGGTTTACGCTAGCCTGGGGAATTATGGCAATTTTGGTAGCTAGTTTTGCAAGTTTGTTCGATAATTTAATCCAGCTTGTAAATATTATTGGTTCTATTTTTTACGGAAATATATTAGGAATTTTCCTATTGGCATTTTTTATAAAATATGTAAAAAGTAATGCGGTGTTTATTGCAGCCTTAATTAATCAAGTTATAATAATCGGGTTGTTTTTATTGGATAAATACGAATACATTAATCTTCCATATTTATGGTTAAATTTTGTCGGTTCTATTTTGGTAATAATAATTGCCATTATTTTACAAAAGCTATTTTTTAATTCAAATAGACCAGAATAAAATTTAATAAAGCATAAAAAAAGCACCTAAAATAGGTGCTTTTCTTATTTTAAAAAAGTTGTAAAATTTATTTAATCGGAATAAATACATGTGCTTTTTCCCAACCAAATTCAATTCCATTTTCAACAACAACATAAGATAATATTTCCATATTTTCTTTTACGAATTTTGGATTTATAATCATTCTTAAAATATCTTCTTCTTGGTTGTAAGAGTATGCTCCCCAACCATCATTCTTTTTATTTAAGATAATTACCCAATCGTCATCTTCATTTGGAATCATAAAAAAACCATATTTTCCAGCAGGAATTGTCGCTCCTCCAATGATAACATCCTTATCAAAAGAAAATGTAGTATTGGAATCTGCTCCTGCTCTCCAAACTTCACCATATTTTTCTAAGCCTCCCCAAACAGTTCTACCTTTAACACTTGGAGCGCTATAGTCAATATCAATCGTAGTTTCACCTACTTTTCCTGTTACTTGTTGTCTTGGACTTTTTTGAGCAAACATTAAAGTTGCTACAAAAAGAAATACGAAGGTTAATTTAATTTTTTTCATTATTTTTTCATCCACTTTTGTATGGACTCTTTATTCATTTTTACATAGTCAGCATTATTTGCTTTTTCGGCTGCGGCTAAGGATTTCTTAGCAGTAGCAATAGCACCTGAAACATTTCCTAAATCAGCTTGAATAAGACTCATTCTTCTTAAATACCAAAAAGGAGGGTTATCACCAGCTGTAGCTTTTTTCATCCATTCTAGTGCTTTATTTAAATCTTTACCAGCATCGTGGTAATAAGAGGCCGCTTGGAAATAATCATTTCCTGAAGGACCAGCCATTGTCGCTTCAATACTTTTTGAAGATATTGCGTCAGTTGGTACTTCAAAAGGTACTCCTACCCAAGTATTTTCCCAGATAAATTCTAATTGACCACCATCGTTCGACATTCCGTTAATATCAATTGTAAACGATTCTACATTAAAAGGTACTTCTTCAGTTTTAGCAGAAACTTTCGCTGCAACTTTACTTTCATCCCATTTTTGAGGATTTCCCCAATTGTTTGAATCTGTGTAGAAAATAACATCCCAAGAATCATTGTTTGGAATAGTGTAAATGGCATAAGTTCCTTTTTTCAACTCTGTTCCACCAACAGTTATATTGTCGCTAAATGTAATTTTAGTATTCGCATTTGCACCGGTTCTCCAAACTTTGCCAAATGGTACTAAATCGCCAAAAATTGTTCTTCCGCGCATTGCAGGACGAGAATATTCTATAGTTACATTAGTCAATCCTACAACTTGCTCCAATTTAGATGCAGGACTTGGTTGTGGAGTTTTAATTTGAGCGTTTGTTGTTGAAATTAATCCAACAAGAATTAGAAATAATGATATTTTTTTCAGCATATATAGTATTTTTTAAAGTTATATAACAAATATAAGGCTTAATAATCTAATATGTCGTAAGAGTTTAACTTTAACAGTTTTTTAAGAGGTAAATTCTGAAGGTTTTAGCGATATTTTTTTCTTCTTAAATAATTGAAAATAACACCAAAAAGACCTAAAAGAATTAACGGAATTACAATATTAAGTGTTTGCCATTTTGTAGCTTCTGAATAGGCTTTTTGTTTGTCTAGAAAATTGATTTTTATTTTTTTTGAGCGCAATTCAATAAGTCCAGAGTTATCGAGTAAATAGTTAACACAGTTTAATAAAAACTCCTTATTTCCAAATTGTTGATTGGTCCATTTATCAATGCCTAATTCGGTTGGTTGTCCTTTTAAAATATCATTTGAAATAACATCACCATCTGAAATTACAATAATTTTATTGGGCTTGCTTTTTAGCATTCCTGAATTTAAATTAAAAGGTTTTATCCTTTCTGAATAGGCCGATTTGAAATTACCTTCTAATAAAACACTTAAAAATTTAGAACCATTATTAAAATCTTTCTGATTTCTTGGCGCTGAAATAGTATTTAAACTTATTAATTTGGGAGTTCCTTCTGGTTTTGAATATATTGAAGATGCTAATAAAATAGTTTTTGAGACGCTGTTTTTTAAGGTATCAATACTATTTGCAAATTTAAAATTAACTGCTTCAATATTGGAATTTATTGGATGGCTATTTTTTGAATTTACCAACGGAAAATATTTCCACAAAAATGAATTAAATTGTGTTTTATTACCCACTTTTCCAGTTGCTAAAGGAATTTCTGAGCTGTATAAATCGGTTATCAAATCGGTATTTAAACGCACACCATATGAAAATAACAAATCGGTCAATCCTAAATCTCTTGGGTAGGCGAGTGCTTCTCCGGTGTTCATTAAACTATCCAATTCTGCTTGAACATTGTCTATAAGCCATAATGTTTTACCACCATTCATTATAAACTGATCTAATGTATATTTCTCTTTTTCACTGAATTTTTGAGTAGGTTTTGCAATAATAGCTAAGTCAAATTTTGAAAGTTGTTCTAATGACCCAATTGGATTATTTGCAACTGAATCTAAAGTGAAAGGTGCAATAAAATAATTTTCGCCCAATTTACTTAAAAGGCTATGAATACGAATGTCTTCCAATTCTCCATTTCCTCTTAAAACGGCAATTTTTTTTGATTTTTCGACAGTTAATTTTTGAATTGCACTTGCAAAAGCATATTCTAAATTTTGAATAGATGCTTCTAATTGTTCATTTTGAGTATTGGAATAAATATCTTTTAAAAGTGAAATATTTTCCGATTTTCCGTTATATTTTACAACTGCCCAAGGCAAAATAATGATTTCCTTTACACTTCCACTTTCTTGAATTTGAAGATTACTTGGAGTCAATCCTTTATTAAATAATTCTTCAATTTTATTTTCAGGATTGATAAATTTAAATCGAATTTTGTTGTTTAAGTTAGATAACTCTTCTAAATGCAGCTTGGTTTCAATTTGAAGTCTTTTAAACTCCGCAGGGAAATTTCCTTCTAAATAAACTTCAATAAAAATAGGTGAATTTATATTTTGAATAATATTTTTTGTTGGTTCTGATAAAGAATACCTAGCGTCTTCGGTTAAATCGAATCGTTGGTAAAATTTTGAGCTGATTAAATTCAACAAAATCAAAGCAACAATGAACCAAATTATTTTAGAATTGCTATTTTTCATTGTCAATTCTGTATTTGGTTAATACTAAGAAAATGAGTGTAAGCGTACTAAAATATACAATATCTCTGGTATCCAAAACACCTTTGCTGATACTTAAAAAGTGGTATTGCATTCCTAATTTTTGAAACCAAACACCTAAATCGTTTGAAAAACTGTCGTTAAAAATTAATTCGAAACCGTAATAAAAAACAAAAGTTATAATTATAGATGTTATAAATGAAACTATCTGATTTTTAAAAAAGGTTGATGTAAAAATTCCAATTGCAGTATAGGAACTTGCTAAAAAAAGCAAGCCAATAAATGACCCAAGTGTTGCTCCGAAATTTAAATTTCCAGTTGGTAATCCTAGTTTATAAATGCTAAAAACATAAACCAACGTTGGAACAATCGCTAGAACCACGAGGATAAACGATCCTAAAAATTTTCCTAAAACAATTCCAAATGAAGAAATGGGTTTGGTTTTTAAAATTTCAATGGTTCCATTGTTATTTTCATCAGAAAAACTCCCCATGGTTATAGCTGGTATTAAGAATAAAAATATCCAAGGAGCTAAAAAGAAGTAACTATTTAAATCGGCAAAACCAGCTTGTAAAATGTTGAAATCACTATTGAAATACCATAAAAACAATCCGTTAATTAACAAATAAACGCCAACTACCAAATAACCTATTGGTGATGAAAAGAAGGAATTTAATTCTTTAATTAATATGGTCTTCATTTATTTTAAACTTTCAATTTTATCTACGCTCCAAGCCATTGGTTTTTCAGCAAAAAGTACTTTTGTGTTTTTCCAAACAGATTTAAAAAAATCTGAATTTCTATAAGTGTTTAAATGTACTTCCGATTCCCAATAACTGTATGAGAAATACACATCTTCATTATCCTTATCACGGTATAGTTCTAATAAACGACATCCATCAAAGTTTCGTATTTCATTTTTATTTTTGTTGAAGTTTTTCAAAAATATTTCAACCTTAGAAGCTTCAAAAGTTAATTTTACAATACGAATAAGCATAAGTTTATAAAAATTTAATAGTTATAACATCGCGATAGTTCAATCCTAAGAGAGAACAAGCACCGCCAACAGTTCCTAAATTACTCCTATACATGGCAATTTCTAAATAATTGGCTGAATTAAAAATAGCCAGTTTTGTGCCATCTTTTTTTCTTAATTCTTTAGCAACTGAAAAGTCAACAATATCGGAGTATTTATTAACAACTTTCTTGAATGAATATTTGTTAGCACTAATTTCAAAGTCACGTCCTTTTCCAATTTCTTGAAACAATTTTCTGTTGATATTACTAATGGAATTTCCATAATTATCGACATAAATTATATTTCCAAAAATAGTTTTATTATCCACAGCGACTGTTGGTTGAAGTTCAACAATGCGTTTATAATCTGGAATTATTTTCCCAATTACCTCCAAAGTTCCACCACGGGCAATATGACAAGCAACTTTCACAAAAACATCCATTACAGGAAAACTGGTTTCAATACGGTCGTGTATGTTTATTTCTACAATTTTTTCAGGTTTAATTTCTGAAGCTAAAAGCGAGATAATTCCGTTATTAGGACAAATAAAATAATGATTGTCTAACAACAATGCGATGTGCTTATTTTCATCGTTTAATTCTGAATCAACTCCAATAATATGAATGCTACCTTCAGGAAAATTTCTATAAGCATTTTTTAAAATATAGGCGGTTTCGGTAATGTTAAAAGGTGAAATATGATGCGAAATATCAACGATTCTTGCATCTGGCAATTCGCTATAAATAGTTCCTTTTATAGCACCAACAAAATGATCTTTTGTACCAAAATCTGTAGTTAGTGTAATTATTGACATATTCTTTTAATTGCGATTTTTTTAATTTTTCTTACAAACTTAACCTTTAATAAAATGTTTAAAACTTATTTCGTTAGAAACAAGTTTTATGAATTGATATAATTAAATTTGTTATGCAAAGCTAATGAAATAATCGCGTAATTTGCACTCAAAATATTAATAAAACTAATACTAAAATCATTTGAACGAACGAATTATTGAACTCACCGATATTAATCCAAACGATTTATTTGGAACACAAAATTCGAATGTAGATATTTTACGAAAATACTATCCAAAGTTAAAAATTGTAGCTAGGGGAGTTACCCTTAAAGCGTTTGGTGAGCCTGAAATTTTAGATGTATTTGTAAAGAAAGTAAATGAGTTAATTGCTTATTATATTCGTTATAATAAGCTCGATGAGAACAGTATTGAACGAATTTTAATGTCGAATGGGAAACAGCAAAAAAGTTCAAAATATGCCGATGATGTTTTGGTTCACGGAGTTAGTGGGAAATTAATTAAAGCACAAACAGCCAACCAGCGAAAAATGGTGGAGGAAATGGCAAAAAATGATATGCTTTTTGCAGTAGGTCCTGCCGGAACGGGAAAAACATATACTGCTGTGGCATTGGCTGTGAAAGCGTTAAAAGAAAAACAAGTTAGAAAAATTGTGTTAACTAGACCCGCTGTAGAATCTGGAGAGAATTTAGGTTTTTTACCGGGCGATTTAAAAGAAAAATTAGATCCGTATATGCAGCCATTATACGATGCTTTACGAGACATGATTCCGTTTGAGCGCCTTGATTCGTATATTGAAAAAGGGATTATTCAAATTGCTCCGTTGGCTTTTATGCGTGGAAGAACTTTAGATAATGCTTTTGTAATTTTAGATGAAGCTCAAAACACCACACATAATCAAATGAAAATGTTTTTAACTCGAATGGGGAAAAATGCAAAGTTCATTATTAATGGCGATCCCGGACAAATAGATTTACCAAGGAGACAAGTTTCGGGTTTAAAAGAATCGTTACTAGCATTAAAAGACATTAAAGGAATTGCGCAAATTTATTTAGACGATAAGGATGTAATTCGTCATCGTTTGGTAAAACGAATTATTGAAGCCTATAAAACTATAGAAACAGAATGATAAAAATTGAACAAGATAAGCTAGGGCTTCAAGATTACTTTTACATAGGATATTTGTATCTCATTATTTTAGGAGTAGTAAGTGATGCTATTTTTTATGGAATTTTTGGCGTCTCCTATTTAAATTACACCACCATTTTAGATGCGCTAATTTCCCCAATAAGTTTACTAACAAATAATTGGTTCATTTCTTTGTTTTTAGCCTTCATGTTTTGGTTAATGCATATGTATTTTACAAAATGGATGTTTAAATTTTATGCTTATTTAAGAGTGAAAAAGTGGTATCAGAAAATTTACAATATCGAAAAATGGGATAAAAAATATGAAAAGTTAGGACAGAAAAAAAATGCACTCCCAGGAATGATGTTTATTTTTTTCTTACTTTTTATTTCTATGAGAACAGGAATGGGAGTTGGTACAAAGCAAAAATTAAATGATAAAAAAATAATTCCTAATTACTCCTTAATTTTTAAAGATAATACACAATTGGATGTAAAAAAAGTAGGTCAAAATTCTGCTTATTTTTTTTATTTCATTCCGGGAGAAAAAGTAGTTACAGTAACTCCAATTTTAGATAACATTAAGCAAATAAAAGTCATAAAAAAGAAGAAATAAACAATATTAAAAGTAGCAATCGGCAGAGTAGAGTCGAATTCAAAAATATATTTAAAAGATGAGCAATACAATTAACGATACAAACTATAATTTTCCTAAGCAAAAATCGGTTTACAAAGGTAAAGTTAGAGAGGTTTATAATATTAATGATGAAGTTTTGGTAATGATAGCTTCTGATAGACTTTCAGCTTTTGATGTGGTAATGCCAAAACAAATTCCATATAAAGGACAAATTTTGAATCAAATTGCTTCTAAAATGATGGAGGCAACCAAAGATATTGTTCCAAATTGGATATTAAATATTCCTGACCCAAATGTTGCCATCGGACATTTATGCACACCTTTTAAAGTTGAAATGGTTATTCGTGGTTATATGTCTGGTCATGCAGCACGTGAATACAAAGCTGGTAAAAGAATGATTTGTGGCGTTCCAATGCCTAATGGAATGAAAGAAAACGATGCTTTTCCTGAGCCAATTATAACACCAGCTACAAAAGCTGTGGATGGAGATCACGATGAAGATATTTCAAAAGAAGATATTATTGCTCAAGGAATTGTTTCTGCTGAAGATTATGCAATATTAGAAAGCTATACAAAAGCCTTATTTAAAAGAGGGACTGAGATTGCTGATAAACGTGGTTTAATTTTAGTTGATACCAAATATGAATTTGGAAAAACAAAAGAAGGAAAAATATTATTGATTGATGAAATTCATACTCCAGATTCATCGAGATATTTTTACAAAGACGGCTATGCTGAAAGACAAAGTAGAGGAGAAGCTCAAAAGCAATTATCGAAAGAATTTGTGCGTCAGTGGTTAATTGCAAACGGTTTTCAAGGCTTAGAAGGGCAAAAAGTGCCTGAAATGAGTGATGAAAAAATAAATGAAATTTCAGAAAGATATATTGAACTTTATGAAAATATAACTGGCGAGCAATTTATTAAATCTGATTTAAGTAATATTGAAACTAGGATTGAGCAGAATGTTTTAAGTTTTCTGAATAAATAAATCTCGATACAATTTTTTATAAAAAATCACTCGATTTGATGTTAAAGAGAATTATCGAACAAAAATGAAGAACGGGTTAATATTGGTTACGCATAGTTATAAAAATTGAATGACAATTAAACAAATGAACGTCACTTCGAGTGATTTTTCTTAGAAAAATTATTACTGTCTGCCGTGTGCAGATAGAGAAGTGTTAAAAATCTAAAAAATTGAAAAAAGTTTTAATTACAGGAATGGCTGGTTTTATAGGCTATCATTTAGCTAAATTGCTAGCAAATGAGGGCTTTGAAGTGGTGGGATTAGATATTATAAATGATTATTACGATCCTAAACTAAAATTAGCTAGGCTAGAAGATTTAGGAATAAAAACTATAGAAATTGAGTATAATAAAGCCTTAACTACAGGCGCTATTTCCTTTATAAAACTCGACTTAACAGATTTAGAGAATCTAAAAAGTTTGTTTAAAGAACATCAATTTAATTATGTTGTGAATTTGGCGGCTCAGGCAGGAGTACGATACTCATTAGTTAATCCACATGCCTATGTTGATAGTAATATTACTGGATTTTTAAACATTCTAGAATGTTGTAGAGCCTATCCTGTAGAACATTTAGTTTTTGCATCTTCTAGTTCTGTTTATGGTTTAAGTGAGGACATTCCGTTTAAGGAAGACAATTGTACCGATCACCCATTAGCGATGTATGCAGCCAGTAAAAAGGCAAACGAAATGATGGCACATTCGTATGCTAACTTATACAACATTCCTTGTACAGGTTTGCGTTTCTTTACGGTGTATGGGCCTTGGGGAAGACCAGATATGGCGTTGCATATTTTTACAAAAGCCATTGTAGAAGATAAAGAGTTTGAAGTGTTTAATAATGGAAATATGAGTCGCGACTTTACCTATGTTGCTGATATTGTTGAAAGTATAAAAAGACTTTTACCAAAACCTCCTGTTGAAAATCATCCTAATTTTAATCTTAAAAAACCAATTCCTTCAAAAAGCACGAAACCTTATCAAATTTTTAATATTGGAAATAACAGTCCCGTAGCTTTAATGGACTTTGTACATGCTATTGAAAAAGCATTGAACAAAAAGGGTAAAATAAAATACAAACCTATGCAACCAGGCGATGTGAAAATGACATATGCAAATGTTGAAAGTTTGTTTAACTATATCGATTTTAAGCCACAAACCAATTTAGAAAAAGGAGTACAAGAATTTGTAGCTCAATATTTAAAATTGAATCAATAATGAAAATTGTTCTATTATTTTTTTGAGATTAATACATTTCTTTTTTTGAAAGCTAAATTTTAATAGTATTTTTACATGAACTATGTTCTGTTGTATATTATGATTTGTTAGATTAAACTAAATGTTAGTTCGAGATCTGAGAAAAAATTATTCAAGAGGTTGAAGTGACATAAAAATTTAAACAGCCTGTTATTCCTGCAAAGGCAGTAATGACAATTGAAAATCGTATCGAGAATAGTTATTAAATATAAAAAATGAAACAAACCCCTTTAGTTTCAATTATTATCCCCACTTACAATCGCGCCCATTTAATTGGTGAAACGTTAGATTCTGTTATAGCACAAACTTATACAAATTGGGAATGTATAGTTGTTGATGATGGTTCTACTGATAATACTTCA
>Ga0209121_10003475_pt1 | contig 15267 bp, 17 predicted proteins | sample Cruoilmetagenom3_FD_187292 | JGI IMG/M metagenome (GOLD analysis project Ga0209121, IMG submission 187292) | Oil polluted marine microbial communities from Coal Oil Point, Santa Barbara, California, USA - Sample 3 (SPAdes) (version 2) | ecosystem: Environmental > Aquatic > Marine > Oil seeps ...
GGGTTTAACGACTTCGGGAAAAACGACTTGAAATTGGGCTTTATAATCGGCCAGACAAACCCTTTGGGGAACGACCCCTGGGTGTTGTTTCTAAAGACCCTGTTTCTTCAGCTAAGTCCATAAGGACCAGTGTTTTCCACCGGTTGGATATGCAGGCCGGAATTCAGTCTTTCTGGTTGATTCTTGTTGATAATACTGTAAACTGAATTAGTGTCTGAGAAAGTTACCGAAGTCGCCTGTGATTCAGCGATAAGAAGCGATATGGTTTGGTATTCTTTGAGAGGATATTTGACCTGGGTCCTGGTTATTCTGATTTCGCTAGTTGCTGTCGGTTTTGTTCGAAAGTCAGAAATAGTTACACGCTGGGAAAGCCTGGATAGTTCCCGGGCTTTGACATTTGAGGAGTGGCGCACCAGGCAGGTAGGGGTTAAGAGATGGAAAGTAGTGCTGCAGCGGGCATAGGGAATGAAGTTTCAGCGGTGACGGAAACGGGGCCTGGAACCGAGCGGTAGTTTTTTCCCGGCTCCTGATAGCTGTTTAGCCATAAGCTTTGTCTTTTGGAATTCTTTGAGAAGCTGGTTAACTTCTGTGACCGTGTTGCCGCTGCCAATAGCGATGCGGCGGCGGCGTGAGCCGTTGATAATGTCGGGGTCATGCCTTTCATCCGGTGTCATGGACTGAATCATTGCCTCAACCTTGATTAGCTCTTTCGGGTCAACATTCATCTTTCCGGCACCCGGTATCATTGCCAGAAGTTTGGAGATGCTTCCTATTTTCTTGATATTGCGGAGCTGAGTTAAGAAATCATCCAGGTCGAATTTGCCTTTGAGGAATTTCTCAGCGGCTTTCTTCTGTTCTTTTGGAGAAGTCGCGGCCTGCACCTTTTCGGTCAGGCTTTTCATATCACCTAGTCCCAGAATTCTGGAAGCGATACGGTCTGGATGGAATTCTTCCAGGTCTTTGAGGCGCTCGCCCGTGCCGATGAAATAGATCGGCAGTCCGGTGGCGTGACGGACCGAAACGACCGCACCGCCCCGGGTGTCGCCGTCGAGTTTGGTTATGCAGCATCCGGTCAGGTTCAAACGGTCGTGGAATTCTGTTGCCTGGTTGACCGCATCCTGGCCTACCATGCCGTCGAGCACAAGCAAAATGGCATTGGGTTTTGTCTTTTTCTGAATAGCGACGAGTTCATTCATCAGGTCATCGGCGATGTGAAGCCGGCCGGCGGTGTCGAATATCACCAAGTTGTTACCGTTCTTTTTGGCCTGTTTGAGTGCGGTAAGGCAGGTGGATATGACATCTTTGCCGGTCGGGTAGAAATTGCTTCCTGCTTGTTTTGCTATGAGTCTGAGCTGCTCGGCAGCGGCCGGCCGCTTCGGGTCGCAGGCGACAAGCAGGGGTTTGCGATTGCGGAACCGGTAAGCGAGTTTACCTGCAAGGGTCGTTTTGCCCGTGCCTTGAAGACCGACCAAGCTCACAATCGCCGGGTTTGCGCCCAAGTCCAGTCGCTGGACCCGGCTACCCAACAGTTTGACCAGTTCCTGATACAGGGTGTAGTTGATTGCCTCGCCCGGTTTCAGTGCCTTGGCAATATTCTGTTCCTTGAGCCGGCCATTTACCGACCTGATGAAATGACCGACTACCTTATAATTGACATCGGCTTCGAGCAGAAGCACACGGATTTCTCTCAGTGCCTCGGAAACCTCTTTTGAGCTGAGGTGGCCGTAACCGAGTAGTTTGCGCCGGAGTTTTGTGAACCGGTCGGCTAAGAGGTTGAACATTTCAGGGCCTGGATTACAGATTTGTAGTTTTCGCTCCCAAACACCACACTGCCGGCAATGAGGACATCGGCACCGGCCCGGGCAATCTCAGCACAGTTATCCGGTTTTACACCGCCGTCTACCGAGATGGTTGTTTTGGCGTGGTCAATAAGCATCGAGAGTTCACGGATACGGCCTAGTGATTCAGGAATGAACTGTTGGCCTCCATGGCCTGGAAAGACGCTCATCACTAGGACATCCTGAATTTCGGTGAGATACGGCGCAAGTGCGGAAACCGGGGTATCGGGTTTCAGAGAAATTCCGGCAGGCTTACCCGCTTCATGTATCATTCGGATGCATTGTTCGGGTTTGTCGGTTGCCTCGATGTGAAAGATGATGAGGTCGGAAAAAGGTAAAAAGCTGCCGATGAATTTCTGCGGTTCATTCACCATCAGGTGGGTATGAATCGGCAATGACACAGCACGGCGCACCGCAATTCCTATTGGGGTCCCAAAGCTCAGGTTCGGCACGAAATGTCCGTCCATGACATCCAGGTGAATTGCGTCGGCACCTGCTTCGGTAATTGCTTTGAGTTCCTGTTGGAGACGGAGGAAGTCGCAATCCAGAATAGAAACCGAAACCTTCATGGGTGCGAGTCGGGCAAAGGGGGAGAGGCGACTATCAGGTGCACGGTATCGCCTTCACGGACTGACATGCCTTCTTCAGGATACTGAACCATGACAATACCCACGGGTTCTTCACTCTGGGCATGCTTTACAGTACCGAGAATCAGTCCTTGTGAAGCGATTATCCCCGATGCGGTTTCCAGTTCCATCCCGAGCAGGTTGGGTATCGGAAAGCTGCCCACCGGAGTAGAAATTGCCAATGATACCGGTAAATCGAGTGCTATTTCGGTCCCGGCATTGGGGTGAATCGCAATAACCTGTCCGGGGGGTATATTTGGTGTGCGGAGTGATTCGATTTCAGCAACTACCAGGTGGTCTTGTTCAAGCCTGGCTATAGCCATCGCCAAGGGCATACCGACTATATCTGGAATGATGACTCGGTTGGCCCCGCGGCTGATATCCAGATGCACTGCTCGGCCTGGTTTGACCATGCGGCCGGCACCAGGGTATTGCGATACTACATGGTTGGGCAGAAAAGAGGTATCAGTGACAGTGCGGATATCACCGAGTTTGAAACCCGCACTCAGGATAGTGCGTACAGCCTCGGTTTTTTCTAAGCCTACCAGGTTCGGGATTGTGACTTCTTTGTTGTGCCGGGCGATGATGGGCATTACTACCCAGTTCAGAAGAGCAAAGAGCATTAGGATTATTCCAGGCACACCGATGAAAACCCAGAAGAGAATTCTTGGCCAGCGTCTTTTCTTCTTTTTCATCTATCGAATTTATCCCCTTGCTTGGGCCGGTATCCGTTACGGAAGCTCTGGCCGGATTGGACTTTTCTGCCTTCTGGTTTCAGTTCGAGCAATTCCAATACCCCTGAGCCGGTTGCAACTGAAAGGCCAGGCCTTTCCAGAATCAGTGTGCCCGGTTCTGCTGGTGCTGCGACATTAGCTAACCTGGAACATAAGGCAATAATACGGCGGTTATGAAAATATGTGAATGCGCCGGGTTTCGGTGCCAGGCCGCGGATGAGGTTGTGCAGTTCAACAGCGGTTTTCCCCCAGTCAATGAGCCGTTCTGATTCAGTTATTTTCGGTGCGCGGGTCGCCGACGAATGGTTCTGTGGTTGCATGTGGACCGTGCCTTGAGAAATCCGGGGTATGGTTTCGAGAATAAGGTCAGCACCGGCTGATGCAAGTCTTGCCGTGAGTTCGCCTGCGGTTTCATCCGGCCCGATATGAACCCGTTTCTGATTGAGTATGTCACCCGCATCAATTTCTGTATTCATCTGGATGGCAGTAACACCGGTTTCAGTGTCGCCATTGAAAAGGGCGCGCTGGATTGGAGCGGCACCACGATAGCAGGGCAAGAGTGACGGATGAAGATTGATGAATCCGTGTCTGGGGAGCTGAAGCAAAGGTTGCTTGAGAATGCAACCATATGCTGTGAGCACGCACAGGTCTGGATGAAGTCTGGTGAGTTTATCCACAAAGCTTGTGGCATTGGGGTCTTTTGGGGTATATACCGGCAATTTCAGGCCACGGGCCGCTGTTTCTACCGGGCCAGGGTTGCTCTTGCGGCCACGGCCTCTTGGACGGGCAGGTTGAGTGACTACGGCAACGATAGTATGGCCTGAAGATTGAATATGCTCAAGCGTTGGTATAGCGAACTCCGATGTTCCGAAAAGGGCTATCTGCAACTGATAGCCTCACGTGCTTCGATGCTCTTGAGGCGTCCCTCAAGGAGCTTGCGCCGAGCATTGCCCAGATAGTCAATGAACAGAACGCCGTGCAGATGGTCATTCTCGTGCATGATTGCCCGTGCAAGCAGGCCGGTGGCTTCGATTTCTACAGGTTTGCCATTCTCGTCCAATCCCCGGACGCGCACCAGTTCTGGTCTGGGCACGATATCGTATACACCGGGCAGGGAGAGGCAACCTTCTTCCTGTTCGGTTTTGCCTTCGGTAGCCACGATGCGGGGGTTGATGATGCAATATGACCTGGTATCCACATCAGCACCGCGCGGGTCTACAGCGAATGCTGAAACCAACCGGGCAATCTGGTTGGCAGCCAGGCCAAGACCGTCCTGGGTAGTCATTGTGACTTTGAGGTCGGCAAGCAGCCTGCGGATGTCGTCAGTGATTTCTGTTACCTGTTCGGCCTGCTGGCGCAGCACCTTGTTGCCGTAAAGGACAACACGGCGATTATGACCAGAGTCGTCCATGTTTACTGCTGTGCACCGAACTTATAAGAGATAGAACTTTTATCTACTTCGATTTCTGTGCTTTCAGCCAGCTTGACAAGGAAGGTGTGTTCTTTGACATTGGTGATGATGCCGTGGATTCCTGAAGCTAAGACCACGCGGTCACCGCGCTTTATTGCATCAATCATCTGCCGGTGCTTTTTCTGACGCCGTTGCTGGGGCAGAATCATGATAAAATAAAGCACTACGAAGATAAGGATTATCGGCAGGAATCCGACCAGCGAATTCATTCCTCCGCCAGTGGGTGCTGGCTTACTGGCTGCTTCTTGTGCAAGGGCGATACCAAACATTATACCTCCTGAGCTTTTTTCCGATACAGCCGGTGTTTCTTTATGTATTCTAGGACTGTCACCGGTAATATATATCTGACAGATTTCCCTTTGGCAAGTCTTTTACGAATTATCCTTGAGGATATATCGATAGGGATTACTGAAAGGAACTGCACATGTTTCGGGTCATGGCCCGGGAAAAGAGATGGCCGGGCATTCCCAGGCCTGTCCATCACTACGAGTCTGGCAAGTCGGGTCAATTTCCCAGGCTGATGCCAACTGGACATTTCCTGATACTGGTCGATCCCGATGATGAGATAGAAAGAATCATATTTGTAGAGAGATTTGAGTTCTATTAAGGTGTCAACGGTATAAGAAGGGCCTTTCCGTTTCTCTTCGATGGTGCAGAGCCCGAATTTGGGCCACTCTTTCAGTGCGAGCTTGACCATTGCTACCCTTCTTTTGTATGGGGTGAGGTTGCCTGATTTGTGGGGCGGGTGCGAAGTAGGGATAAACAGGACCCGGTTCAGTTTGAGTCTGCGCCGCACATCGTCGGCTACAAGCAGGTGGGCCAGATGTATCGGGTTAAATGCACCGCCGAATATTCCTGTTTTCATCAGCGGTCATTATCATTCATCATGGCAAGACGGCTGTGTGCTTTCTGTTTGAGAGCGGGTGGAATATCTTCCTGCGATAGTTGTTCAAGGATTGGCCGGGCCTTTTCTGTGTGGTCGGTTTCCTGGTAGCATACTGCGAGCCGGTAGCGGTCAATCGCCTTCCATTCATCAGTCGGAAGTTCGATTGTGATATATTCATAATAAACGAGTGCGGATTTGAACTCGCCTGCTTTGAAATAAAGTCGGGCGACATCGAAGTCACGCTGGGTAAGCCGACGCTGGATTTCGTTCAAAGTGGATTCTGCTTTGGGTCGGAGTTTTGAATCATGATAGAGTGTGAGGAATTCTTTCAGGATTTCCCGGGCTTTGAGTGTGGAAGTCTGGTCACGGCAGCTCTTGAGAGTGGTTTTGAAATAGCACATGGCAAGTTTGTAGTCGGCATCTTCCTGGAACCGGCCGTTGGGAAAGCTCTTGAGATAGAAGTCATATTCTGTCTGGGCCTGAATGTAGTCGTGGTTCTGGAAATAAGTTTCGGCAAGATAGAACTGGGCATCGGCGGCTTGGCGACTGCCAGGGAAGTTGAATATGATAAATGTGAATTCCGCTTCTGCTTTGTCGAACTTCCGGGCCTGAAGAGCGGCCAGGGCATGGTTCAAGCCTTGTCTCGGGTTATCAGGATGGACGATTTGAGCCCTGTTCGGACAGCCGGTAACCAGTATTGCCAGTAAAATGGGCAGGAATCCGGGAAGTTTATGCAAAGGTTTTAGTCCGTTTCAAGAGTTCCAGCAGGAGCGTTGTCAGTTTTGGTTCGGCGTTTCTGGCAACGCGCAGTACTTCGGCAAGGTCAACCGGCTTAAGCGCATCCGCCAGCCCCATATCGGTTATCACCGAGAATCCCAATACCTGCAAACCCGCGTGATGCGCAACGAGCACTTCAGGGACCGTGGACATTCCGACCATGTCGGCACCGGTTTTGCGGATATAGCGGCATTCGGCTGCGGTCTCGAGGTTCGGACCGGTGACCCAGGCGTAGACACCGCGACGGAGTTGCATATGTAAATCGAGTGCGGTTTTTTCTGCCCGGGCGATAAGCTTCGGCTCATAACACTGGAACATGTCTGGAAAACGGGGACCGAGCGATTCGTCGTTCGGTCCGCGCAAAGGATTGTGACCGGACAAGTTGATATGGTCGGTTATCACCACGATGTCACCAGGTTGAAACTGGGGATTCAATCCACCGCTGGCATTGGATACGATAAGGGTCTTAACGCCCAGTTCTTTCATTACCCGGACCGGATGGGTGATTTGCTTCAGGTTATAACCTTCGTAATAGTGAAAGCGGCCTTGCATTACCAGAACCTTTTGTCCGCTAAGAACACCCAGGACCAGCCGGCCGTGATGACTTTCGACAGTAGGCTCAGGGAAATGCGGTATTTCTTTATAGGAAATGACTGTGTCGGTATCAACATAATCGGCAAGCTGGGTCAGACCGGTGCCAAGGATAATCCCGAGGTTCGGATGGAACCGGGTTTTGCTCCTGACCGCTTCAGCGCTTTCCTTTATTTGTTCCTTTATCGTCATAGCTGGTTTTTTCTGCCTGTGATTCCCATTTGTCAATCATTAACAGGAAAGAATTGGCTATCGCACGGAGTTGATGAAGCAGGTTTGATTTCTCGGTTTCCAGATGCACTAATTCATACTTGAGACGGTCGGCTTCTTTTCTTGCGGTATGAATGATTTCATCGGCCCGCTTCTGGGCATTCTGGAGCTTTCCTTTTGCGTCCTGTTCAGCCTTCTCTGACATCGCTTTTGCTTTCTCTCTGGCTGCGGAACGCAATTCATCAGTAGTCTTTTGCGCAGTAAGCAAGGTATCCTTGAGCAGCATTTCTGTCCGTTCGTACCCTTTCAGCTTGACCGAAAGTTCGTTTATCTCTTCTTCCAGCAAGCCGCGCTTCTTGCGCAGTTCTTCCATTTCTTTGGCCACCAGTTCAAGGAATGATTTCACCTCTTTCTGGGCCAGACCACGGAACTGGGTTGAAAAGGTCTTTTTCCTTATGTCAAGCGGCGTTATTGGCATAAACGGATTTTATTCGGGTCTTTGAGCCTGTCAATCTCGGTATTCTCGATTAGACCTTGGCCAGTGCCTGGTCCAGGTCGGAGATTATGTCATCTGCGTCTTCGATTCCGACAGATATCCGAACCAGACCATCGGTTATGCCTGCCGCAAGCCGCGCTTCTTTTGCCATTCCGGCATGGGTCATTGAAGCGGGATGCTGAATCAGAGACTCAACACCGCCCAGGCTTACTGCTAAGGCGCAGAGCCTGGTCGAGTTCATCAATGTTCGGCCGGCCTCAAGCCCGCCTTTCAGTTCGAAGCTGACCATGCCACCTGGCCCTTTCATCTGACGCCGGGCCAGTTCATATTGAGGATGGCTTGGCAGGCCGGGATAGCGCACCCATTCAATCTTCGGGTGATTTTCCAGGAACAGGGCAACCTTGCGACCGTTCTCGCAATGCTGTTTCATGCGCAAAAGGAGCGTTCTGATGCCGCGATGGACCAGGAATGCTTCGAATGGCGGAAGCACACCGCCCAGATGGTTCAGGACACTGCGGAACGATTTGTAACGTTTTTCGTCTTTGACCACAATGATTCCAGCTACCACATCGGCATGACCGTTAAGAAACTTGGTCATGGAGTGGACTACGATATCCGCACCGAGCATGAGCGGCTGCTGCAGAATCGGGCTCATGAAGGTATTGTCAACAACCAGAAGGGCGTTGTGCCGATGGGCAATATCTGCTAATGCAGCGATGTCGGAAATCACCAGTGTCGGATTGCCTGGCGTTTCGACAAAGAGCACCTTGGTATTCGGCTTGAATGCCGCCTTTACCGCGTCGAGGTCGGCTGTATCAACAATCGATGGCTCTACTCCGAGCCGTGACATTATCGTTGTCAGCAGTGTATTGGTCGGGCCATATACTGCTGCAGAACATATGATATGGTCACCGGCCGAGCAGAGTGCGGTAACAGTCGTATTTGTAGCCGCCATACCCGAACTGGTGGCAAGACCGTATGCACCACCTTCCAGAGTTGCGACGCAGTCTTCCAGTCCTTTTACAGTCGGGTTGCCCATTCTGGTGTAAATGTAGCCGGATTCCTTGCCTGAGAACAAGTTTGCCCCGTGTTGGGCATCACGGAACTTGAAAGTCGAAGTGGCATAAATAGGATTGACTACCGGGCCTGCTCCTTGTCCGGGCTGGCCCGCGTGGACGCACAATGTCTTCGTGTTAAGCTTTCTTTCTTTCAAATCAGCTCCCTTCAGTTTTAAGAGAATTAGGATGCCAAACTATACAGAATTGTCAACAATAATCGGTAATCTCCAAATAGAAGTCTGCTTGACTTGATTTGGTTGGTTTCTATGATTCATTCGTGTTGGCGCTTATTCTTGCGTTGCTGTCCGCTTTTGTCCCGGATGAACGGCTGGAATACGACTTGCGGTATGGCCCTTTCAAGCTTGGAGACCTTGCACTGGTTACACTCGTCCCGGATACGATCCAAGGTGAAAGCTGCTACCATTTCCGTGCCGAGCTGGAATCGAATCCGTCGTTTGGTTTCCTGTTTAAGGCAAAGTATGAACTGGAAACATGGTGCCGAATCAGGGATATGGTTACGATGAGGTCTTACAAGCGCACACGGGAAAGCCGGTACCGGTGTGAATGGGTAGCCAATTATGATTACAATACCGACCGTGTTCTCTACTCAGATAGCACAATATACCCGCTGCCAGATTCTGCGCGTGACCTTTTGACATTGTGGTATTATTTCCGTAAGGTGCATATTGATTTGGGCGACACTATCACAGTTGACTCACATATAGACCGGCACAATTACCTTGTCAGGGTGATAGGAACCAGGCTGACAAAGGTGCAGACCATGGCCGGCAAGTTCGACTGTCTGGAGGTAGTTCCGAGTGCGGGCACACCGTTCGGAACAGTTTACTTCTCAAAAGAAACGAACCGGGTCCCGGTCGTGATAAGAACCCATGTTGGGAGTATGCTGGTAAGCGCCTTTCTGCGCAGTGTAAAATTTCAGGAGGTGGAATGAAACTGTATGCTGTGATTCTGTGCGGCGGTCGGGGCGAGCGATTCTGGCCCAGGAGCCGGCGCGGTATGCCAAAGCAGTTCATAAAGTTGTTCGGCGATGAATCCCTGACCCGGCGGACGAGCGAACGGATAGATTCACTCTGTCCTGCGAAGCGGAAAGTATTTGTGGCCCCGGCCGAGTTTGCGAATGTAATCCGGGACCGGTCAGGGAAAGTGGGTAAGTTCTTGTTTGAACCCCAGGGCCGCAATACAGGACCGGCAATCGGTTATGCCGCAGCTTATCTGGCCGCAATTGAACCGGACGCTACGATGGTTGTGCTGCCGGCCGACCACCTGATTGAACGGCGCAGAGAATTCCTGAGTTCGGTCAGGCTTGCTGCACGACTGGCACAGAAAGGATTGCTCGTAACATTTGGAATTCCGCCTTCCAGGCCTGATACGGGATATGGATATATCCAGACCGGCGAGAAAATTGCGGGTCGGGGCAGACTGACCGCGCATCAGGTTCTGGGATTTCATGAAAAGCCGAATCTGGCAAAGGCCAGACGATACCTGAAAGCCGGCAATTACCTCTGGAACAGCGGGATGTTCGTATGGCGCGTCGATACCATACTCGAAGGCTTCGGCAAATTCATGCCCGGTTTTCATCGTATGCTCCTACGATTCAAGAAGGCCGTGGGCACGCGGCATGAGGATTCTGTCCTGAAAGCGATGTATGAACATGCGCCGGTCATATCAATTGATTATGCTGTAATGGAGAAAGCAGAGAATATCGCTGCGGTGCGCGCAACTTTTGACTGGGACGATGTCGGCTCGTGGCTGGCGCTTGCGCGTCACAGCCGGCATGATAAGAACAGCAATGTTCTGAAAGGCTTGTGTCTTACAAAGGATGCGAAGAACTGCATTGTGGATTCGGACGAAGGCATCATAGCTGTTCTCGGTGTGAAAGATCTGGTTATCGTCCGTTCCGGGGATGCTGTCCTGGTTGCGCATCAGGACAAGGTTGCGGAAATCAAGGAACTACTTAAGCAGGCAAGAAGAGTGCCGGCAGCAAAAAGGTTCCTGTGAAGCTTCTGGTTGCTACGAGGAATCGCGGCAAGACAGCCGAGATGGAGCACCTTCTTGATGGTACCGGATGGCGAGTAGTTGATATGTCAGCTATCGGGCAGGACATCGAGATAGTTGAAGACGGCAAGACCTTTGAGGAAAACGCCCGCAAGAAAGCAGAAGCAGCAGCCAAGGTCTGGAAGATGTGGACATTGGCCGACGATTCCGGTCTGGAGATCGATGCACTGGGAGGCGAACCCGGAATTCACTCGGCCCGACTTTGCGGCCCCAATGCTACGGACAACGACCGCACGCGCATGATTCTCGACAAGATAATTGCAGTGCCGGACGAACATCGCACCGCACGGTTCTGCTGCGTTATGTGCCTTATCGACCCGGCCGGACACAAGCGGATTTTTGAAGGTGTATGTCACGGCAGGATTGCACATCATGCCCGTGGCACGACCGGATTCGGGTATGACCCGGTATTTGTGCCCAAAGGCTACTCGCGCACCTTTGCCGAGCTTGGACTTGAAGTAAAGAACCGGTTCAGCCATCGGGCCAAGGCGATGCAGCAGGTTGTCGAATACCTGAAGACCCGGGTGCGCAAGCCCGATAAACACAGATAACTTGGAGTGCGGCAACAGAGTTGCCGCTTTTCCGCTTCTTAATTCGCAATTTCCTTAAGTCGTCCGACGATTCGCGGGTCATTGCTTTGTGGCTGTTAACTGTCAGCCGTTGGCCGTCAGCGGTAGGCGGATTGCGGTCAGCTATTTGGTATTATGTTCCCCTAATCAGCCTTCCTGATTTCCTCTACCAGGTTTGGCTGATCTCGACGTCGGCAGCGCGAATCAGCCAGGCGCTGCCGTCGCTCCAGCACAGGCGAACTATGACGTCCACCTTCAGGCCCGGGTCCCACTTTGGGCCGCCCGAAGCAACCTTGCGCAGAAAACCGAACGGATTCCAGCCAGTGACATCGCGCAGGTCAGCCTCCCAGACCTTGCGGGCCGAGCGTCTGATGACCCAGACCTTGTCCGCGTCCAGGTCCTGCGGGCAGGGCAGGCTGTCGTCTGAATACACCTGGACATAAACGGACATCGGATAGCCGTCAGGTGGGCAGTGCGGCTGGAAGTCACGGTTCGGGCAGGCGTAGAGCGTGAATATCCGGTTGTCAAGCGCGAGCATCTCGGGCGCGTCCAGCAATTCACTGATGGGAACTTCGGTCGGAGGCCACGGAGGCCAGCCGCAGCCTGCGAGCAGGACAGCGGTCGTCAGCAATGCTGGGAGTTTCGGGCACACGCTGCTCATCTCCTACACATCCAACTTCGTCTGTTTCTTGCGGCCAACTGCTTGCGGCTCACGGCTATCAGCCTGGAGACAGGGCGGGCCGGTGTTTCTTGCTTCGTCATTACCCGGATGATAGAGAAAAGCAGGATTGGTGTCAATGGCGGCGGAGAAAGGTCTGAACAGAGGGCGAAGCAGAGGCCGGGGGAGAGAGGCTGGGAGAGACCTTGGGAAGGACCGTAGGAGAGTCCCTGGGAGAGTCCGAGGCAGAGTCCAAGGCACAGTCCGAGCCAGAGACCGAAGCAGGGATTGAGGTAAAGTCCAAAGCAGAGTCCGGGCCAGAGACCAAAGCAGAGGTCGGGTGATAGACCGAGGCAGAGGTCGCGGCAGAGAACGAGCCAGAGACCGTGACAGAGAGCTGAGCAAAGAGCCAGCGAGAGACCCAGGCAGAGAACGGTGGAAAGGCCGGGCCAGAGGCTCTAGGGGAGGGGGGAGGGGGTAGCCGTCCTTTTGCGCTAACTCAATCAGATTCAGTCGGTTATGTGGTTGACCTCAGTCGACAACTTTGTAGACTATGGTTGAGAGGAAACCAGATATGAAAAGGCAGAAGGACACCTCTCTCAATCATAGATGTCGCAGACCGGGCATTTCCAGTTTGTGCCGTCCGGCCGGGCCGGGTGGTGCTCGTTTTCCAGGTTGTCGCTTCCGCCGAAATCGTGGTAGGTCTTGCACTCCTTATCAAAGGCAACCTTTTCCGACGGCGCATAGCTCCATTTGAATTTCGTGGAGCTGTCACTGGGCAGTGTTTTCAGTTCCCGGTTAAGGTCCCTGGCCCGGCCCACGTATCGGACCACAAACGCTCCACTTTCCTTGGTGTAACCAATGGCATAGTTGCCGGCGAACACTCCGACGATAACCGCATCTATTTTCTGTGGTGTGAGGTTATACGGCCCTTTCATCCCTAATGACGGCATCTCATACCTCCTTCTTGCAGGAAAAGCTCCTCAGAGTAGTTCAGGGAAGTTCCGGGGGAAAGGGATAACCGGATAGACGCCTGTCTGCTTCCGGGTCCAACCGGTGTGATGTTGGCAGTGGCGAATAGATATACAGGCCCATGCCACGGGCCGGATGCAACCCTGTACATGGCATATTATGATAAACAACAGGAGCGCGGGTGTCAATGCTGCTAACGAATGAACCGAAGAATCTAAAGGGGAGTTATGGGGACACATTACCTAACTCCTACCCATCCAACTTCGTCTGGTCGTCTTTCTCGTCAATCTTCAGTTCTGCCCAGGACATTTCTACAAAGATACCGCCTGGGCTGGGGTTGTCAAGTTCGGTGATTTCCGGGTTGGCTTTTACGGGTGTTCTTGAGTGCAATTCCAGCCGGAAGTGTAGGAAATCGCAAGTGAAGGCAGTTTTCAGCTCCGAAATGACAATCTCGGGTCGGATTCAGGCGAGCATCGGTTGTGGTCTGGGTGTTTGCCCGGACCGAGCCGCCGCCCCAGGGGCATGGGAGGGAACCAGCCCCCAGGCCTATGGGGGTAATCCGGGGAAGTGCTTGATATTCGAGAAGATAGCTTTGAATAAGGGGAAAAACAGATGACCGAGGACCAGGAAGCTGAAAGCCGACTGCTAACAGCCCGAAACAGGCGGGAGGCGGCTTTGTGCCACTTCCTGCTTTGTGCACCGTGCCGGGCGCAGAAAGAGAGGGGCAGGACCTGAGTCCTGCCCCTGAGTTACAGTTGCTTGTCCTTAGCGGGCGAGCACGGTCTTCACTCTTGCCGTCGATTCGGGTGTCACCAGTCGCACGAAGTAGATGCCATGGGCCAGCTTTTGACCGTTGTCATTGGTTCCGTTCCAGAGCGTGGTATATGAGCCGGCACGGACCGGGCCGTTTATCAAAGTCCTGACGATTCTGCCGGTTGCATCGAATACCTTGAGCCCGACATTGGCATCACGGCTGAGATTCCAGTGAATCAGGGCGGAACGGGAGAACGGACTCGGCGCGACCACAAGCCGGTGGCCGGCGAGCAGGCTCGGAAGCAATGGCTCAGTGATTCCGGTTGGTTCATCAGTAGTGTACTTTATTGCCCGGTGGGGAATCAGTTGGTAGCAGCCTTCGTTGTAGTCGCCGTTGAACAGTGCCTGAATCGCAATCGTTCGGGTCGGGTCCTGAAGCCCGACTGTATTGGAAGAGTAGCCGTTGGCAGTCATGTACTGGCAGATGAATACATTGTCGCCCGTGGGCGCGGCCAGGGTGGTATCGTAGAAGAGGATCTCGAACTTGTCGCGAATCGAACGCTGGCCGTAGTACGGAGTACTGTCATATTCGACGATGAATTGGTGATTGGTCGTATCGTAGTAGTAATAGACATATCCTTGGCTGTTATATCCGGGATACAGGTCGTCCCAGTTCAAACAGATGGCACCGGGCGGGGCCGAAGAATTAGGCAGCGACGTATTGGTGAAGTTGGTCGAGGTGTAATTCCCAGGCGCAATCCAGCCGTCAGCACTGACTGAAATCTGGGTGTAGCGCTGGCCATAGTACTTAAGCGGGCCGAAACCTGAAGGCAGGTTGACAACGAGAACATCATCGTTCTGCGGGAAGTTGAGTCTTGTGCCCTGGGATTTGATTTCAACCCAGGAGTATTCAGGATGCTGGTCATAGCAGGTGTCTTTGTCGTCATAGGCCCAGTAGAGCGGTGGGGTGCGCGGGCCGTCCGGAATCGGGTCAACCGCCCAGACTTCACCGACAACCAGCTCAAAGGTCTCGGAGCTGGAATAGCCGGCATCGGCATAGATGTCAAGGGTGCAGGGAACCGGCGTTCCTTTTGGTATCGAGGCATCGGCATGCAGGGTGAAGTGGTCAGTTGTGTTGGTCTTCAGGCTATCAACCAGGACAGTGCCATAGACCGCTTGCGAATCCGGCACGGTCATTCTTGAATCGCCCGAGCGCAGAACGGCATGAACATTGTAGCCATGACCCAGGCCGGTGTTGTGGATAGTGACTTCGAGGTCGGCAGTTTCGCCCGGGTCGAGCTTACCGTTCGGTTGGGCAGACATCGAGTCTTTGACCACTTTGTCGACAAAGGATAGCATCGGCGCACCGACATGGAAAGTGACATAAGATACCCAGGTAGAGTCGAGGTTATCACGGCATACCAGCGAGCACGGAATCGGATAGTTGTTGGGTAGGCCATTGGCTGTCTGCATTCCGAAACCGGTGGCATTGTAAGCGCTGTCACGGCCGGCAATGTCACCGAAAGTCTTGATTGAATCGGTGATAGTAACA
>Ga0209121_10003476_pt1 | contig 15261 bp, 9 predicted proteins | sample Cruoilmetagenom3_FD_187292 | JGI IMG/M metagenome (GOLD analysis project Ga0209121, IMG submission 187292) | Oil polluted marine microbial communities from Coal Oil Point, Santa Barbara, California, USA - Sample 3 (SPAdes) (version 2) | ecosystem: Environmental > Aquatic > Marine > Oil seeps ...
GTCTATTTCGGCGGTCCAAAGTTGGTGCATTTGGGGCATAGCCCGGTGGCTCCGCATTCTTTGCAGAGAGGCACTCGGCACATATCGCAGTAGACAGTTTCATCTTCTGGGATTTCTTTTCCGCAATCTGCACATTTGACCATCGACATTCACATGTTCTACATTGGCACGAACTCTTCATCGGTTCCTTCTGTTGTATCAATTTCTTCGGTCATCCTATCATCCCAGCATTCCCAACACAGCCCGTCATAGGCTTCGTATTCTTGTTTGCTTATTTTTCGACCGCAAACTTCGCAATGGTGTTCTTCTTTTTCCTCGTTATCCGTCATCGTGACTGTCCTCCACGCGCGCACGTACTTGAAGGGAATGCATCACCCTTGCGCTAGCCTTGCAGGACACCTATCATGACTTGAGGGTATTCTGGGTCCATCTTGTGAAGTTCATCTCTCACTCTTTGTCTAAGTTCTACGGCAGGTTTCACACAGTAGGTCAGGAAATCAAGCTGACTAGGTTGCAGGTTCGGAAAGAGAAGCTTCATGAAGCCCGTTGCCAAGCGAGTTATCGCTTTTCTATCCCTGAGGTCTTGGCAGTTTTCTAGATGCATGTTCACAGAAACATAGTCCGCAAATCGTATGTCTTTCCTCAGTACGTGCAACATTTCAGAAAAGAAATCGCCCTTAAAACCTAGGCAATGTGACGGCATATCCTTAGTCACTCTTGGCAAGTCCCATCCAGAAACGAAGCCATGTATTCTGTCAATAAAGGCTGTCTGTCTCAAGAAATTGGGGATTTCACTGAATAAGCCATCCCCCGCATGTATTGGCATTCTGTTTTCGTCTAGGCTAATGTTGCCCAACATTACAAAGCCACACTCCGATGTTCCCATAGTTTTGCCACGGCTGTATCTTCCTGACTCGAGGTAGACCCTCAAACCGGCAACCACTTCACCTGCACTGTCGCCCTTTATACTTTGCACCTCGTCAAGCACTATTGTGTCATACCTGGCAATGATGCCTGGAGTGCTGGTTGCAACATTGTGAAAGAGGACAGCAGGGCTTACCTTCCCTCCTCCAATGACTCTTGCATATCTGGACAGATTGTCATAAACGAAGGATTTGCCAGTTCCTTTTGGCGCGAGTTCAACAATATTCACTCGTGGTTCGATCAAAGGAATGACTCTCGTTAAGAGAACAAGCTTCTGCCTATTGGTTAGCGCGGAGGGATTGAAACCGATGCTCGATACCATAAGGTCGATCCACTCTTGTGTCTCAAAATAACGTCTGCATTCTGCAAAGTACTCGATGTCAACTCTATGAATTTGGAACGGTTTGAATGATCGCATCCAAACTTGACCTTTTTCCCCATATTGTGACGGCGGAACATAGGACAATTCTCCTATTCCCCACACTCCACTTGTCAACATTAGTTCATTTTCCTCTACTATAGAGTCTACAACGAAGGCGTCATTCAAATCAAGCAACGGAATCTTAAGTCGCCTTTGGCCTATCTTTAGCTTTACTTCGACACTATAATCATCAAGAAGACGGACATTTTCCATATTATATAGCTTGTTTTTTACCTCTTCTTTTTGGCCTTTGCTTGGAAGATACTTCGCTAGGAACTCGGCGATTCTACGTCGACTTTTTTCAGTAAGCGATCCTTTCTCCGCAAAATTCGATATAATCCATTCTCCAACATATGCAGGAATAGATCTTGCACCAAATCCCGCCTTGTGTATTAGACTCTTATCAATGATCACTTCGCCATAATAGTCTAATGCCTTCTGCTCAAATGTTTCCATCTTTTCACCTCAAAACAGTTCGTCGGGTTTGAATGATGTCTCCATCATGGACCGCAGTTGGACACCAAATACCTTTCTCTTGAAGTAAGTGTTTCCAAGAAATTTGAATTCGAAAGTCATCTCCAAACCCTTAGTCGCGTTAAAATGCTTGTAGAATCTGCAATTGACTTTTGTCTTATGCAAAACAGCAGGGGCAATCTCACGAATTGTAGGAATCGATCCCACGGTTTCTACTCCCTCTGAGACCACGGTTATCCTCATATCTTCAAGAGGTGCAGAATTATAATTCACTATTTCGATCTCAACACTGGCTTTTGTCAAGTATCGGAACTCATTCTGCAAAAGCCTAAAATCTGGCTCTTTGAATGTCACACGGCCTCCCTCGAAAACGAGGAGGGGCACTACCGTTTCTTCAGGAGATAGCCCGCCATGAACAAAGAAATGTTCATCAGTTCTCTTGAAACGATAATATCCTTTCGCGACGAGAGCATTTTCTGAAAGCCCAAAGGATCTTGCCTCAAGAAAATAGCATTGAAACTTAATGTTTTCAGGCAATTTTTCAAATTCCTCTTGTGAGATTGATATGAATCGATGATGGGTTTCAAGAGACTTTCCAACGAAGAAACTTTGATCTATTTCATTGTGAACACTGCGTGGGATCTTAGTGGATCCATGATCGGAGCAGACTATAATTTGAGCATTGTTGGTGAGCATATTTCGATTGAAAAACCCAGTGGCAAGATTTACTAGGTTCCTTAGCTCATCCTCAATTGCCACCGAATGTCTTTTTCCTAGTCTTCTCTCGTCTTGATGTAAAACATTGTCTATCTGGGTGCAGTTTACAAATACGATGTCTCTGGAAGTTGCTGAAAGAGTTTCTAGTTCAAGACTATTCCCCAAGTATACGAAATGCTTGTCAGGAAAGTATTGTGGCCACTCCTTCGAAACCAGAGAGTCGTAGCCTGGAAGCACGTCAGACGCCTTAGGTTGTCCTGAAAGCAGGCAGCGTTTTGAAATTTCAGTGTCAGAGGGAATCATTGAAAAGTATGGAGTGTCTTGAACCATTCTAAATCCTTGCATTTCGAGCAGACTAGTTAGAACGTCTGTGAATTTGTAGTTGAAGTTATCAATTACCAACACCAAGACACATTTGTCACTTGCACAAATGTTCATGGTGTTTGGGAGAACCCTGTAGGCTATGTTCGGGAAGTTACTCCTAATGTTAACAAAATTGGCGTACAGCCAATCACCAAACAATTCGGATTGTCGGGAAGCCTCCTCGTCTTCATTGTCAGTTTCCTCGAGCCAGAAGTGATATGCCAAGTATTCCTTTGTCACCCATTCAAGCATTTTTGTGGCGTCCCACGACAACTGTGGAGAAGATGGAAGGCTAGGTTTCAATAACAAAGCTAGTTCTTTTAATCGGGGTTGAATTGCGTTCAGAATGTTAGAAAATTTCTTTCGCAAAGATGCGAGGACTATATCGGTTAAGGCGGTTGGAAACCTTTCAAACGTTCTCGCGAGTATTTTGAACTCCGCTGGAACCAAACCACTTGCCCATTCAACGATTCTCGAGGCGTCAGACTGAGAAATTCCATTTTTAAATTCAGAGTTTAGAAATATTTCGATGTTGTTGACAGCTGTGTTAATTTCTGCATTATCTAGGATAATACTTCCAGAGCTTAGACCAAGCTTCTTGATTGAATGAAAAATGCTACCAGCTGCTCGTTCTCCAACTTCTTTTGGGTAATTTGCCAGAACTGCGTACAGGCTTAACGCCTTTTTGAGTTCCTTGGGTTTCTGCCAGAGAAGGTCGATCACTTCTTTCTCATGTTCACCCTTCGCGCCTTTTAGCCAGCTTTCGATTTTTCTTTCAAATTCTTTTTGGACTAACCGTCTTTGAAAGTGTACCTGGGCTTCATCTTTACAAATGCTCGTAGTGAGCTTGGGCAGATTTTCTAGAGGCATGGTTTCTGAGCACATCATCGGAGAAACAAATTTTGAGAGAATGAAATCTGTAAAAGTTAAATTTGGAGTTCTTTCTACTCGCAGGTTAAGCAAATTCAACTCGATTACTTCTTCGTCCGTTACATCGGAGGGAATGGCGAATCCCCACTTCTCGGCGAGCAGGGTGCGTGGTCTTATTTCCTTGATTTCTAAAGCTGCCTCGCCATATTTCTCACTCAGCTTTCGGAGCCAAGCAAATGCTGTGGGGTTTTTCACAACAACTTTTGTAGTGTTTTTAGACTTTAAGCAGTCGATTATTAATTTGTATCCTTTGACGTAGCCTGAAGTGTCATAGATTATCGTTGTAGACGTGTCCTGAATTTCCTCTATCCCTTGTGGATCATAATGTATGCATACCTTTCTGTCGTTCATATTTCGCTCTCTCTTAGTAGCTCTTTGAGAATTTGTCTCACAGTTTTTTTGTCAACGATCTGTTGTTCGAGGCTTCCATTAATTAGAGATCGAACACTTGTCTTGAAGCTTTGTTTGTCTATAGGGAAAACAAAATGGACGATGATTTCGCCTTCTCCAAAGCCTTCTTCAACTCGAATCTCATGCTTCTTTTCTAGATCAATAAAGTTGACTTCAATTTCCCTGCTCCAGTTACCTTCTTTATCTCTGGTGATTAAACGGAATTTCTTGTGGCCTCCATCAATGCTAATAGCTGTCTCAGCCTTTAATTTGCTTCGTTGAGATTTGCTGTCTCTCGGGTCTTCGCTATTGCTTGTGGCAAAAACTATAGTATCCTTTGTCGGAGGGGTCACTTCAAGTTTCGCAGACAGTCTGTAACTGATCATTGCACCTTTCTTGTTTTTTTCGACCTTCAATCTGTTTAGAGGCTGAACTTTCCAGACTGGCTGATCGACCTTGATCCTGTTGTTCTCCACTTCTTCCTTTCCTATTTTCATCTTGCGAAGATAATCTTGAGACTTGTCGCTGGTCCAATCCTTGACAGCTCTTAGTCCAAATCCTGGATCCCTAGGAATGGAAACTAACAGTGTGTCCGTGATATCGAGTACTTGTCCAAGTCTTTTGATGAGCGTTTTGCTTTCATCTGTGTGCCATGTCCCTCCGAGATCTCTTTGATTAGAATCTAGGGAATTGAACCATTTTTGAATACCTTGTCGCAAGTCTTCAAGCGTGTTTCCTTCTATAGAAAATATGACTTTTACTCCTTTTTGGATCCCACTTTTGATGTAGTCGAACCCTTCATCAACGCATTTTTTGTCCGAAACTAGCTTTACAAGGACATCTGTTGCTTTTTGTTCTGTTATCAACTCGTCTTCGTCATAATCATAGATTGTCTGCAGTTTGCCAAACACGAAATCGTGAGGAACAGTTTCTGACATCTTATTGAAGATCTCCAAGAATTTTTGTATTGATGATGAAAGCGTCTCTTCGTATATTGACGATTTTGAAATTGTGGGAAGCGAGTCCCACCAACTCTTAATGCTATCATAGGTCTCAAAAACAGATCTCTCGCCTATTTTCTGTGGAGATTCGAAGCTAAACATGTCGAAAAGACGGCTAAGAAACGCTCTCTCGTCGTTAGATATCTTTCTATAGACTAAAACAGCGTTTGGATAATCACCTTTGAGGAGGGAGTATATGACATCCAAGTCTTTTATTTTGATGTCGCCGATTTCTGTCTCTTCCTTCTTTAATCTGACGCTGTCGCCATACATTTTTAGTACTATACTTAGAAAGATGGAAAGAGATATTGGCCCTAATCCATATGGGGGGTTTGTATATTTTTTTACGATGTCTTTTGTCACTCTAATTTTTGCCGTCTCTTTGATTTTAATTTGGTTTACCATATCAGCAAGAGCTGGAAATACTGACGAGAATCTTGAAGGGTCTGTTTCAATTTGGTATCGATACATCGCGCCTTCAGGCTTTCTCGTTTGTCTCAGAACTCCGTGAGCAGCTAAAGTGTTCTTGAGATACCTCATTTCCCCTTTGTCGTTTGAATAGGAAGAGTCCACCGCTATATCCCACTTTGCTGAAAGAATTTTGTTGACAGCATCCTTTAGGGCAATGTTTTTGTTAGGTTGATATTTTGCTGAATGCGACAGGTTAAAATCGATATGCCTAAGACATGTTCTTTTTCTGTAGAGGGTTTCGAGAGCCTTATCAGCTGCGTCTGAAGGATTTGCTATTTTGTCGAGCAAAATTTTTCCTTGCTCTCCATACCAGGTTGAATTGCGACCCTCTATCGTTTCTGACTTCGATTGGTCAAGACGTCCAATTGCGCCTGAAACCAGTTCTGTCAAGCGCGATTTGTCTTGAGTTGAAAATGTTTCATATTCCTTGGAGTCCTGAATGCTCTTGACAGAATTGAATTCGAGCAATAGATCTGTCCAATTTGCCGCAGTTTTGGGAACAACGACAATTATTCTGTTCGAAGTATTCTTGGCCGCAATCTTTCTAGCCCTAGCTATATCTTCTGGCTTTTCGCAGAGAACATACAGCACCCAACCCTCAAATGATTCCTTCCAACTCCTTGGTGCTTCTAGTTGGCGTTTAAGTGATGCGAGGAAGTGAACTTTCTCTCCATTTATGTACTCTGTGCGGTCAAGATCTGCAGGTGTTACTAATTTTCTTTTGAGTCGTTTATCTTCATTGTAAGCGGCGTTGTATCCTTTTGCTTCGAGATAGATTTCATGTCTTGAAAATGGAACGGCTACCTCTACTGCTTGGGCAATGTTGACTGGATAGTTTGCCGGGTCTCTCTTGTAGTTCTCAATCCGACTATCGAAGTCTTGCGTTTCACTTCTTCTAAACTCATACGCGTCAGAAGTTCTGTTGTAGTAAAGAACCTTTGCTTTTTGCAGTTTTTCGATAGTTAGCTTGACAAGACCTCTTTCCCTTGGTGATTTTGGATATAAGGCGAACGTGATGTTGTCCATGTCACTTTTTATCCCAACGATTTCATATATCAACATCACTTTCAAGATTCGTTCTACCGCTTTGTCACCTTCAAGATCAATGCTTTTCGCGACTTTGTTCAGTTCTCGGATGGTAGCCTCATAATCCATTAAGATTCGTCTAGTGGATTCCTTTAGTTCTCTATTGGTTGATGTCAGGTTGTCTTTGAAATAGGTGAAAAGCAGATCTGTTGTGTAGAGATTCAGGCAGTTTTGATCGTCTAGAACATCGGTGGTGTTTACATAGAATGGATAGGATTGGTCTTCCGCGATGAATTCGCCTGAGAAGAATGTAAATACTGTTCGGTTGTTGGATCCGACTTCGCTTGCAAGTTTGAGAAGACAATGTGTCGCCATTGGATGCATTGGGTATATCTTTTCAAGAATCTCTTCACGTAGCGTGATAGCATCCAGCCAATCGAAAATGCGTATCCTTTTGCATTCAGGTATCAAAGTGTTGAATATACCGGCGTTTGGGTTCACTTCGTTGGTCCAAATTTCGGATTTTCTGTTTGGGACTACAATTGCTCCAATGATCTTCTCCATTCCTTCCGGTGTAAGACCAACTTCTTCTACTCTGTCGGCGACGACATCGAAGTCTGCTCTATCTTCAGGTCGAGAGTAGTCTTTGATAGGTCTGTGTCCTGTGGAAAGGAACACTAATGGGGCGGTTGATTTGCCAACTTTTCTCCATCCTTGGGCGCATAATTGGGCAAAGCTTTGACATATTTGGAGGCTGATTCGTCTATCTTTTAATGTGTAACTGAATTCATCGAATATTACGATTAGTCCGGCATATTTTTCTTTGAACTTCGGATTTGATAACAAGTCCTTGAGAATCTCAACCAAATTGCCTTTTTCATAGGTGAACTCTGTGTCCAAGATGTTTTTGTAGATCTCCTTGAATATTACCATTGCTTCCTCTCGATAGTCTTGAAGGTTTTCGGTCAGTTTTTTTAATGTGTATCCAGGGTGTTTTTCTTGGAGTTCCTGAGTAAATGCTGAAAGTAGAGGCAGACGTTTTCGTTGCTTGTCACTCTTTTTCCAGCTTTCTATCTTTCTTAATGCTTCTTTGAAGTGAGTGTCCATGAAGTAACTGACTTCTTCTCTTTCGCATGCCTTGGCTATAGCTTGAAGAACGACTTCTTCAAAGTCATCTTTGTTTCCGAAGTCGCAGAGGGCAACAAGGTATCTGCCCTCTTTGCGTAGAGCCTTTAGTTCTTTCGCCTTTGACTCGTCTACCTTTGCGTAATTGCCGAAGAATCCTTCCAGTTCGGAACTGTTTGACTTGTTACTGAAAAGGTTAGCGACCATTAAGCAGAGGTGGGATTTTCCCGTACCATAGTTGCCAGTTAGGAAGTAGAATCTTTTATCTTTTGGCCGGAGTGCACGGGCTATTCTCTCAATAGCATCTCGATGCGACTTTATGGGAACGTAGCGGGTTATTCTTTCATAGTTCTTTTCCGGATCGAGAAATTCGGTTCTCACGTCGACTGCTGAGGCATATCCTGAATGTATTTCAACAATTTCTTTAATTTTTGTCATGATTTTGCCTCCTTTATGTGAGCTACTTGGCTTATATAGATGATTCGACTTTCGTTTCTCGAATTAAAGATCGATTTTGACTTAAAAATTTCTTCTTCTTGAACAAAAAAACAGAAAACTTTCTTCGTTTCGTTGCTTCTGAGCTTCTCAACAAGATTTACGAATTCACCTTTTTCCCTGTCCGACCATGTGTTTACAAGGAAGTCAATGTTGTCGACTATTACGACAGCCTCGTTTATGGCTAAATCGAGAAGATATTTTTTGAGGTTTGGGACGTCAAACGTGTCAATGGATTTCGCTAAGCTTTCGTCCTTTACAAAGATGTCTAGTAGGTCAACGTATTTGGCTTTGATTCTTTTTGCTAGTAGGTTGGCGAGTTTTGTTTTTCCCGAATTTGCTGGACCCAAGATCATAATGGCTCTGTACTGTTCTTTGGTCTGAAAATCGATTAGCTTGGCTAGGTCTATTAAGTCATCTTGTCTCATTCCTTATGCCCTCGTAATATCTTCTTAACAGGGTTTCGATGGTCATTCCCTCCCTGAAGCGGACTTGATCAAGGTCCGCTTTCCGTTCTACATACAGTAATCCTTTTCGGTGTGATTGCTCAAATACTTTGCGCATTGTACTCTCTTCCAAGTTTAGTATTCTTCCAGGTGAGTTTGACGCCCGAATCAATGCTTCAATTGAGATTCCGCTAGCGTTCGGATTGTATCTTTGCCTGAATATCAACGCTGTCGCGGTTAGAATTTCCGGTGAAATTTGCGTTGCCCGGCGGAAGACGTAGCTGTTGCTTTCTTTCTGGATAATGGCGAGTTTGCTGAATGCCTTTGTTGAATATGTGTCTAGGACAATTGCGATTTCGCGTGGGACTTTTTTGGTCATTGTGAATTCTGAGAGCTTCCCTTGAAGATGATCGAAGCTTGCCCTTGCGTCCTTAGAGGTTATTCTTTGCCTTGTTGGGAATACCTCGTTCATCAATGTGTTCCATATCAGCCATTTCCTATTTGAAGCTACATTGTAATGAAGTATCCAAAGAGTGCCCACACATTCTAGATAAGGGTCCCATTCGGCAATGGTCTTGCCAACTTGAGTGACTGTTAGTTTCTGCGCGTTGACTAAATCGAATGCCACAGCTATTGAGCATAAAGCTTCCACGTGCCTTTTCGTCAATCCTAGATGGGTTATGTAATCTGGTCGCGATATCCTGGGTTTGTCAGATTTTTTGGCAGCGAATTGAAGAAATTGAGATAGATACGAAAGCTGGATAGCAAAACTATTGGTAACTTGAATCTTGAAGCCTTTAAGTACATTAGTAGAAGGCGGTGGGCGTGATTTTGATTTTTGCTGTTCTGCAGAACCAAACCTTTTGGATTCGAAATCAGTGATTTTGGTAGCTCGGTAGTTCATATCTCACTTCCCCTTCTCTTCTGCCATAGATAACCCACATAGTTTTGGATATCTTCGAGCATACCAGTTCTCCACCTCAAGAATCAAGGCATCATCCAATCCGTACAGTTCATAAACAAGTTGGTCTATTTGACGTTGCTCGTGCTTTTGATACTCATAGGTGGGCTGTTCTTTTTGTTTCTTGATTATCTGGCTGACCAGTGTGCCAATACGATTTTCGATTTCCTTTGTGGGGATCGCAAGAGGTATCGGGTTTATCGCCCCGACAGTGGTGTTGACGGTATTCATGAAAAATGCCTTGATGAGATATTTCGCAAGTTTTGAGTTAAGTACTCCTAGCAAGAAATGTATGTCGAACTCATCGCAAAAAATGGATGTCCCAGCATTGTCAAATACAGATTTGGAGTTGAGTCTGAAAGTAGGAGAATAGAGTCCAGTCATTGAGAACGTAATTCCTTCTCTGAAATAGAAGGTGGGGTTTCTGAAAACCGCTGCAAGGGTCTTTTCATCGGAAGGTTTGATATTTGTTTCCCCGTCTATTCTCTTCCGTTCTGCAATTGTTAGAGTTTTTATTCGGCTAACTGCCTCTCTTGACCAGTCAAAGAAGTATTTGCTTTGGGAGTAATAGCAGCTCAAACGACCGCTTGGGATATCAGATTCCCCTCCCTTGTCGTATGGCACAACAAATCTACCTTGGAAGCGCGACCCTTGATTTGTTATTCCCTCGAGTTTCTCGTCGTCAGTTAGCTTGAGATCGGAGTCTTGCAGGATTTTGCTTTCATCAACAAGACGATAAGGTCCAATCGCTCCTTGTCTTTTGAAGAGATATGACTTATGGTCGCCGGTAGTCAATCCGGTTTTGACTTCTGCGACTTTACAAAAACGAACCACATGTACCCGGCCCTGCGGCATAGCGATTCCTCTCGGTTGTATTCTCTTACCTTTGTGCTCTACGTCTAATGTTGAAGCTTGTTCATTCACCAATTCGTATATTAGCTCAGAACCATCAAAGACAGGCAACTTGTTGTACTTCGCCAAAGAGCCTTGTCCAGTCACATATTTTCCTGCCCGGCGAGGGTCAACTTTCCAGAGTTCTTGCCGCCGATCATGGCGTGCTGCATCCATCAATTCAATAAAGAAGTCTCTTTCTTTCTCTGGGTGGATTTGCCAAAAGTCGAAAAAGAAATATCTGTTGCTCTCTCTTTTCTTTATATTGGCGCATTTTTTCAGTTCAGTGATTATTGTGAAAGCGTCAACTCCCTTGAAAGCATGACGATTCAATTTGACTAGACAAGAAACACAAGTGTTATCAAGGATATATCGTCTCAAGTTCAGATGGCTTTTAATAGTCCTCCAAGTATCGCTGACGACCATTGAGAATATTCCACCATCCCGTAGCAGATCTATCGCCCTTTTGACGAAAAGTCCATAACTGTCCTTGCTGCCTAAGCAAAAGGTTTCTAGGAAGAGATTTTCATCTTTCACTCCATATGGAGGATTCCCGATTACAACATCAAAGCCGCCTTTGTTGTTGTTCTTGTCAGATTTGAAGAAGACTTCGGGAAACTCCAGCCACCAGTGAAGAAAGCTATTCTTCGGTGCTTTGGCATTCTCATCAACTCTTTTCTCAACTGAAACATCCTTGCCTTCCATCGCTCTATTTAGAAGCAATTGGTACTTTCCTTCTTCAATCTGATAGCCAAAAAATGTGGCAAGCCAAGTGTCAGCAACGCTTTGCAGATCTCTCTTCAGATTCTCCCATTCCTTAAATTTTTCCCTCTTCTTCTCGACATCTGTAATCTCTTCACTCGAAACTTCCATCTCTTTAAATACCTGCAAAACCTTAGGAATAAACTCCTTCCTAAAAACTGGGTAATAAAGTGTAGTCTGAAACTTCTTAAGGTCAGTTATCTTACCATTCTTGGGCAAGGCCGCCAAATCATCCAAATCAGCCCCCAGGAGGGAATTGCCTGTTCTCAGGTGATGATCCAAAAAAGTAAGGGGCTTCCTGTTATCCGCAGTAATCAGCCAAAGCGAAAGCTTTGCCAACTCTGTTGCCAACTCGTTCAAATCAACACCAAAAATGCATTTTTCAACAACCCGTCGCCTCCACAAGAGCGGACTTGTGTCAACTGAATCGTTTTCCCATCCGGTCGAACACAGAGATTCTACAATGTAATTTGTAAGAAAATGCGAGGCATTAACAAGAAAATGCCCACTTCCCATAGCAGGATCCAAAACCTTGATAGACAATACTTTCTTTTCCAAGAAAGATAGAATCTCTTTGTCAATAAATCTTTCAACACTATGCCTCTCTTTATCGTCAATCGCAGTTTCATGAGCCTCCATAAGCTTGTGTACAACAGCCTTTAGCTCCTTGTCAATGTCAGCAAGGTATTGCCCAAGCGAATTCTCAACAATGTATCGAACTATCTCTTCAGGAGTGTAATAGCTACCAGTCAACTTGCGCTCTTCGCTCGAGTGCGAAAAATAAATATCGCCTTTCTCAATCACGGTATCTGTTCTCTTGATCTTTCCAGCCTTGGATTCTGGTATAAATCTGTAGACTTTCCCTTCTTTTCGTCTAACCATCTTTTCCGGCGCAATGAACAACTGATACTCAAGAATGCCTTCATAGAGACCTCCCAAATGTCTCACTGAAAGGTCATTGTAATTTATTGGCACGATATTGTGCTTTTCTTCTCTGAAACCCAGACTAAACAGAGCTTCTGTCAAATAAGCATCGTTGATTACATGATTCGCCAAGTACAGCTTCTCGTTATCTTCAAATAACCCACCGTTATAAGGAGGAATGCCGAGAGCGCGATTGCCCTGATTAACCCAACTAAACACTTCACAAAGCATATTCCACATTCCTCTTCCGTTCGGGTCCTCAATTCCCTGAGAATGATTCTCTCTAGCAATATTCATCAACTTCGCCATACTCTTCTCATAGTATTCGGGATTCTGAAGCGGCAAGAAACCCCTTGCCTCAGCGTAGAGGATGAAGAGAACCCTGTAAAGCAAATAAATAGAATTATAGAAGACAGCGTTCTTCTCCTTTTCTGTATAAGACTTCTTACCATCCGACTGGATAAATCCCATACAGATTTTGCCAAGTATATCTTCCATCATGCCCTGAAGATGGTTCTCGATCTGCTTAGTGGCTTCATCAGACTCTCGCTTATTCATGTCAAGACCGCACCTTCCTTTGTCGTTAGTCAAAAATGCTTCGACCCTGAAAAAATCTGCAAAAAGATTCATTTCCGCAGAATCTCTGGTTCGAACAACATCATAGAGGTTGATTTGAAAGAAACTTTCGAAAGGAGCCTTCTCCTTGACGCAGTACAAACGCCAAAGATTTCCGTTCGTTAGTATCCCCCATTGCACACCAGCTTTCTTAAGTTCTCTGACCAAGGCTACAGCATAGTTTCTACCCTTCAAAGTCTGATCCAGACTCTGATCAAAATCTACAACATAACAAAGGGACACAACTTTCTGTCGACTTCTATCCTCATACAAAACAAGAACATTTCCTTGCAGTCTGCTTCGCACAAAACCTAGAACATCCAGTATAGGACCTATAAAAGTAGTAACATACGACTCCAACGAACTCTTATCTGCCTTCACAAGCCATTCCCTTGCAGTCTCAAGAAGATGCAACTGTTTGCTTTGTTTCAACGCAGTTAAATGTGAATCAAGGTAAGCACTAGCAAACAAAATACCTCTACTCCAAATCTCACTGGTATGAGTCATCTCCAGCCAACTCCACGACGTTCTCAATCTTATACTATATTACTACAAATGATATCTAAAAAGCTTAACCAACTACTAGAAAGCCATTAAGACTCCAAAAGGTTATCATCTCCTCGCTCAAACCCTCTTTTTAGTCAACACATACGCGTCCCCCAAGCTTGAGTAGCTGATGCATTGCATACTGGCCCCAATCGGGACTTTGTTCCAATCTCAGTTCCTAGCATAGTTAACCTCCTTGCGTATTCTTTCCCACAAACCTCAAAGTAGCCTCTACAACAGTGTTCTCGTCTATTCCCAGAAAATCCACAATATCTTTAGGTATGCGCATCAGGAAACTATTTCCACTCTTAGTCACTTTCCTCGTATATGTAATCTGTCGCTCGCTCATTTAATCTCCTCAAAGAAGCGCGCATACCATAATACATGGTATCACATCAGCGTATAAACTATACGGAAGTCGCAATCAAGCTGAGCTTGGCTCTTTTTTGATTCTTATGTATGCATGAAAAATCGAACTATGTCTTGACTTGATAGAGGAAAGATGAGGATGGATAACGTGGAAGAGAAGTATGATTGAATGATATGTGGCAGGAAACTTACGGAAGAAGAATTCAAAACCTATGACGGTTTTTGTCAAGAATGTACATTGTTAGACAGTTTATTCTGTGCACGTTTGGAAACTTACTGTTAAAAAAAGAAAAAGGGGAATTTTGGCTGTTCAGCCTTTCTACTTGCTTTTTCTAGTTTCCGCTGTTCCACGATTGGTTCCAAAAAGTCGGCTCCTTTGAAGCGTTCAGTGTCCTCCTCCGAAAGCTCTACAATTTCGCCTTTTGCATATCGTTTGTCGCATATGCGGAAGCTGTGCACTTCAACGATTTTGAATTTCGGCATTACTATTTCGCCTACGTTATGCCCGTGATCTCGCATATCGCTGTCGGTCGCGGTATCCTCGGCACAACTGCCTCGTAACACTTGAAGAAGTGATTCATGTCTCTCAGCTGAATGTAGAAGGTTTTCAAGTCTTGAGCCACGCATAAATCAGTATTCTCAGCTCCCGTCTCCATCAATAATGCACTGTCTATTCCACCGTCAGCCGCCTTCAACACCGGCGTAACATAAACCTTTCCACCGATCAACTCGCGGATCTTATCTATCTATATGACTGCCGTGTTGCCGATAAACGTGTGAGCACCCAAGAAAGCCGAAGGCTGCAAAACCAAGTCGTAAGATCCATAAAAATTGTCCACCGTCAATTCTTCCATGTCTTCTTTGACGCTGCCGCCAGCATTTCGGCTTAGCACACACCCGTTTGAATCTCTCTGTGCACTTTTCCTGTTATGAGGCTTATGCTTCTGGCCGTATTCAAAGAAGGCTATATTACGTATTCATGATACAGCACGCTCTAATCATTCATAAAATATTCTAAGCCCAGCCGATCTGAGTACCATACAATTTCTTCTTTTGAGACCCAAAACAGATCATCCTTCCATGAAATTAGCTTAATCTTCATCACAACAAGCAAGACTAACGAACTGCCAAGAGTTCAGAAGTAGTAGTAACTTCTTCCTAGGGCACTGTACTACTTCTAATTCTGTTCTAATTGCCTTGTTGACCCATTTTTGAGTGGCAAGTCACCATCATTGTTAAATCTTCATGATTTGTTGTTGTAGACCCCCTTCCCCCTATCAACAACAACATTTAAGCCAATTTCCACATAACTGTCAGAGAACTCTACCACGTATCTTCTTTGGCTGGCTCTTTCACTTGTCGTCGTCTCTGATTTCTGCAGTTTTTTGCCCAACGACAACTAAACCAACT
>Ga0209121_10003478_pt1 | contig 15254 bp, 8 predicted proteins | sample Cruoilmetagenom3_FD_187292 | JGI IMG/M metagenome (GOLD analysis project Ga0209121, IMG submission 187292) | Oil polluted marine microbial communities from Coal Oil Point, Santa Barbara, California, USA - Sample 3 (SPAdes) (version 2) | ecosystem: Environmental > Aquatic > Marine > Oil seeps ...
AGATAATTGTTTTAATTCATTGTAATATTCAATATTACCAGAACATGCAATTTTATTACATGCTACTACAGAAATACTTTGTTTAAGATAATCGCCATAGATATTCGAAACGGCTTCATTTGCTGTGATATCTACAAAGACAGAGTTTCTTAAATTCAAGTTTTTTGCATGCTCAAAAAATCCTATTAAACTTGCTTTTTCCCCATTTTCGAGTTGTTGCTTCCAGTCTTTTAGATCAATACCTTCATCATTAACAGTCATAGTGCGAGAATTAGATAATCCTGCAACTCTCAAGCTGATTTTAAAGTTTTCTTTTACGTATGCACTTTGCTGTTTTATCTGTTCAATTAGACGTTCACCTACATTGCCAACTCCTGTTATGAATAAGTTGATTTGTTTGGTTTTAATTTCAAAGAATTGCTCATGTAAACTGTTCAATGCTTTTTTAACATCATTCTTATGAATAATTGCTGAAATATTTCGCTCTGATGCACCTTGTGCAATTGCTCTAATATTTACATTATTCTTGCCGAGAGTACTAAACATTTTACCACTAATACCTTGGTGACTTTTCATTTTATCACCAATTACAGCTATAATTGATAATTCTGTTTCTACAACAATTGGATCTATTTTCTGAAGCGTAATTTCATATTCAAAAACTTCATCAATGAGTTCTTTAGCACGTTGTGCATCGCTATCCGAAATTCCGAAACAAATAGAATGTTCAGAAGAGGATTGTGTAATTAAAATAATATTGATTTTCTCTTGTGCCAGTGTTTCAAATAAACGTTTACTAAAACCTGGAACACCTACCATACCGTTACCTTGTAAAGTTAATAGTGCAATATTATCTATATTACTAAGGCCTTTAACAGGTGAATTACTATTTTGTGTAATGTCTTGAGTTATTGTAGTGCCTATAGCCTCTGGATCCATTGTGTTTTTAATCACAATCGGAATCTTCTTTTTTAGCACAGGCATTACTGTTGGTGGATATAATACTTTAGCCCCAAAATGCGAAAGTTCTACAGCTTCCTGATAAGATAATTCTACAATAGGTTCTGCTTGTTTTACTAGTTTTGGATTGGTTGTAAACATACCACTAACATCTGTCCAAATTTGTAATTCATTTGCATCTACAGCCGCAGCAATTATTGCCGCTGTATAATCAGATCCACCACGACCTAAAGTAGTGATTTCACCACTTAAAGATTTTGAAACAAAACCAGGTAATAAAACTATAGAATGCGTATCTGACTTAAAGAAAGAATCAATATTAGTGTTGGTGATTTTAAAATTCACCATTGCATTATTATAATTTAAGTCCGTAACAATAAGTTCTTGCGAGTTTTTTAATGTAGCGTCTAATTTTCTCGACTTAAGTGTATGATAAATTATGGTGGATGATAAGGCTTCACCAAAACTTAAGAGCTTATCTTTAGTCTTAGGAGATAATTCATTTATTAAATAGATGCCATTTAGAAGACTTTTGAGTTCATTTAACTTTTCTGAAATTAAATCGTGTAGCGCTTCTTGATTTTTTTGAATGGATTTATCATTTTTTGAATTAGTAAAAAGACCTTCAATTACTTTATTATGTTGTGACCAAATTTTATTGTAAGACAGCTTATAATCTAAGTCTTTGTTACATGCTAAATTCGCTGCTTCCAATAATTTGTCTGTAATACCACCAACTGCGGAAACAACTACGGCTATATTAGAACTTTTAGATTGTTGTTCTAGAATAGAAATAACTTTATTTATGTTTTCGGCTGAACCTACTGATGTTCCACCAAACTTGAGAACTTTCATACTTTTTTTATATTTAAGAGAATAAAATGTCTAAATAGACAAAAAGGGACGGAGAGCATATTATATATTACCCCAAAGGGTAATAATAGTTGAAATGAAAAACATAGAAATAGACATACAGAATGTATGTGCAATTGTATTCATTGATATGTTTGTTTTTTTCGTCATTACATATCAAAAGTATTATTTTTACAACAATAAAAAAACAAATCTTTCCTTTTTAGGGAATTGGTAAAAAAGGGCTAGTCTTGATATCAAAAATGAATTATTGCTAGTGATTTATATCTAGAATTAAATTATTCATATGAAACATCCATAACGAAAAGTTTCATTCATATAGTTAATCATTATGTGGATGTTACATGTGACAATAAAAAACAATAGACTTATACACATGAAACGAGCATGTTCAAAATTTCATCACTTAGGAGAATGATTAATAGCGAACTGCATGTGACCATTGAAAAACAATAGACAAATACAAATGAAATTATTTTCTAAAGAACAAATTTACGAAGGCGACAAGCTAACTACCGAGCGTCAAAATATATCATCTACAGATTTAATGGAGCGTGCAGGAACTCAGATTTTTAACTGGATTCATATGCGAATGCAAGGAGCACAAGTGCCAATCCATGTATTTTGTGGTATCGGTAATAATGGTGGTGATGGTTTAGTGTTGGCGAGACATTTAATAACGCATGGATACAATGTTATTACTTATGTTGTTAATTGTAGCGATAAACGTTCTAAGGATTTTTTAGTTAATTACGATCGCATTAAAAATGTGACTAAAGATTGGCCAAAAATGTTGACGTGTCAGGCGGATTTTCCAGAATTTCATCAAGATGACATTATAGTAGATGCTGTATTTGGTATTGGATTAAATCGACCTCCAAATGAATGGGTACAAGAATTGTTTCAGAAGTTTAAAGAATCTAAAGCGTTTACTTTAGCAATAGATATTCCGTCAGGAGTTTATACAGATAAAGCGGTTGAAGATGAAAATGCTGTAGTACATGCTAATTATACCTTGAGTTTTCAATCTCCTAAATTGGTGTTCTTTTTACCAGAGACAGCTAAATATACTGTTCAGTGGGAAGTTTTAGATATTGGTATTGATCGCGATTATTTAATGCAAACCGAAACAGAAGTAGAGCTTATTTCTAAATATGAAGTCTTACCTATTTATATTCCTAGAGAAAAATTTGCTCATAAAGGTGATTTCGGTCACGTTATGATTCTTGGAGGAAGTTATGGAAAAATAGGTGCTGTTAACTTAGCAAGTAGAGGTGCATTAAGTTCTGGTGCAGGTTTGGTTACGGCATATATACCAAAATGCGGTTATGGTAGCTTACAATCTTCTATTCCTGAAGTTATGGTTATTACTGATGTAGATGAAACTAATATTTCTAGTATTAATTTTGATTTGGAACCAACTGTGATTGGAGTTGGAGTCGGTCTTGGTACAACTACTGAAACAGCAAAAACATTTGAAGCCTTTTTAAAGAAAAATAAAGTTCCTTTAGTAATTGATGCCGATGCTTTGAATATTCTTTCAAAAAAGAAAACATTACTAAAACTTTTACCTAAACAATCAGTTTTAACTCCGCATCCTAAGGAATTAGAGCGTTTAGTAGGGAAGTGGTCTGATGATTTTGAAAAGCTTAAAAAAGTAAAGGTTTTCTCAAAAAAGCATGATGTTATTGTTCTGATAAAAGGGGCAAATACTATAACTGTTTATAAGGATAAGTTATATATAAATACAACTGGTAATCCTGGTATGGCAACAGCAGGAAGTGGCGATGTTTTAACAGGAATTATTTCGGGATTAATAGCTCAAGGTTACGAACCTTTAGCTGCAACAATTTTTGCGGTTTATCTTCATGGAAAATCAGCAGATATCGCTTTAGAGGATTATGGTTATCAAAGTTTAATTGCTAGCCATATTATTGAAACTATTGGCGAAGCTTTTATGGATTTGTTTAAACAACCAGAACAGCCTGCAGAACAACAACAAGAAGAGGAACAAAACGCGCAATAAAAAAAGCCTTCATTATTGAAGGCTTTTTTGTGTTATAAATTAGATAGAATTTATATTCCTAATTCTTTAAATAATTTAACCAATTGTGGGTTTGACGGTCTTGGAGCGTCTGCATTAACAATATTTCCTTCAGGATCCACAAGAATAAACCTTGGAATACCATTAATTTTATAGTCCTGTATGAATGCAGATCTAAAACCATTATCAGCCAAAAGCTGTACACCTCCTAGTTCTTTATCGGTAATCATTTTTTTCCAGCCTTTGTAGGCTTCATCAGGATTTCCATTATATCCACGACCTTCGTCAACAGAAATACTTACAAATTCAACGTTTTTACCTTCAAATTGTTTTTCAACTTTTTTAAGAGAAGGAATTTCAGCTTTACAAGGTCCACACCAAGTTGCCCATATGTCCATATAAATATATTTACCTTTTAAGTCTGCTAATGACGTGTTGCCTCCTGCAAAATTTTCATAATTAGCAAAGGTCGGAGATGGTGATCCTTTTTTAAATTGTGCACGCAATGCTATTTTAGACGCCATATATTGGGTAATCTGTTTTGCTGAGCCTTCAACATTTTTATCCATATTTGCTAGGTGCGTAGAATCTACAGAAGTATATTCTTTCTTTAATTCTTCATAAGCATTCTTATAATTCTTAATTGCAGCATCTAAATCTTCTTTATTGCCATTTGTAATGAGATCTTCAGTAAAATAATCGCTAGATATTAAATAAGACTGAAGAGAAAAATTATTAATATCTGCTCCGTCACCACCAAAAGTCATTGACTTATCAAAACTTTCGTAATTGGTATTTAAAGTCGATTCGTTATCATTTTTTAAGAAAATAACACCAAACTGGTCACCATGCTGAATTCTATAATCACCTTCTACAACTTTTAAAGTATCTTTAAAAGTACCATCATCAGCAAGAGTTATTACTTTTTCAAAATTTCTACCTTGATATATTTTTAAGGTTTTGCTTTCGTGAGGATTCTCAATTTTTCCGGAAATGGTGGCATAATCCTTAGGTTCTTCTTTTTTACATGCAAATAGAGATAGTGCAATGCAAAGGGCTAATAATCTTTTCATAAATTGTTTTTCGTTTGAAGCGTAAAAATAAACTAAAAATTAGTCTCATAAGAATTATTAACAATATGTTGTAGAATGCAAAATTATTCTCAAATTTGAAATTATTTAAACAATCTAGGATGAGTCAATATCATATTATATCTTCAAAAGCTTTAGACGTTGTAACCATTTACAATATTTTTAAAGACAATAAAAAGCTTAAGCTTTCGGAAGAATTAAAGGATAAAGTACTAGCATGTAAAACGTATTTAGATGCTAAACTAGCAACCAATAAAAAGCCTATGTATGGTATTAATACTGGGTTTGGCTCTCTTTATAATGTGAAAATATCTGATAATGATTTAACTCAGCTTCAAGAAAACTTGGTAATGTCTCATGCTTGTGGTACAGGAGAAAGAGTGCCAGAATCTGTAGTTAAAGTGATGTTACTTCTTAAGATTCAATCGTTAAGTTATGGTCATAGTGGAGTACAATTAGACACTATAAATAGACTCATTGACTTTTTTAATAACGATATCTTTCCGTTTGTATATACACAAGGTTCTTTAGGTGCTTCTGGTGATTTGGCACCTTTAGCACATTTGGCTTTACCATTATTAGGAAAGGGTAAAGTAGTTCATAAAGAAAAAGAATATGAAGCTGATGAAATTTTAGAACAGTTTAACTGGAAACCTATAAAACTCGAAGCTAAAGAAGGTTTGGCATTATTAAACGGAACGCAATTTATGAGTGCTTATGGTGTTTATTTATTGTTAATGTCTCATAAAACATCTTATTTAGCGGATATTATTGCAAGTATTTCGTTAGATGCTTTTGATGGAAGATTAGATCCTTTTCATGATTTGGTTCATGCTGTTAGACCACATCCTGGTCAGCGAAAAGTGGCAAGACGATTTAATGAGTTTTTAAAAGGAAGTGAACTTATTGAACGTAAAAAAAAGCATGTACAAGATCCATATTCTTTTCGTTGTATTCCGCAAGTGCATGGTGCAACAAAGGATACCTTAGATTTTGTTGAGAAAGTCATTTTAACAGAAATCAATTCTGTAACTGATAACCCAAATATATTTCCAGAAGAAGATTTAATCATTTCTGGTGGGAACTTTCATGGTCAACCACTTGCTCTAGCTTTAGATTATCTGAAAATTGCAATGGCAGAAATTGGAAATATTTCTGAACGTAGAGTTTTTCAATTAGTATCTGGACTACGAGGTTTGCCAGCATTTTTAGTGGATAATCCAGGGCTAAATTCTGGTTTTATGATTCCGCAATACACAGCAGCTAGTATAGTTAGTGCTAATAAACAAATGGCAACTCCAGCTAGTGTAGATAGTATTGTGTCGAGCAATGGACAAGAAGACCATGTTAGTATGGGAGCTAATGCAGCTACACAAGCCTTCTCTTTAATACGAAATGTAGAACGCGTAATTGCTATAGAATTGATGAATGCTTCTCAAGCTATAGAATTTAGAAAACCTTTAAAAACGTCTCCTTTTCTGGAATCTTTTTTAGAACAATACAGAAAAGAAGTGCCTTTTATAAAAGCTGATAAAGTATTGCATGATGATATTGAAGCTTCTATTCAATTTTTAAAAGATGTTGATATTGAGATTGAAGAATTGTTTTTAAATACTTACGGGTTGAAATAAGGGGTGATGTTTTTACCTAAGAGAGTAAATTTATTTCACAAGCTTATCAGCCCATTTAAAAGCATCGTCTAAAGTAGAAAATATTTCAAAAGGTTTGTTGAAGAACATTTGTTCTATTTTAGCATTTACCTTTGCTTTATAATTACTTGAAACAATTGCAAAGCCCTTTAAGCTTAGAATTTTTGCTGTTTCAAAATATATTTTTGGATCTACAGAATAAGAATTTACTCTATGGGTAATATATACAAAAGATTTATCTGAAAAATGAGTTTCAGTAACCTCTACGAGGAGATTATTATGTTTTGGTGTTAAGTTTATACCTTCCTTTATAACTACCACCACGTAATTGTCATAGATTGATATTTTACAAAAATCGAAGGTTATGGTTTCTTTCATGACTATGAAATACTTTAATCACGATTAAGATAAAAAAAAACTCCTTCGTTACGAAGGAGTTTTAATTATAATAGTTTAAATGACTTAAGATTCAGTTGTTTTACTAGATGTTTTAATCTTAATTTTTAATTCATCAGTTTTCGAATCCAAATCCATAGTTATAGTATCTCCTTCATGAATCTTAGAATTAATGATTTCTTCGGCTAAAGCATCTTCAACATATTTTTGGATAGCTCTATTTAAAGGTCTCGCACCATATTGCTTATCAAATCCTTTTTCTGCGATATAGTCTTTAGCTTTATTAGTCAGTTTAAGCGTATAACCTAAATCTTTAATTCTGTCGATAAGCTTAACTAATTCAATATCAATAATTTTATTAATATCTTCCTTCTCCAAAGCGTTGAAGACAATAACATCATCGATTCTATTTAAGAACTCAGGAGCAAATGCTTTTTTAAGTGCATTTTCAATCACAGCTTTTGCGTAATCTGTTTCTTGGGCTTCTTTAGCCGAAGTCCCAAATCCAACGCCAGTTCCGAAATCTTTAAGTTTTCTTGCACCAATATTAGATGTCATGATAATGATTGTATTTCTAAAATCAATTTTACGACCAAGACTATCTGTTAAGTAGCCATCATCTAAAACTTGTAATAACATATTAAATACATCTGGATGCGCTTTTTCAATTTCATCTAAAAGCACAACAGCATAAGGTTTACGTCTTATCTTTTCAGTTAATTGTCCACCTTCTTCGTAACCAACGTATCCTGGAGGCGCGCCAATTAATCTAGAGATAGCGAATTTCTCCATGTATTCGCTCATGTCAATTCTCACTAAGGCATCATCACTATCAAACAACTCACGAGCTAAGACTTTAGCTAACTGTGTTTTACCAACACCAGTTTGCCCTAAAAATATAAATGAACCAATTGGTTTATTAGGATCTTTAAGTCCAGCTCTGTTTCTTTGAATGGCTTTAACAACTTTAGCAACCGCTTGATTTTGACCAATAACTTTTCCTTTTATTAAATCTGGTAATTGAGATAATTTATTGATTTCTTTTTGTGCAATTTTATTTACAGGAATTCCTGTCATCATAGAAACAACATCAGCAACATTATCTTCAGTAACGACTTCTCTATGTTGTTTTGTTTCTTCTTCCCATTTTTCTTGAGCAGAAGCTAACTCTTTCTCTAAGCGTTTTTCATCATCACGAAGCTTTGCTGCTTCCTCATATTTTTGTTTTTTAACAACACTATTTTTAGTTTCTTTAACTTCTTCGAGCTTTTTTTCTAATTCAAGTATCTGTTCAGGAACATCAATATTTGTAATATGAACGCGAGAGCCAGCTTCATCTAAAGCATCAATAGCTTTGTCTGGAAGAAAACGCTCAGTCATATAACGATTGGTTAATTTTACACATGCCTCAATAGCTTCACTGGTATAATTAACATTATGGTGTTCTTCGTATTTACCTTTAATATTATTAAGTATTTCAATAGTTTCTTCTACTGTAGTTGGTTCAACAATTACTTTTTGAAAACGACGTTCTAATGCACCATCTTTTTCAATATATTGTCTATATTCATCTAAAGTAGTTGCACCAATACATTGTATTTCACCTCTAGCAAGTGCAGGTTTAAACATATTTGATGCATCCAAGCTTCCTGTGGCACCACCAGCACCAACAATGGTATGAATTTCGTCAATAAAAAGAATAATGTCATCATTCTTTTCGAGCTCATTCATTACAGCTTTCATACGTTCTTCAAATTGTCCTCTATATTTAGTTCCTGCCACTAAACTAGCTAAATCTAAAGTTACTACACGCTTATTAAATAAGGTACGTGATACTTTACGTTTAACAATTCGTAATGCGAGTCCTTCTGCAATGGCAGATTTCCCAACACCAGGTTCTCCTATTAATAAAGGATTGTTTTTCTTTCTTCGACTTAAAATTTGAGAAACACGTTGTATTTCTTTTTCTCTACCTACTACAGGATCTAATTTTCCTTCTTCTGCAAGTACGGTTAAGTCTCTGCCAAAGTTATCTAAAACCGGTGTTTTAGATTTCTTGTTTGCTTTGTTAGATTGTCCACCAAAAGGATTTTGCTTAGCATCATCTTCCTCTTCATTTATGTTATCATCAGAAAACGATTCTGCTTTTGGAGCGTCTAAATAATCATCATCGCTAGTTATCATACCTTTAAATTCTTCTTTTGCGTTATCATATTCAACTTTAAGCTTATTTAAAAGCTTAGTTGTTGGGTCATTTTCATTTCTTAATATACACAATAATAAATGTGCAGTATTTATTGAGGTGCTCTGAAATAATTTTGCTTCTAAAAAAGTTGTTTTTAAAGCACGCTCAGCTTGCCTTGTAAGGTGTAAATTCTTTTTTTCGTTAGATGTCGTTACAATATTAGGATTAGCTGGACTTAATATCTCAACTTTACGTCTGAGATGATTTAAATCTACATCTAGCGCACTTAAAATATCAATAGCTCTACCATTACCATCTCTAAGTAAACCTAACATTAAATGTTCTGTACCAATAAAATCATGGCCTAAGCGCAAAGCTTCTTCTTTGCTAAAAGCTATAACATCTTTAACTCTTGGGGAAAAATTATCATCCATAGTATATTCCTTTCTGCATTAAAAATAATAAAACATATTGAGTATAGGGCAAAAACTATACCTTAATTAAATGTTGAAAACGAAGAGAGTAAAAAAGCATTTTATATCAAAGAAAATATGGAGATACTTATTAACTAAAAAGATATCAAATATTGTTAATAAATACTCTCGAAAATCACATTGTAAATATCATTAAACACCCCTAAATTGTGTATATTAGCACGTTTTGAAAACCTACAAAAAAACTAATTAATTTTATATATGGCAGAAGGAGAAAAACTCATACCAATTAATATTGAAGATGAAATGAAATCGGCTTACATTGACTATTCAATGTCAGTCATTGTGTCACGTGCTTTACCAGATGTAAGAGATGGTTTAAAGCCAGTTCATAGACGTGTACTTTACGGTATGCATGAACTCGGTATTAGAGCAAATAGTGCACATAAAAAATCAGCAAGAATAGTCGGAGAAGTTTTAGGAAAGTATCATCCACATGGTGATACATCGGTTTATGACGCAATGGTACGTATGGCTCAAGAATGGAGTTTACGTTATATGTTGGTAGATGGACAAGGTAACTTTGGATCTGTAGATGGAGATAGTCCTGCTGCAATGCGTTATACAGAAGCGCGTATGCGTAAAATATCTGAAGACATGTTGGCAGATATAGATAAGGAAACTGTTGACCATAAGTTGAATTTTGATGATACATTAGAAGAACCAACAGTTTTACCAACTCGTATTCCAGGACTTTTAGTGAATGGAGCGTCTGGTATTGCTGTAGGTATGGCAACGAATATGCCACCTCATAATTTAACTGAAGTTGTTAACGGTACTATAGCTTATATTGAAAATAAAGATATAGAGATAGACGAATTAATACAACACGTTAAAGCTCCAGATTTTCCAACTGGTGGAACTATATATGGTTATGATGGTGTAAAAGAAGCTTTTCATACTGGTCGTGGACGTATTGTGATGCGTGCAAAGGCAATAATTGAAGAAGTACAAGGTAGAGAATGTGTCATTGTAACAGAGATTCCTTACCAAGTGAACAAGGCAGACATGATTAAAAAGACTGCCGATTTAGTTAATGATAAAAAGCTTGAAGGTATTTCTACAATAAGAGATGAATCTGATAGAAACGGAATGCGAATTGTTTACGTTTTAAAGCGTGATGCGATTCCTAATATAGTTCTTAATAAACTTTATAAATACACTGCGTTACAATCATCTTTTAGTGTTAATAATATAGCACTTGTTAATGGTCGTCCGCAACTATTGAATTTAAAAGAATTAATTCATTATTTCGTTGAGCATAGGCATGAAGTTGTTGTTAGACGTACTACATATGAATTACGTAAAGCAGAGGAGCGTGCACATATTTTAGAAGGATTAATTATTGCATCAGATAATATTGATGAAGTAATTGCCTTAATTAGAGCATCGTCTAATGCAGATGAAGCCAGATCGAAATTAATAGAGCGTTTTAAACTAAGTGAAATACAAGCTAAGGCAATAGTAGAAATGCGTCTACGTCAGTTAACTGGACTAGAGCAAGACAAACTGCGTGCTGAGTATGAAGACTTAATGAAAACCATTGAAGACTTAAAAGATATCTTAGAGAAGAAAGATCGTCGTATGGATATCATTAAGACAGAGTTAGAAGTTGTTAGAGATAAGTATGGAGATGAGCGTCGTTCAATTATAGAATATGCTGGAGGTGACTTAAGTATCGAAGATATGATACCAAATGAGAAAGTAGTAATCACAATTTCTCATGCAGGTTATATTAAAAGGACTTCATTAACTGAATATAAAACTCAAAATAGAGGAGGAGTTGGACAAAAAGCATCTACAACACGAAATGAAGATTTCTTAGAGAATTTATTTGTAGGTACAAACCACCAATATATGTTGTTTTTCACCCAAAAGGGTAAGTGTTTCTGGATGCGTGTTTATGAAATCCCTGAAGGAGCAAAAACATCAAAAGGTAGAGCGATACAAAACCTTATAAATATTGAACAAGATGATAAGGTTATGGCTTTTATCTGTACTCAAGATTTAAAAGACAAAGATTACATAAATAGTCATTATGTCATTATGGCAACTAAGAAAGGTCAGGTTAAAAAGACATCATTAGAGCAATATTCTAGACCAAGATCTAATGGTATTAATGCTATTACAATTAAGGAAGACGATGTTTTATTAGAAGCGAAGTTAACAACTGGTGAAAGCCAAGTAATGTTAGCGTTAAAATGTGGTAAAGCTATTCGTTTTGAAGAAGCAAAGACAAGACCAATGGGTAGGAATGCTTCTGGTGTTCGCGGAATTCGACTTCAAGATGAAAAAACAGACGAAGTTATAGGAATGATCGCAGTTGATGATATGGAAAGTAATATCCTTGTTGTCTCAGAAAATGGCTATGGAAAACGTTCTAGCTTAGAAGATTACAGAATTACCAATCGTGGCGGAAAAGGTGTAAAAACTATTTCTATTACAGAAAAAACAGGTAACTTAGTGTCTATTAAGAATGTAACAGATGATGATGACTTAATGATTATTAATAAATCTGGTATTGCAATACGTATGGCAGTAGCAGATCTTCGTGTAATGGGAAGAGCAACACAAGGTGTTAAATTAATAAACCTTAAAGGAAATGATTCTATTGCTGCTGTTGCCAAAGTAATGAAAGACAATGAAGAAGAAGCTGAAGATGTAGATTCTGAAGCAATTGATAATCAAGATGCTAGTGAAGATGGCACGGCTATTGATAATAATGAAACTGAAAACTAAAAATTAACAATAAACTATTTACAACAAGATGAAAAAATTAATGACATTAGTGTTACTCTTTGCTGTTTCGTCGATGTCTTTTGCACAAAAGAACGAGATAAAAGCAATTGAAAAAGCACTTAAAAATTCAAATTTTGCAGATGCGAAATCAGCAGTTTCTGCAGCTGACGCTTTAGTCAGTAATATGGATGATAAAACGAAGGCAAAGTTTTATTTTATTAAAGCCAAAGCACTATATGCTAATGGAACTGGTACAAATGAAAGTATAGATGAAGCTATTTCTAGTTTAGACAAATTGAAAGATTTAGAGTCTAAAATGGGAAAACTTAAATATACACAGCAGGCTAACGAGATGAAGACTGGGATGATAAATTCTTTTTTAACTAAAGCTAATGATGCATTCACCAACAAGAATTATAAAGTTGCATCAAAAGGTTTTGAGAAAGTATATAAAATGTCTCCAAAAGACACATTATATTTATATTATGCTGCTTCAGCTGCGGTAACTGATTTAGATTATGATACTGCTTTAGATTACTATGTTCAGTTAAAGAACATGGGCTATAATGGGTCACAAATGCAATATTTTGCAACTAACAAAGAAACTGGTGAAGAAGAGACTTTTGCAGATAAAACTTCTCGAGATTTTTCAGTTAAAGCAAAATTACATAATAATCCAAGAGATGTAAAAAGTTCTTCTAAAATTGGAGAAATTGTGAAGAATATTGCTTTAATATATGTATCGCAAGGAAAGAATGAAAAGGCTTTAGGTGCTATGGCAGATGCAAGATCAGAAAACCCAGATGATTTAGGTCTTTTATTGTCTGAAGCTAATGTGCATTTAAAAATGGGCAATAGAGATAAGTTTAAAGTATTAATGGAGGAAGCAACAAAACAAGATCCAAATAATGCTGAATTACAATATAATCTAGGTGTATTAGCTGCTGAAGCTGGAAATCGTGAAGAAGCAAAAAAATACTATACTAAGGCAATTGAAATTAACCCAAATTATGTTGATGCTTTTAATAATATTGCAGTAACTATTTTAGGAGGTGAAGCAAGCATAGTTGAAGAGATGAATGGATTAGGTACTAGTTCTGCTGATAATAAAAAATACGATGAGTTAAAAGCAAAACGTGGTGAAATATACAAAGAAGCCATTCCATATCTAGAGAAAGCTTTAGAATTAAAGAATTCTAATATTGATGCAGCTAAAACTTTAATGAATATCTATAGCGTTTTAGGCGAAACAGATAAGTTTAAAGCGATGAGAACTAAAGTTGAGGAGATGGAAGCTTCTGCTGGAGGTAATTAGTATTATCCTTAATTAAGAAATTAAAAAACGCGACTATTCATTTAGTCGCTTTTTTTTATACTATTTTTTTAATAACTCTAAGTTTATGAGTATGAAGATTTTTATCAATATTATAGATGCCGCTGTGATCTAATCTATCTACACGTACTTTGCCATGTGCATGTATAATATAGTTATCTTCCATAATAATGCCGACATGAATTATATTTCCTTCTGCATTATCAAAAAATGCTAAATCTCCTGGTTCACTTTCCTCTATAAAGCTAAGGGCTTCTCCTTGTGAGGCCTGTTCTGATGCATCTCTAAATAGTTTATAGCCATTTAGTTTATAAACCATTTGAGTAAAACCTGAACAGTCTATTCCAAATGGAGTTTTTCCTCCCCATAAATATGGTGCATTTAAAAATAGAAATGATGTTTTAATAATTTCTGACTTACTACTATATTCAGAAATAATATTTCCTTCAAACTTATGATTAAATAATTCTAAACCATTTAAATTAGATCCAACAGGAATTGGATATAAATTATTTGAGGAATCAGATACAAACTCAATTAAATCCTTAGATAGTTTAATATTGCGTGTTGATAATTCTGAATAATTAGATTCTTCAATTTCTAAATATTGTTTATTATCTATCCAACCTTCGTATTTGTCGAATGCAAAACGAATACGACTCCATTTTTTTCGCTGTTCTAATACTTTAAAACAATCACCATACAATGCTTGCGTTACCATTTCACTCGTATCGCTAGGTTCTAATCGTATAGGTACAATCCCAAGATTGCAAATGCCGTATTGCATAATAAATTTTAAGCGCGTTCTAATACCATTGCAGAAGCACCTCCACCACCATTACAAATAGCAGCAGCTCCAATTTTAGCATTATTTTGATGTAGTACATTAATTAAAGTAACTAATATTCTAGCTCCAGAGCATCCAAGCGGATGACCCAATGAAACTGCTCCACCATTTACATTCACATTACTATCATCTAGCCCTAATATTTTCATATTTGCCAGTCCTACTACAGAAAAAGCTTCATTAAATTCAAAGTAATCAACATCGCTTAATTCAATATTTGCTTTTTCAAGTGCTTTAGGTAAAGCTTTAGCTGGCGCAGTAGTAAACCATTCTGGTTCATGAGCCGCATCAGCATAACTCTTTATAGTTGCTAATGGTTTCAGACCTAATTCATTTGCTTTTTCTCTACTCATTAGTACTATCGCAGCAGCACCATCATTTATCGTAGATGCATTGGCAGCAGTTACAGTTCCATCTTTAGTAAAAGCAGCTCTTAAAGCGGGAATTTTTTCCATTCTTACAATTGTATACTCCTCATCTTTATCTACTTTAATTGCTTCTCCTCGTCTTTGTGGAACTTCAACAGGAACAACTTCATCATTAAATTTACCCGCATCCCAAGCTGATTTTGAACGTTCATATGATTGAATTGCAAAAGTATCTTGGTCTTCTCTGGTAAAATTATATTCAGTGGCACATGCAT
>Ga0209121_10003479_pt1 | contig 15253 bp, 6 predicted proteins | sample Cruoilmetagenom3_FD_187292 | JGI IMG/M metagenome (GOLD analysis project Ga0209121, IMG submission 187292) | Oil polluted marine microbial communities from Coal Oil Point, Santa Barbara, California, USA - Sample 3 (SPAdes) (version 2) | ecosystem: Environmental > Aquatic > Marine > Oil seeps ...
CGAGCAGGCGAACGAAGAGAGAACATAAGCTCGAAAGTGGTTGCAGACGTCTTTGAGGCTATTTGCGGTGCGATATATTGGGATAGCGAGAGGCTACAGGGAATGAAGGAGGTGGAGAAGTTTCTGCGAAATTTTGGCATTTTTGAGCAGTTGAAAGAGAAAATGTCAACGGCGGAAGATTTCCTTCCTATCAGAAACCGGTTCGAGAACAAGTTCAGGGAAATAAATCGCTGCAATCCAGACATGAAGTTCACGTATATGTCAGGTGGTGCGGCGCACCAGAAACGGTGGAGAATAGAAACGTGCTCGATTAAAGATACGCAAACGGGAGAATATGTCGAACTGCCGGGCGTGAGAAGTGAAACCTGGTTTAATACGAAAAAGGATGCTGAAACTGACGCCATTGAGCAGGCGTATAAGTATATGGAAGCGAGGGGAGTGGACATTCAAACAACAACTTTTTTACCTTCGGTAAAAACCTTGACTAAAAATTTTTCTTTTAGCACAGGTTTTCTTTTGTAAAAAGAAAAAGTGTAAAGAAAGTTTAATCAAAGAACCTTTACGATAACCTAATCGCAGGTATCCAACCGTAATGAATGACACCGTTAGCATCCGTGAAGTTTGTGCACGTTATTTTACCGCCAGTAGCATTAAATGATGGTTCATGGATTATTTGGGGATAGAAGCCCGTACGTATCGTAAAGTTATAGGTCTCGTTGGCAAAGAGTGTGAAAGTCTTGTTAAAGGATATGTTGTGCCAGTCTCCTTTGTAGCCCTCATGCCTTTCTGACTTTTTCACACATTACTTTCTTCTCTTCAAAAGATATGCCACTGCCAGAAGTCCTAATATAGCGAATAAAGCTTCAAATCCTTGAACTCCCTCTGGTTTTGGTGTTGGCGTAAGGGTAGATGTTGGAGTGAGAGACGGTGTTGGAGATGGAGTGGGTGTGGGAGTTGGGCTTGGTGATGGTGTAGGTGTTGGTGATAGCGTGGGGATTAGTGTTGGAGTAGGTGTATATAATGTTCTCGCATCACCGCCTCCTCCGGCACCGCCGCCATTGGGTGGTGAAGTAGCAGTTGGGGTGGGTGTTGGAGGCGTTAATGTTGAGATTGTAACCGTTCCGTTAGATATCGCGTCAACCGTCATCGTGTTGCCATCTCCATCTGCTAATAAGACATCCGTTAAATTGAGATTGTACACACCAGCCGCCGCTGATGGATCGGTATTAAAGTTTACCGTTGCAAGGGTTCCTGAACCATTGACACCAACACCCGGTGTCATTAAAGTATAGGCGAATGTAACAAATCCAATGTTATTGTCTATAGTTTCAAATCCAGCGCCAAGGGTAGTTCCCGCACTCTTCAGGAAGTCCCCTTCTACGATCACTGTTGCTTGCATCGCACTTGGATCGAAGTTCAAAGTCACCTGGTCCGCAGCCATATAAGTTACGTCTTCCACCGTAACATTTACACTGAACTCGTCGCCCGATCTTACTGTTTGAGATGGTGGGTCTACTTTTACAACGGTAGCATCTACTGCGGATACTGCGAACACCAAGCCTAAAAATACCAGCACCCCCATTATTATACTACCCGCTCTTCTTTTCATTTTTCACCTCCATTTTTCTTTTTAGCTCTCACTTCTTGCACTAATGAGAGATGAGGTGATTTTATTCTTACTTTTTTCTTTTCTCTCTTTTATCTTTCCTGCTAATATCTTCTTCTTCATAATTTTCACCTTTTACCAGCACTTTCCCCCTATTGGCGTATAAATCCATTCTATCCATCAAAAAATAAAAATGGTGAGTATAATAAAAACAAATACTCACTCTAATTTTTTATTTTCTTCTCCTTCTTATTGCACTGACACTGATTGCGAGAACGACTGCAAGTAGCCCAATTAACGCTATCAGACCTATTCCGCTTAATACTGGAACTGCTGCCGGTAGCGCTGGCGCTTTGATATTAACTGTCCCGTTAGATATTTCATCAACCGCTATCACGTTTCCATCACCATCTGCTAACATGACATCTGTTAAATTGAGACTGTACACACCAGCCGCCGCTAATGGATTGGTATCAAAGTTTATCGTTGCAAGGGTTCCTGAACCAGTAACGCCAACGCCCGGTGTCGTTAAAGCATAGAAGAATGTAACACTTCCGTTGACGTTGTCTATAACCTCCATTCCAGCGCCAATAGTAGTTCCCGCACTCTTCAGGAAGTCCCCTTCTGTAACGCCGGTAACGCTCATCGCATTAGGATCGAAGTTCAAAGTTGCCTGGTCTGCAGCCATATAAGTTACGTTTTCTACCGTAACGTTTACACTGAACGCATCGCCTGGTATTACATCCTGCGTTGCCGGGTCAACTTTAACTGTCGTTGCTCCTGCGGTAGTTGCACTTAATATCAGCAAAAGCAGCAATGCTACGGGTGCTATTGCTACTATGCCTATTCTTCTTCCTCCTTTTGCTTTCATTTTTTAACTCCTTTCATTTTTTAAAACTCCTTTCATTTCACGCTGCTGGTCCACACATTACTGTGTAATCGTTCCCGAAGTTCCATGCCAATCGTTGCAAGTCAAAGATATTGACTTTATCGTCGCAGGTTAGGTCAGCATCTGGGTTCCAGTTAGGACTCCCCGGCTGTGAGTCGAAAGCCCATGCCAATCGTTGCAGGTCTAAGATATTGACCTTCCCATCTCCTGTAATATCGCCTGGATGAGCGGTGAAAGAAACTTCACTGGAATTCAGCTTCCCAGCTTTATCCTTCACGTAAACTACTACTGTGTGGTCGCAAGGACCTACATCACTGATGGTTGCGTTACCTGATATGGTTACAGGGTCTCCACCGTCTAAAACATAGTATATCTCATCGATTCCGCTCGGGCACACACCTGTGTCTTCTGCTGTGAAGTTCAGTCTAACGCACGCGGTTCTGTAAAGCATCCCCGCTTCTGGCGATCTTATCTCTACGGTTGGCGGTGTCAGGTCAACGTGTATCGTCACTTCACTAAAGCCCATTTTTCCTACATGGTCCTTAACCACCACCGTAATTACGTGGTCGCATTCAGAAAGAATTGTTCCTACGTTTACTACTTCTTCAGAGCAGTTAGCTGCTGTTCCATTGGCTTTCTCCACGTCGTCTACATAAACCCAGTAATAGAGCATATCGGCTTTGTTGTCCCATGGATGGAACGTCACATTCACAGGCTCGGAATCGAACCACGTGCCGTTCTGCGGCGATATTATCTCCACGGTTGGCGGTGTCAGGTCAACGTGTATCGTCACTTCAGCAGATCCTTCTAATCCAACGTCGTCCGTTACATTCACTCGTATCACGTGGTCGCACTCTGAAAGGATGCCAAGATTGACCATTATGTTATTGCAGCCTACTGCTGTGCCATTTGCCACTTCTACATCATCCACAAATACCGTGTAGTTGAGCAGTTCGGCTTGGTTGTCCCACGGATGGAATGTCACATTCACAGGCTCGGAATCGAACCACGTGCCGTTCTGCGGCGATAGTATCTCTACAGTCGGCGGTGTCAGGTCAACATGTATCGTGACTTCACTGGAGTTCGTTTTTCCTGCATAGTCCTTCACCTTTACCATAATTACGTGGTCGCATTCAGAAAGAATTGTTCCTACGTTTACCACTTCGTTAGAGCAGTTAGCTGCTGTTCCACTGGCTTTCTCCACTCCGTCTACATAAACCCAGTAATCGAGCATATCGGCTTTGTTATCCCATGGATGAAATGTTACCAGAAGGTCCTCGGAACCGAACCACGTGCAGTTCTGCGGCGATAGTATCTCTACAGTCGGCGGTGTCAGGTCAACGTGTATCGTGACTCCACTGGAATTCGTTTTTCCTGCGTAATCCGTTACATTTACTCTTATTGTATGGTTGCACTCTCCAAGTTCCACTGGATTTAATGTAACATTTGTTATCGTACAGTTCTCCGCAGTTCCATTTGCAACTTCAATTCCATCGTCAAATACTGAGTAATTGAGGAATTCCGCTTTGTTGTCCCATGTATGGAAGGTTATGTTAAACGGTTCACTGTCAAACCACGAGCCGTTCTGCGGCGATATTATCTCCACGGTCGGCGGTGTCAGGTCAACGTGTATCGTGACTTCAGCAGACCCTTCTAATCCCACATCGTCCGTTACATTCACTCTTATCATGTGGTCGCACTCTGAAAGCATGCCCAGATTAACAGTTGTGTTATTGCAACTGACCGCTGTTCCGTTCGCCACCTCTACGCCATCCAAAAATACCGTGTAATTGAGCAGTTCGGCTTTCTCGTCCCACGGATGGAATATCACCACAATATCCTCGGAATCGAACCACGAGCAGTTCTGCGGTGATATTATCTCCACGATTGGCGGCGTATTGTCTAATTTAACCTCGCCATTGTATATCGCATAAACAGTTATCGGGTTGCCATCTCCATCTGCTAATGCAACTTCTGTCAAATTCAGTGGGAAGGTGCACTCTGCCGATACATTTGTATTAAAGTATATCGTTGCAAGGGTTCCTGAACCATTGACACCAACACCCGGTGTCATTAAAGCGTAGAAGAATGTAACACTTCCGTTGACGTTGTCTATAACCTCCATTCCAGCGCCAAGGGTAGTTCCCGCACTCTTCAGGAAGTCCCCTTCTACGATCACTGTTGCTTGCATCGCACTTGGATCGAAGTTCAAAGTCGCCTGGTCTGCAGCCATATAAGTTACGTTTTCTACCGTAACGTTTACACTGAACGCATCGCCTGGCTTTAGCGTTTGAGTAGCCGGGTCTATTTTTACAGTGGTAGCATCAACTGCAGATACCATGAATACCAAGCACAGAATAACTAGCACCCCTATTATACTTGCACTCACTTTTGTTTTCATTTTTTCTATTTTACCTCCTATTTTACTTACTCACTTACCTTCTTCCACGCTCCTCAACTCAACATATTACGGTGTAATCGTTCCCGAAGTTCCACGCTAATCTCTGCAAGTCAAAGACATTAACTTTATTGTCACAGTTCAGGTCTGCGCGAGGGTTCCAGTCAGGATCTCCTGGCTGTGAGTTAAACGCCCACGCCAATTGTTGCAGGTCAAAGATATTCACAACACAGTCACCAGTGATGTCGCCTGGATGTAATGTGAAGTAAACCGTGTTTGAAGCCGCCATGTTGCCATTACTATCTCGTGCATAAACCACAATGGTATGCCCGCATGCACCTAAGCCGCTGACCGTCGTGTTCCCTGTTATCGTCACATTCGCTCCCCCGTCTAAACTGTATCCTATCCAATTCAGCACTGTTCCTTCTGGTTCTACCGTGAAGTTCAATCTGACGCATGCGCTTGCATATGTTTTGTTTTCCGGTGAGGTTATGTTGATATTGAATGGTATGAGGTTAACCGTGCCATTGTATAGCTCCACATCTATCCCGCCACCATCACCATCTGCTAACACGACACCGGTTAAATTGAGGTTGAACACGCCTTCCGCTGATGCGTTAGTATCAAAGTATATCGTTGCAAGGGTTCCGTTACCGTTTACACCAATGCCCGGTGTCGTTAAAGCGTAGAAGAATGTAACAGATCCATTGACGTTATCTATATCTTCCATTCCAGCGCCAATAGTAGCTCCAGCACTCTTCATGAAGTCCCCTTCTGTAACGCCTGTCACGTTCATAGCACTTGGATCGAAGTTCAAAGTTGCCTGGTCTGCACCCATGTACGTTACGTTTCCCACCGTGATGTTCACATAGAAGGCATTACCTGCTGAGACTGTTTGAGTTTCAGGGATTACTTTGACTAACACAGGCGGTCTGCTGATTGTAACTGTGCCGTTGAACACTTCTGTCGGTATTTCTGTTGCATTTGGACGTACAAGATGCACTTCTGTTAAATTCAAATCAAAAGTGCCTTCTACCGATGCATTCGTTGTGAATTCTATGGTTGCGAGCACGCCAGAGCCGTTAACGCTGCCTGATATCAGTGCATAAGCGAATGTAGCAGTTCCTGCAGTGTTGTTTATTTCTTCAATAGGAATAGTGGATCCACCGCTTTTCAAGAATTCGCCTTCTATGATGCCCGTTGCCTGCATTGCCGTTGAATTGAAGTGCAAAGTAGCACCGTCAGCATTCATATTTGTTACGTTTTCCACCGTGACGTTCACGCTGAAGTTCTGACCCGGCAAGACTGTTTGTGAAGCGGGTGCTACTTTTACAATGGTAATAGAAGGCTTTACTACAGAAACGTTAATCGTTCCATTCGTTGTTCCCCCATTTGAATCTACTGTTAAATTCACAGTATGTTTACCTATGCTCAATCCAGTTGTATCAATTGTTACCGTGACATGCTCAGTCTCAGTTGTGGTTGAGCCACTCGCCGGGCTAACGCTTATCCAGGGTTTGTCATCGCTAACGTTCCATATTAACTCTCCTCCTCCACAATTCGTAATGTTGAATGTCCAAGATATCACCTTTCCTTCAGTCATATTGCCAAAGTCGTGGGAAGGAGGATCTGGATCTATACATAATATTGGAACATCGGAGGGTCGCAAGACATAGAATCCTCGCATCGTCGTCTGGGATATACTATTTCCAACGGAGTCAGTAGCATTAATTCTTAACGAGACGTAAGTATTGTTCAGATTTCTTATGCTCGCCTCGTATTTATATCTGTTGATTTTCGTTCCGTATAAGAACTTCCATTCAGATCCATCCCATGCCTCAACCGTCACATCGAGCGTGTCATAATCGCTGGTGTAAGCATAGAGGTATATGCTCCTGAACAAGTCATCTATTCCATCACTATCCAGGTCATAAGCCAGTGTATCGTTTATATCTCCATAAGTCCTGGGGGACTGTCCCGTTAGTGTGTAGTTTGTGCCACCTGCGGTGGTTAAACCAAAGTTATAGTTATAATATATCCAGTCGTTGTCCTCTGTATCGTCCATCACAATCCTGAGTTTGGAATATGTTGGAGAGGGATATGTCTTATCCACAACGGTTCTGCTTCCACCGGTCACAGGCTTACGAGATTCCCTAATCTTACCCATGTCAGTTAAAGCGGCTGAATCCCATGTAGCACCATCATTAGTGGAGTACTCGAGTGTTTCATTGGATATCAGGCTTTCGTCATCCACGAGTACGTTTATCTTTACCTCGCCATTGTGGATGTTGTAAAGATTCAGCCCTGGAACCCTTGTATATATTATTGACGGAGCACAGTCCGTATCCTCATTAACAACCTCAAAATTCAGTTCGGTACGCGAGTCCGTCGAGAGATATTGACCACTGTTACCTTCCAGTATTACAGTATATTCCATGGGTACAGGTTCATTGTAGAGTGAATAATAGAACTCATCTGATGCCGATCCATCGTAGAGTATAGTTCTATCTGTTATTGCCCATCTGGACGATGTTCCATACAATAATATCCATTCACTTCCATCCCATGCCTCTACCATCACATCGAGCGTGTCATAATCGCTGGTATAAGCATAGAGATATATGCTCCTGAACAAGTCATCTATTCCATCGCCATCGCTGTCATAGGATAGGATGTCATCTATATCTTCATACGTTCCCGGGGACCGTCCTGAGACAGTGTAGTTTGTACCATTTGCAGTGGTTAAACCGAACTCATATTCATAGTATATCCAGTTATTCCATCTATCGTCCATCACAATCCTTATCTTAGAGTATGTTGGAGTGGAATATGTCTCATCCACAACGGTTCTGGTTCCACCAGTTATAGGCAAGATTGATTCTTCTGCTACCCAATCCCCTTCTCCACTCTCAACGTCATCGTAGAACCCTATCCTAGGAATCTCGATATCGTCAATATACCATCCCTGGTATCCGGAATAGTAAGTAGCATACTGGAATCGAATTATGGTGTTATTCCCGACGAATGGCGTTAAATTATAGGTATATTGCCTGAAATTTGCACCACTGCCATAGCTATAGGTATCCAGCGTAGTCCATGTAGAGCCATTGTCCGTAGATATCTTCAGATAACCATTATGCCATCCCATGCTATACCAAGTCCAGAAACTCAGGTTGGCGGAACTCACGCCTGTGAGGTCGAATGCATGATCTAAGATGTTGTTTAAGTTGCCGCCCATCCCAGAGAACCAGGAATGATTTCCGCTGTGTGCCGTGGGTGCGTTGCGTATTATCTTCATGTGGTTATTTCCATAGCCTCCTGAATAGAAGCCATGTCCATTTGCATCTTGGAAGAAGTTTCCAAACATTCTCAGATAGTTGCGATCACGTTCTACATGGAACTCGGTTGAGAATGGATGTGCATTCCATACTTCTTTCAATCTTTCTCCCTCTCCATATACATGCCATTCCTTATCATGGAGATACCAGTAAGGCGTTTCTATATGCGGTCTATCACGGTATTTCTGAACCCATTGCCAATAATATACATCTGGAGATAGGTATTCGTCCCTGCTCTGTGGTAGGTTCATTATCCACGTAAAGCTGCTCCACGGCCACCATTCCTCACCTTTTGGTTGTGCAAACTGAGCCCACCGAGCAGCAACCTCCGGTGTATCTCCAACCCTATACTCGGTTGTCTTCTTCACTAAAACATTATAATCAGGTACATATCTTATCGGTCCGCTCACACCTGTTTCTGAATACACAAGCTTGTGCCATTCCGAGGTATCAATGACTTGAGGATTGGAGGGCATGAAATCTTCTTTTGGATAGTACTCATACATATTTGTGAGGTTTAGCGTTGTTCTGCTAACATAGGTAGCACCGTCTAATGGATAGTACGCGAGATCGCTCCAACTCCACGAGAACTCCCTATCGCCTTCTCGATATGAGTAACTCAGCAAACTTTGTATACTGGCGACTATATGATCTTCCTCAATAGATACCGGAACTGTATCCCTCTCGTCCAATGTTACATAGGTATCTTCGCTTACCTCTATCCTATCCGCTATCGTATATACTCTGTTTCCATTATGCACCCCAGAAGAAACGATATAATAAGTCCCCTCGGATACGATGAAAGTTATTTCGCCGTTCTCATCGGTCCATCCTTCTTGGAAGTTCTTTCCATAGGTGATATTTACCGTGTCTGCCTCGAATATCTGGACATACTCCCAGATTGCAGGCTCTCCATCCATCCCTATCTTTGATATTGTCACTCTATTTACCTTTGCGAAACCGAATATTGCGTGCACGGTCTCACCCGTATCTATATCTGCTATGACCTCCCCTTCATAAATACCATCTGAGAGAATTGTTGGATTGACTGTAAGAAGAACAGATGCGCTTGAGCCTGGTGCAATACTTAAATTCGTGGCATTTAGAGATGCACACGCTACTTGACTGCGAGTATATGAGTCGTATACTGTAACATTCAGCGTTAGATTATGAGCAGATATGGTGTTAAGATTGTAAAATGTTATCGCCCTGTTAGTTGCAGTCTTTATATTCCCGAAGCTTATCGTTGCCGGATCAACGAGAATTTCTGTATACGCTGCTGATGGTATATAAATTCTTCCTCCACCCTGTGCATATATGCTATATCCTAAATCTTCTGCTGTTGAAATCAGGGCATTCTTCACATCATCAGGCGTCCAGCTATTAGCCTCCAGTATTAAAGCAGCAGCGCCTGCGACATGCGGCGTTGCCATTGAAGTTCCGCTCGCTCTCGTGTAATAATCATTAATTGGATATCCCATCCAGGTACCACCTGCACGTGGTGCAACGATATTGACACCAGGTGCAATGACATCTGGCTTCACCCTGAAATCAATTGTAGGTCCTCTACTGCTGAAGTAAGCCAAATAATCCTCTTTCGTGCTTGCACCAACCGTGATAACCTTTTCTGCAACACCTGGAGATTCTATTGTATACCAGCTCGAACCACTGTTACCTGCTGCGACTGCTACAACCACACCCTGGTCTACTGCATCGTTCACTGCCTGAGACATCGGGTCCGTTCCATCTGTTCCAAGACCACCAAGACTCATGCTTATGATGTCTGCCTCGTCACCAGTGCTTGGATTGCCATCAGGTCCGTATGCAGCATACTCGATGCCGTTAATTATCCAGCTTTCATAGCCCGAACCATACCTGTTCAGAACCTTTACATTCCAGAGATATGCTCCGGGTGCAACTCCTTTGTATTGTATTTCTGGCAGAATGAAATCAGCAACTGTTGTATTACCCAGCGTGACTTCTACTGTCCTGTATGCATTTGCATATTTCGTCCCGGTTGCATCTACATTTATAGTATATGTTCCAACCCATAACCTTGGTATAACATAACTTCCGTTTTCATCGGTTCTGTAACGAGCTGTCTCGTAGCCACTTAGATAGACAATTATGTCAGGTAGTCCGGTTCCATTTACGTTTGTTATGTTTCCCGCAATACTACCAGCAGCTTGTAATGTAAAGTTGCGAACTACTGTTTGACCAGCAGTTATACTAACGTATGCAGAAGCGGTCATCAGATTTGGATTTATAGGCTCTACGTGTATCGTGTAGCTTCCGCTTTGTAATCTCGTGATGCTGTAAGTGCCGTTAATGTCGGTGATTGTTGAAGCGACAACGGGTCCGATGGCATGTATGTATGCGTCAGGGAGAGGGTCTCCGTTGTAATCGGTTACCGTGCCGGTGATGACTCCACCACCATAGAATTGTGTGTAATTGTATGGCGGAGTTGTGTATGCATAAGAGCGATAATCAGCCATTGTGCCATTTTCACCGTATAATGTGAGATAACTTAGATTAAAGGTGCCATTTACTCCGTACTCATAGATTGTCGTACCATCGAAGTTCAGTAGCATCGACTGGTTTTCGACATCTAAATAAGTATAGTTACTTGCTTGGACAATCTCACTTCCGTTACTGTCGTACAGCCATCCTGTTAGCGTGTAATTCCCAGCAATTGTGGTATTCACTCCTACATTTATAGCCAAGAATTCATATAATCCATCAGCGTTCGTATCCACTCCATAATCCGAGTAAGTATCTCGAAAGGATGCTGGCGGCGACTGAAAGTCGGTATAATTGTATGCTGAGGTGTTATAGGCGTCATATACAAAATCGATATAACTGTTATTTGCATCGCAGAGGCTAAGATTTTTCAGATTGTAGGGTCCGTCTACCCCGTGCTTGTAGATTGAAATGCCATCGAAGTTTAGTATCACTGATTGAGTACTAATGTTTAAATAGGTGGAATTATACGCCCACGCTATCTCATCTCCACCAGTGTCGTATAAGTACCCGTCTACGCTGTAATTTCCTGCGATTGTTATATTTACTTCTACTTCTATGGTTAGGTAATTGTACAAGCCATCTCCATCAGTGTCGGTTCCATAGTCAGCGTAATTATTTGTAAACCATGCTTTATACCCCTCGAATTCTGTGAAGCGATAGACTGAAGTGTAGTAAACACCATATTGGGATTCGATTTCATATCCAATCGAATCATAAAGTATCAGACTTAAGCTATATGGTCCATTGACACGATGATAGGTGATGTCATATCCATCAAAGTAAAGGGTTAGTAAATGTGTCCCTTGAGTTAGATTGTAATAGTTATTTACTAATGCTATCCTATTACCATTGGTATCGTTTAACCACCCTACAATGCCATAATCTGCCGTCTCCGTAATGTTTAATTCCAAAGTAACCGCTAAGTAATCATATAATCCATTTCCATTGAAATCCATCCCTTGGTCAGAATAATTGCCTACAAATCCTGTCTCCGACACCTCAAATCCTATTATTTGTGGAGAAAAAAGTGTGACAGCTTGACGAGCTGCCACGGCAACTCCATCTGATTGACTTCCTGGATTTGCCCAATCACGGGCAGGAATAGCAACTGAGTTTGTTTTAGCAGTAACCCTAGCCATATATTCTTGGTCTCCATATAGTGAATAGGGATGGGGTGTGCGAGCCGAGTGGAAAAATCTTGCAATATCATGAGTGTCGGTATCATTATTCCAAGTTCCTGAGACAGTTGTTTCATAGAAATCTGGAAGTTCATCATCAAAAGGTGGATTCCTGTCAGAATCTACTGCATCTCTCCAATCATTGTTCCACATATCATACACCCACTTATGGTAACGCTCATGTGCAACTGTATCAGCAACTGCATAGATACCTCCTCTGATATTAACCCAGATAAGTTGACCTATACTACTGGCACCAGAAATATCTCGCTTTGGATTTACCGTACTCGGCCCAACAGAAAGCCTGTCAGGAGGGGCAAATTCCCCTCGACCTGATAATGCTGGATTGTATCTAAAATTAGTCAAATGCAGAACAGCTCCATCTCTGTCTCCTTTCCAATACACAAACCAATTTGGTTCATGACTTATCCGTCGTTGCCACCAGGAGTCATATCCATCCCTCTCAAAAAACACCTTAAACTCCTTTGATTCTTGATCTACCCCAATGGAACCAGTAGCTTTACATTCATAGAAAATTGTGCAAATGACTTCCTTATCCCCATGAGTACCAGCCTCGAATTTGTATTCGATTTTTTCTTTGTCATGACCAATATCAATGAGTTCACCAGTTGATATATCCTGTATGAGCCAATCAATAGCCCATATCTCCCACCCTTGTGGTTTGGTTATTGTCGCTTCAAATGTGGTAACATCTCTTGTCATTGGATTCTTAGGAGTGATTGTAATCTCTGTTATTTTCGGCGGTAGATTCACCGTAACCTCATCCATCCTCTCATAGCTATAAGGAGTAGGCCAGCATGTTCCAGAGCACCCTTGACCAACCACTCTTACTTTATAGGAACTGTCACCTGCTGGTGGCTCAGGAATCGTAAATGACCTGCTAAATGAGAACGTCCCTGTGCTGACACCATGATAATGTTCAGTCAATAATGTCCATCCTGCATCACTTGGGTATTTACCGTAAATGCGGAAATAATAGCTTGGGCAGTATATTTCAGCAGTGAACGCTACCGTTACTGTTACCGTTTCTCCTGGAGAAGCACCCTGAGGAGCTGATATAATCTTCAAATAGGAGATAAAAGTTGTCAACACAGTTATCGGAGCAGTAGGTTTCACTTTTCCTCCATTCTCTTCGACATAATCCAAAAACTGAGAGAACACCTGCAATTTCGTTTCATCGGCGCCTGTTACTGAAGGGCTAATGACGGCAACCATCGGGTCTTTCGTCTCGTTATGCTCCTCAAATTCTTCCTTGAGATGACTTAAGTAATCTTGCGTAGCGAGCTTGTTGAAGATTACATTGTCATCAAGCAAAACCTCTTCAGAGCCAATCATAATATCGGAAATCGGGACTGCTGCGAAATCGGTGGTTATCGGATACGGGAAAGTGACCTTACCAACCATTTTTGCATACGGGCACTGCACAAAGGATTCGTTTGCACTGAAGGTAGCGGTTATAGATTTCATCTGGAGGTCTTGAAGCGCCTTAATGGTGTCATCGTTGTATTTCAGATTCTGCGGTTTAAAATCAACTACATATTTTGGATTGCTCACAGCTCTTCTAACCACAGATGTCGCTTTTTTTATTAATTCGAGTTGCTCATTGTAACTGAGAAGAGAGAGGTCTTCACCGCTCTTCCATCCATAAACGCCGATATAATGCCCTTTATTTTCAATCTCACTTACAACTTCTGGATGCTTGGATGCGAACTCACCTGTAACGAATACGCTTGTAATCCAGCCATGCGATTCTATCTCGCTCAAAATATCATAGATGTATTTCTGGTCTTCTTCGCTTTCAAGGTTCACTTGAACATTGACAATCACCGGTTTTGTGCTCCAATTGCTGTTTAGTGAGCTTTCTGAAGGTGTCGAATTCAATGCGGGACAGGAGGGACAAGGGTTGTAATTCTGTTCAGAACTATTATAGAAGGACGGAGAAGAAGTTGCCATTGTTGTCGTACTATTTCCAATCAAAGAAAGTGCTTCTCCAGTGCCCGCCGCAATCCCAGCGCAGTGCGTTCCATGCCCATAGAAATCGCTGACATTATTGTCATTCGTGAAGTCTATCGCTCTAATTACCTTTGGGTCTGTGGTATTCATATCGTCATCCAGGTCATCTAAATCTGGATGCGTTGTATCTATTCCCGTATCGAGGATAGCGATTTCTACGCCACTTCCATTGTACCCATCGTCCCACATCGTTGGCGCACCAATTAGCGGGACGCTTTCGCTCAACGAGACGTGTATCTTCTTATCCAACCATATCTTCTCTACAACCGGGTTATCCACTAAAACTTTGAATGTCTCCTCGACCTCTTCAAATGATAGTTGCGCAACGATAATGGAAATTTTCGGATGCCTCTTAGCTACTTTTCCGCTTGCTACTACTATGCTATTTTCCAGTTCTTTTAACTCTGCACCTTCTGTGTCTTTATAAGAAATTAACACTGGCAAATACGCCTCATCGCTGTATCCTTCATCTATCAAATAGTCTATATTGAAGAACTCCTCATCTACCTTACTGAAGTCCACCCCATCAGGAAATATGTACGTGCCTCTCTCAGTTTTGAGTATCTGGAAGTTCTGCCCTAATTTTGTAGGATCTGCTGGTGTTATCGCAAATCCCCTTTTCCCATCTGGCAGCGTTGACACTATAACAACATCACCCGTGATAAGGGTTACATTGATCAGTTTATCACTTATTTCGAATTCAAAATCCTTCTGTGGAAATGCTTTTTCCTCTGAAAGTGAATTCTCAAGGCTATCAGAATCTACCGCAGGTGTGGCAGGCATCACCCCCACACTAAAGATTGAAATCATTAAAATCGCTGCCAATACAAGAGCAGGAATCCTTTTTGAAGATAACTCCTTAAAACCGTTTATTCTCGAATCAAGTCTATTTCCACTGACATCCCCCCCCCCGTTGTATCGCATCGCCTTGTTCACTTCTTTTTTATCGCTTTTTTTCATCTCTGAGATACACCTCCCCTGGGGTAGAGTAAGGTAAGATGGCATATATAAGCTTTTCGATTTTTTTTCTTGTAAGTTCGCATTATGTCCTATAGGAATTGGACATTAGTTCGTCTTCCAAAAGCTTAAATCATTTACTATAAGGCTCAGTCAGGAGTTCCGCCTTTAAAGGCCACACTGTATTATTATTCGGTTACCGTTTAGATAGAAGGACTAAACCAAAATAAAACAGAAGAGTCAATATACCTCATACCTCAGCGCTCCCGTTCCTTCAAAAAATCCTCCACCGTAAGCGAGATTCCTTTCTTAGCCAAAATAGCCTTCGTT
>Ga0209121_10003480_pt1 | contig 15245 bp, 11 predicted proteins | sample Cruoilmetagenom3_FD_187292 | JGI IMG/M metagenome (GOLD analysis project Ga0209121, IMG submission 187292) | Oil polluted marine microbial communities from Coal Oil Point, Santa Barbara, California, USA - Sample 3 (SPAdes) (version 2) | ecosystem: Environmental > Aquatic > Marine > Oil seeps ...
ATGACTTCAACTTCCCAAAGTGCTGATTCAATCGAGTTTAACTTTGCTGACCCGAAGGTAATGGAGTGTCCTTACCCGATGTACAAAAAGTTGCGCGATGAAGCGCCGGTCTACTTCGTTGAAGAAACCGGTTTCTGGATAGTCAGCCGATACGACGATTGCCTGGCAGCCATCCGAAATCCGAAAGTTTTCTCTAGCAAGATGGGCTTTAGGCCAGGTGCGGTCCCCGCAGAGGTGACGCGGATTTATGAGGAGGAAGGCTTCGGCGAGCTCCCCGATACGCTGGTTAGCAATGACCCGCCCTCGCATACGCGCTATCGTAAGTTAGTCGATCGTACCTTCACCGCTGGCCGTGTGCGCCAGATGGAGGAGTATATGGTCGAGGTGGTCAGCGAACTGATCGATGCTTTCATCGACAAGGGTCGTTTGAATGTGATGGACGATTTTGCGATACCCGTGCCCATGTATGTGATTGCCGACCAGCTTGGTGTGCCGCGCAGCGATCGCGACAAGTTCAAGGAATGGTCGGATGCAGCTGTTGCCCCTCTGGGCCTCTTGATTTCCGAAGAGCGCCAGATCGAATGTGCCAAGCTTGCAGTCGAGATGCAGCACTATTTCGTCAAGGTCTTCGACGATCGCCGGAAAAATCCCCAAGACGACATCATTTCTGACCTCGTGACCAAGGAAGTTGACGGGGAGCCAATGGGTACGCCAGAACTGCTTTCTGTCCTCAACCAGCTTCTCGTCGCTGGTAATGAAACAACCACTAGTTCGATCGCAGCCTCAATCGTTCGGCTTGCGCAAGAGCCTGAATTGGTCGAAGAACTCGCTAACAATCCTGAAAAATGCAACAATTTTGCTGAAGAAATCCTCCGCCACGAATCTCCGGTACAGGGGTTGTTCCGGATGACGAAAGAGGATGTCGAGGTTGCTGGAGTCAAAATCCCCAAGGGTAGCATCGTGAACCTTCGTTACGGTTCGGCCAATCGGGATGAGAGCAAGTACGAATGTCCAGCGGATTTCAACGTCGATCGTAAGAATGCGTCGTCCCACCTCGCATTCGGGGCAGGGATTCATCACTGCATCGGTGCTCAATTGGCGCGGCGCGAGATCGCAATTGCAATCCGTGAACTGACGTCTCGATTGAAGGACATTCGCTTGGTTGCTCCTGACAAGGTTACGCACGCGCCCAGCGTGATCCTTCGTGCTCTCAATGAATTCGAGATCGAATTCACGAAACGCTGATACTGAAGGTGGGAGATGATATGACCTATGATTACGACGTAATTGTGATCGGTGGGGGCGGTGCTGGCATGGCTGCTGCCATCACAGCGTACGACGCGGGTGCGCGCGTGGCTTTGTTGGAAGCTGCCGAAAAGCTGGGCGGATCAACGGCACTGTCGGGGGGCGTTGTCTATGGTGCGCCGACCAGTGTTCAACGTGCTGCCGGCATCGAAGACGACAGCGTCGATGCGATGTTCGAATATTACATGACGCTCAACCAGCACAAGGTGGAGCCGGGGATAGTTCGCAAACTGTGCGATCTTTCCGGCCCAGCTATTGAATGGCTCATCAAAATGGGTGTCGAATTCAATCCGGCCGAACTTTATGCTTCGGGCGTGGAGAGCGTCGCGCGCGGGCACAAGGCGGCAGGCAATGGCGCAGCCATCACGGAAGCTCTGGACCGAGAGGTCAGCTCCCGCGATATCGATGTATCGCGCGCCTGCCGGGTAACTGCTTTGCATACCGACGAAGACGGAAACGTTTGCGGCGTGGAGCTGGATGGCGAAATTGTGACTGCGCGCAATGTAATTGTTGCAACGGGCGGATTTGGTCACAACAAATTGTTGCTAAACCGCCATTATCCCGAAGCTGCGCAGCACGGTGACTGGACTTGGGCGATTACCGCCAAGACCTGTACCGGCGACGGTTTGTTGATGGGTCAAGAAGTCGGCGCAGATATCGCCGGCCACAATCGCGGCCTGCTTTTGACAACACCAGGATTTTATCGCGATCTTGAAGTCTTCGTTCCCGGTTGGCTGGTTTACGTAAACCGGGAAGGCCGCCGTTTCATCGACGAAACCACCGAATATGCAGTGATGTCCGGCGTGGTGAAGGATCAGATGGGCGGTTCAGTCTTCGCTATATTCGACGAAGCAACACGAGCCACTGCCGAACCAGAAGCCCGTTACGCAGATGCGCACAATGCGGGCATTATCACGTTGAACTGGGTGACCGACAAGATCGATGAACAGATCTCGAAGGGTAAAGTCGTCAAGGCAGATACACTCCCCGAACTAGCCAATATGATGGGCATCGAAAGCGATACGCTGGAAACTACGATAGCCCGCTATAATTCGGATTATGACAAGGGTGAGGACAGCAAGTTCCGCAAAGATGCCAGCTTGATGAAGCCTATATTAAAGGCACCTTTCTATGCTGCAGAAATCCGTCCAGCGATCGTCTGCCTCACGTCCACCGGACTAAGGGTGGATGAGGACATGCATGTGCTCGACAGTGCCGACCAACCTATCAGAGGTCTATTTTCGGCTGGCGAAGTATCGGGCGGGGTCTTGGGTGACCGTTACATCGGTGGCGGCAATTCCATCGCCAATGCGATCGTTTTCGGTCGTGTGGCAGGTGAACAAGCGGCGCGCGAAGCCGCAGCGACAGCAAACAAGGAGTCAATGTGATGGCTGACGATCTTTCGCTCGAAGGAAAAGTGGCTCTAGTGACGGGGGCGGCTCGTGGCATTGGCCAAGAAATCGTCAACCGGCTGGCGCAACATGGCGCGCGTGTGGTCATGACCGATGTCGAGCCTGAGCTTGGCGAGGAAGCCGCTGCGGCGATAAAGGGTGTCACCTACCGCAATCTTGACGTTACCAGTCAAGAACAGTGGGAAGAGGCGATCCAGGGGCTGCGTGAGGAGCACGGTCGCCTCGATGTCCTAGTGAACAATGCAGGTATCAGTCCAGCAGCGAATATCGAGCAGACTGATGTCGATTTGTGGCGTCGCGTACAGACGATCAATGTCGAGAGCGTCTTTTTGGGCTGCCGTACTGCATTGCCGTTGATGCGCGAATCCGGTGATGGAGGTTCGATTGTGAACCTCAGCTCTATTCAGGGATTGCGCCCTGCGGCACCGCTGGCCGCATATTCTGCATCAAAAGCGGCCGTGTGTGCGTTGACAAAGTCAGTGGCACTGCACGCAGCAGGAGACCGTATACGCTGTAATTCAGTCCATCCGGGCGGGGTTCACACACGAATGCTGGACGATTTTGCAGCTATGACCGGCAACGCTGATGCAGCTATTGCCCAGATGAATGCTGCAAACCCACTTGGACGGGTGGGGCAGCCGCTAGATATCGCAAATGGGGTTCTTTACCTCGCGTCGGATCTTTCCACTTGGATAACTGGTCTCGAACTGGTTATCGACGGGGGCTCCACTCTGTGACACGCGGTACTCTCGATCCCTCCGGCTGGCGCATATGGCGAAGCCAGGAGGAAATGGATGAATTTGTCAAAAGTGGCGTGTGGGATAATCGCACGACATGGCAAGATGCCGTGGTTAAGGCAGAGGAAGACCCAGATGGCGTGGCGATCTGGTTCGACGATGGTTCAGAACTAAAATATCACGAAGGTGTCGAAGAAGCGCGACGGCTGGCCGTGTCGCTTTCTGAACTGGGTCTGCGCAAAGGTGATGTCGTGAGTGCCAACCTGCCGAATTGGCGGGAAATGGCGATTATCAACCTAGCCTGCTGTGCGCTTGGTTTGGTCATCAACCCGATCATCCCGATCTATCGTGATCTTGAAGTCGGGTTTATCCTGAAAGATGCGGGAACGCGGATGCTGTTCACGCCGGGCGGAATGGGCAATTTTGACTATGTCGCTATGGCGCAGCGGCTTGCCGAGCAGACACCTTCTCTGGAATGGATCGTGACGGTGCGCCCAGGTGAAGGAGAGCATGCCGATCTAAGCTATACTCAACTGATTGAGCGTGGTGATTCGGCCCTTTTCGAGGCTGCCGAAGTCGATCCCAATCATGTTAAGCTGCTCATGTACACTTCCGGTACTACCGGAGTTCCGAAAGGTGTTCTCCACAGCCACAACACCTTAAGGCGTTCCTCGGCCAACTCCGCCGAAGCGCGTGGGGTGGGGGAAGGGGATATTACCTTGATGGCCTCTCCGGTCACACATGTGACTGGCTATTCCTCGCTGGAGCAGGCGTTTAATTCATCCATTAAAACAGCGTTGATGTCTCGCTGGAACAAAGTCGCCGCGATTAAATTCATCGAACGCAGTGGTGCGACGCTGACCGTGGGCGCGACGCCATTTTTGAAAGAATTGGTGGATGAAGCGCAAGCACGCGGCACCGGTCTGCCAAGCCTTCGGCAATTTGCCTGCGGCGGTGCGGAAGTGCCCCCTCAGTTGATAGGGCGGGCGCACGAGGCGCTGGAAAACTGCCGGTGTTTCCGGGTCTATGGCAGCACGGAAGTACCGCTCGTCACGCAGGGTTTCTTGGAAGTTGAAGATGCTCGGCTGGCTGCCGAAACTGACGGCCGTATCCATAATTACGATGTGCGTATCGTGGATGGCGAAGGGCAAGACGTGGCTCCCGGCGAAGAAGGCGAAATCCTTGCCAGAGGACCAGCTATGTTCCTTGGTTACACCAATTGGGAAGAGACCGAGAAAGCAGTCGATGAAGATGGCTATTTTCATACCGGTGATCTGGTCCGCGCTGGTGAACGGAAAAGTATCTTGGTCAGTGGTAGGCTGAAGGATATCATCATCCGCGGTGGCGAGAACCTGAGCGCGAAAGAGATCGAAGATGTGCTTCATCGCCATCCCGCCATTGAGGAAGCAGCAGTCGTTGCCATGCCGCACCCTCGGTTAGGCGAGGGCGTTTTTGCATGGTTGATCCTGCATGACGGGCAGGCCGCGCCCGGAATCGAAGAACTGGCTGAGTTTGTCCGCGCACAAGGACTGGCTCCGCAGAAAATTCCTGAACAAATTGAAACCGTTCTTGATTTTCCCCGAACCGCTTCTGGGAAAATACAGAAGAATATCTTGCGAGAAAAAATTCGCGAGAAATTAAAAATGCTTGAAGGATCTAGTTAAATGTCGAATAAATTCTCATTCTTGTCTAGCTGCGCGATTGTAGTTTTTGCAGCATCTGGGCTGGTAACACCTGCGACTGCGCAAGATGCCGTCGATCAGATAGAGGAAGTCTCTACTGACGAGGGCGATAGCGTAATCTTTGTGACCGCACGTCGGCGTGACGAAGCGTTGCAGGATGTTCCGATTGCGATTGCGTCGATCGGCGGAGATGCGCTCAAAAAGTCTCAGATCACAAAGCCTGAAGCATTGGCCGCGAGGGTGCCCACACTCAACATCGCTGTTGGTGGCTCTGGTTCGGGTGGTCAGCTCAGCCTACGGGGTATCGGTTCGTCTAACGTGTCTGCCGCGTTCGATAGCGCAGTTGCGCTCGACGTTGATGGCATCGTGTTGAGTTCCATGCGCTTGGTTCAATCCGGGTTCTTCGATGTCGCTCAGATCGATGTCCTTAAGGGTCCACAGTCACTCTACTTCGGTAAGAGCGCGACGGCGGGTGTCCTTTCGGTCCGGTCCGCTGATCCGACATCTTCTTTCGAAGCATCTGTCCGCGGATCTTACGAATTCGAGGAAAAGGGCTATGCTGTCGAAGGGTATGTTTCTGGACCTATCAGCGACACGCTAGGCTATCGGATAGCAGCTCGCTACAACAAGATTGACGAGCTTTATTTCAACGCTGCACCAAATGTTGCGAATACCTATCGTGGAGAGCAAAACATCAACTTGCGGGGCACGCTTGAATGGGAGCCCAGCGACGATTTCAAATTCAACATCAAGGCCAATTACGTTGGCCATGAAAATGACGGCGAAATCCGTCACACCCAGATTGACTGCGGTGCGAACGGTGTTGCTGATCCACTGGTCTTGCTCGGCGGAGCGGTAGTCGTTCCAGCCGGCTATGATTGCGATTCCCTCGACAACACCTTCTGGCTGCCCGATTCGGCTGTGCCACTGGGGCTGATGGCGCCTCCGGGTATGGATAATAACGGCGGTGTGCCGTTCAATGAAACAGACATGTATCTTGTGCGCGCGCGTGCAGATATCGCATTGCAGGATAATCTCTCGCTTGCCTTGGTTACTGGCTATTTCGACTTTGAATCACGTGGGCAGGATTTCTACGGTTACGGCGGCGTGTTTGGCGTAGGTACCGATCTCAATCGGAACCGTACTGAACAGTTTAGTCAGGAAATTCGCCTTTCTAGCGACAATGCCGGAGCATTCAATTGGCTCGCAGGGGCATTCTACGAACGTCGCAACATCCTTTTTGAAGCGGCACAAGATGCGGTCAATATCTCTTTCTTGACGCCCGATCCGATTACTGGTGCGACTTTCGACTGGCGGCGCCAACACTTCACGACCACCGATGCCTATTCGGCATTCGGCAGCGTGTTGATTGAGCCGACTGATCGTCTCGAGATTGCAGCAGGTTTGCGCTACACTAAGGAAGAAAAAGCCAATCGGATCGAGGTGCCATTTGTCCACGCCGTTTTGTCCGGAGCGCCCTTTAACTTCCTAAGCAGCGGTTTCCAATCGCCCCAAATTCGCTTTGAGGACGATAATTTTTCACCGGAAGTTTCCGTCAAATACGAAGTTAGCGATTCAGCTCACGTCTATGGTTCGTACAAGAAGGGCTTCAAATCTGGCGGGATTGATAACAGTGCGCTGCCATCGAGTGGTTTGAGCGACATTGTCGCGTCAGGCGATTACTCACAGCTGATCTTCGATTCAGAAACAGCCGAAGGTTTTGAAGTTGGACTGAAGAGTATGTTGGCGGACGATCGTCTGCGACTGAACCTATCTCTGTTCAACTACGTATTTTCTGACTTGCAGATTCAGAGTTTCGACCCGGTTGCGATCCAGTATATCACCAGCAACGCAGGTGAAATGCGTTCACGCGGTGGTGATATCGACCTTAGCTGGCGCTCGCCAGTCGAGGGATTAACCCTGGCAGCAGCCGTGGCTTATACAGACGCTGAGTTCACAGACACATACATCTCCAATGCTGGGGTCGACCTGGAGGGCAGGGCTGCTCCTCGGGCACCTAAATGGTCCGGTAACGTCTCGTTTGATTGGAGCATCCCGATGTCAGACAGTCTTGACCTAAGCCTGTTTGGTCTGGCCAATTATTCCGGTTCCTATTTGGCGAATGCGTCGACGTTCAATGATTACGTTCAAGACGAATACGTAACACTGGACGCCAATATCTCAGTCGGTTCTCCTGACGAAACTTGGCGAGTTTCCCTCATCGGAAACAATTTGACCGATAAGATCTATGTCAATCAGGCATCCGGTCGTCCGTTCAGGCAGGCTGGTGTGGGTGATGACCTCTCGCTGACTCAAAACCGGGGACGGCAAGTCTTCGTTGAACTAGCGATCAAGTACTAAACCGAGAATTAGCGAACGATTTGAAAGAAAAGAGGTGCGATTATGGTTGAGACAGTGACAGGGACGAACCGGTCAAAGGGTTTGTCTTACCAAGAGCTTTTGAAAACCGATTCGAAAAGTGTGCCTGCTTGTTTGAAGAAGCAGGCACCGACCCACGACACTATCGATTCGATCGATGTCGAACGCTATTTTTCCCGCGAATTTCACGACCTCGAAGTTGAAAAACTTTGGGGTCGTGTATGGCAGCTTGCTTGCCATGAAGACGACATCCCGAACGTTGGTGATGTTATAAATTACGACATCGCGTCACTATCCTACATAGTAGTACGAACCGGTGAGGATGAATTTGCGGCCTATCCCAACGCTTGCCGCCATCGCGGCCGCAAGCTGGTAGATTGCCGTAAGGAAGGCCTAGGTGCCTTCCGCTGTCCTTTCCACGGCTGGTCATGGAACCTCGATGGATCGCTCAAGGAAGTTCCATGCCAATGGGATTTTCCTGGCGTAAGCGAAGAAACCCATTCCTTGACGCCGGTGAAGACGGGGCGCTGGGGCGGGTTCGTCTTTATCAATCCCGATCCAGATGCAGGGCCGCTAGAAGATTTTCTAGGTAATATTGACGAGCATTGGGAAACGCTTCCCTTTGAGCGGAGGTACAAGGCTGTCCACGTTGCCAAGAAGCTTCCATGCAACTGGAAGATTGGCCAGGAAGCCTTCATGGAATCTTATCACGTGGTCGCAACCCACCCCACATTGTTGTTGGAGATGGGGGATGCCAATTCACAATATGACTGCTTTGGGAACTTGTCGCGTGCGATTTCGCCGCAGGGCATTCCAAGCCCACATATCGACACGGACCTTGCCGGCGAGCCATTCGACGACACCACACCGTTCACTGCCTATCGTCACCCGATTACCGGCGATTTTTATGAACGGCTGGAAGAAGATCGCATTCGCCTGACTAAGAAGGATGGTCGTTTTGGGATTTTCAATTCGAGTGCAGAGCCACTGGAAGGTGAAATTAAAAATGCCGATCAGCACATCTGTAATTGGTTCGGCGGCCGGCTAACTCCTGATATGGAGGCGGACAAATATCCTTTTGGCGCACTTCCGGTTGCCGAAGCGAGAGCCGCGCGCGCTGCAGCCCGAAGGAACCAAATGCGGCCACTTATGGGCGATGAGATTGATGAAGTTTGCGATGCCGAACTGGTCGATTCAATTTACTACAGCATATTCCCCAACATCAGCCCGTGGGGTTGTTACAGCCCTATTTTCTATCGCTTCCGGCCTGATGGCGACAATCCGGAACAGTGCATTCATGAAGTGATGTTCATGATGCCGGTTCCTAAAGGACAGGAACGTCCGCCAGCAGCGCCGATCCATTGGCTGGACTTGGATGCTGATTACATGGACGCACCCGAACTTGGGCGACTTGCCAAGGTATTCAACCAAGATCAGATAAATTTGCGTGCGGTGCAGGAGGGATTGCGTAACCTACCCGATGGGAAGGTGACTTTGGCGGAGTATCAAGAAACCAAGATTCGCCATTTGCATGCCAGTCTGAACAAATGGCTGGGGATTTAGGCAATCGCCATGCCCATTTTCATTTGCGGAACAGAAAATACGAGGTCAGTTCATGAATAAGACGCCATCTGCGACATCCCTTTCGCCTGAGATGGCGCGGATCATTTATCGCAAGGCCTATCTTATCAATCGCACGGACGAGCGGTTCCGTGCGATGCTGACCAATGGCGAGCTTGCGGTCGCCTATTATCCTGTTCGCGGGCACGAGGTGATCGCGGCTGCTGCGATGGCGGCGCTGGAGCCAGACGATTATCTGGTGACGACCTATCGCGGGCTTCATGATTCGCTGGCCAAGGGCATTCCATCGCGGCTGTTATGGGCCGAGTTTGCGGGCAAGCGAACGGGCACTTGCAAGGGTAAGGGTGGGCCGATGCACATCACCCATCCCGAAACGGGCGTAATGGTCACGACCGGGATCGTTGGGTCGGGCATTCCTATCGCCAACGGACTGGCGATGTCATCGCAAATTCGCGGCGAAAACCGTGTGGCGGTGGCAAGTTTCGGGGACGGGGCCAGCAATATCGGTGCATTTCATGAAGCGCTCAACATGGCGTCGGTGTGGAAATTGCCTGTCATCTTCCTCTGCCAGAACAACCAATATGCCGAGCATACGACGCTCGCGGCGGGCACATCGGTGTCCAGCATTGCCGAACGGGCGGCGGGGTACAGCATGCCGGGCGTGTCATGCGATGGTCTCGATCCAGCCAGTGTCTATGAAGCGATGAACGAAGCGGTCAGCCGCGCTCGTGCCGGTGATGGACCGACTCTGCTCGAAGCCCAAACCTTCCGGCTGCTGGGGCACATATTCGGTGCGGACTACAGCTACGTCCCCAAGGAAGACCTGAGCGCTGCCGAAGAACGTGCCAGCATGGCGAAGCTGCGCCAATGGATCAGCGAAAGACAGGTGTCCGAGGCGGATCTGACGCAGATCGAGCAAGAAGTGGATGCCGAAATCGACGAGGCTGTCACCTTTGCGCTGGAGAGCGAACCGCCTGACGCGGATGAGATCAGGTTCGATATCTACGAAGCGGAGCAAGCGGCATGAGCGCGGAGAAAATAAGTTTCGCACAGGCGCTGAACGCGGCGCTTGATGACGCGATGGCGGATGACGAAAACGTCATCATGCTGGGCGAAGACGTTGCCGATGAACAGGGCGGCGGCGTATTCAAGGTTAGCAAGGGGTTGTCGGGCAAATACGGCACGAAGCGTGTGCGCTCCACGCCCATCTCCGAACAGGCGATCATTGGTGCGGCGGTCGGCGCGGCCATCACTGGCATGCGCCCGGTAGCCGAAATCATGCTGATGAACTTCATCACGGTAGCGATGGACCAGCTGGTCAACCACGCTGCCAAGCTGCGGTTCATGTCCGGCGGGCAGACGAATGTTCCGCTTGTCGTGCGCACAACCACCGGCGCGGGCGTGGGTTTTGGCGGGCAGCATTCCGATATGCTGGAAGCCTGGTTCGCGCATGTTCCGGGGATGAAGGTCGCCACTGCATCCAATCCGGCCGACGCTTATGGCTTGATGCGCGCGGCAATCGACGATGAAGACCCGACCATTCTCATCGAGAATATCACGCATTACGGAATGAGAGGCCCTGCGGCCGAGCCGGGCTATCGTGTGCCGCTGGGCAAGGCGGCGATTGCGCGTGAGGGCGGGGATGTCACTCTTGTCACCTATGGACGGGGCGTCAGCGATTGCCTTGCCGCGGCGGGCACGCTTGCCGATGAAGGCATCGAGGCGGAGGTCATCGACCTGCGCACCGTATCACCTTGGGACGAAGAAACAGTCCTGTCCTCGGTCGCCAAAACCAAGCGCGCAGTGATCGTCCACGAAGCGGTCCGTCCGTTCGGCGCCGGTGCGGAAATCTCCTCGCGCATTCATGAGGAACTGTTCGGCGATCTGGCCGGACCGGTCCAGCGGGTCGCGTCCTATCCATCACCCGTCCCGTTCGCGAAACCGCTGGAAACGGCCTTCCTCTATAGCGTGGCGGACATTGTCCACGCAGTGCGCCAAGCCACTGAAAAGAAGGCATAGTAATGAGCATAGAAGTTCGCATACCCAAGCTTGGCATGAGCACGGAAACAGCCACCCTTTCCGAAAAGTACGTAGAGAATGGCGCGCACGTAACCAAGAGTGCGCCGTTATGTTCGGTGGAGATCGATAAATCGACGACTGAGGTCGATACGTCAGCCGAACGACAGGTCGAGATTATCGGTGAAATCGATGCCGAATATGAGGTGGGAGCCCTGATCGCACGGATTGCCTGATCATGGGAAAAGAGCGGAGTAGTATGCACATGAATGACGACATTTTTGTCAGCGCCGAAGATGGCAAGGTCCGCATTATCGCGGGCAGAAATCGCACAACGGGCAAGGTGGTCTTTCCCATGCCGCAAGGGGTCCTAGAGGGCGATTACGAACGGATCGAGTTGCCTTCAGAAGGCACTTTGTGGACCTATACGGTCCAACGCATTCCGCCGAAGAATCCGCCATTTGTGGGGGTCAATAGTCCTGATGAATATCAGCCTTTTGCGGTCGGCTATGTCCAGCTTGGCGATGAGGTGATGATTGAGGGTCGGATCGAAGGTGATCCCGACAGCGTGGAAATCGGAATGGCGATGGAAAGCGTGGCGATTTCCTTCCCCACTGGAGATGGCGCTGAAATGACAACTTATGCCTTCGCACCAGCCAATGGGAGCAAATCATGAATGACGTATATGTGATAGGTGCCGGTATTCATCCCTTCGGTCGACACGAGGGCAAGACCGGGCTTGATATCGGGGTCGATGCCACGAAGCTGGCGGTGAAAGATGGCGGGATAGAATGGGGCGATGTGGAGGCTGCATTTGGCGGTTCTTCGGCTTCCGGTAACGCAGATGCAGTGCTTCCACGCATGGGTCTGACCGGCATCCAGTTCATCAACGTGGCCAATGGCTGTGCCACTGGAGGTTCTTCCGTCTTGTCTGCGTACTGGGCGATCAAGGCTGGCGAATTCGATACGGCTTTGGCGGTCGGATTCGATAAGCATCCCCGCGGATCGTTCAACCCGGACCCGGTAAAAAATGGGAAGCCGAAATGGTATGGCGAAATCGGAATGATGCTGACGACCCAGTTTTTCGCCATGAAGATTCAGCGATACATGCACGACCATGGGATTTCTAAAGAATCGTTGGCGGGTGTTGCAATCAAAGCATTTGAGAACGGATCGCGGACACCCCATGCATGGCGACGTACACCGATGGATATGGATACCGTACTTAATTCGCGTATGATCAGCGATCCGCTGACGCAATACATGTTTTGCAGCCCATCAGAGGGTGGGGTTGCGTTGATCCTAGCGTCAGAAAAGAAGGCGCGCGAACTGGGGCGTACGCAGGTCAAACTGCGGTCCGCAGCGTTCAAAACCCGTCCCGAAAATAGTTTTGAGGTGTTCTCACCTTCGCTGTCGGTCGAACGGGGCGAAACACCGACCATGCTGGCCGCGCGTGCGGCATTCGAGAAGGCTGGGATAGGCCCCGAAGATATCGACGTCGCCCAAATCCAGGATACCGAAAGCGGCGCTGAAATCATGCATATGGCCGAGAATGGTTTTTGCCAAGACGGCGATCAGGAACAGTGGATTGCAGAAGGGCGCACCGCAATCGGCGGTCAATTGCCGATTAACACGGATGGCGGCTGTATTGCTTGCGGAGAACCGATCGGCGCTTCGGGCCTGCGCCAAATTTATGAAAATGTCATCCAGCTTCGTGGCCAGGCAGAAAATCGCCAGGTTGAAGGGGCGCGGCTGGCTTATTCGCAGGTCTACGGCGCACCGGGCCTTTCGGCGGTTGCCATCCTTGAAAAAGGGTAAGTTCACATGGTGGACGTTGCAGGGTCAGAATGCATAGTTAGCTGGGCGTCTACGTCCGTTTTGGAAATCTTATGACTTGATGAATATCGAAACAACTTACGATAGTCCCGTGATGGCCGAGAGGCGCCGGCGGATTCTCCACGAAACCCGCAAGCTCATCAATGAAGTGGGGCTGGAGGGTTTCAGTATGCGAGAGCTCAGTAAGAGGGCTAATGTCGCGCCCAAAACGCTTTATAATGCATTTGGCGACCGGGACCGATTGATAGGCCTGGCTGTTCGCGAAATGTATGATGCTTTGCGCTATAATGTGAAGTTCAAAACGTCCGACACAACGCTCTCCGGCCTGCTCGACCGTGCGATAGTTATCAACCGGGGCAATCTCAAGGCGCGCAACTATGCTAAGGCCGTGGCAACGATTTACTTCGCGCCGGGGACACATTTGGAGTTGCGCGAGATTCTGCAGGAGATGGCAGTCGGTAAAACCAGCGAATGGCTGGCCGATCTCCGCACGAAAGGGGAGCTTCATGACTGGGTCGATATCGAACATCTGACGCGGAACATGGCGAACATGGAATATGCCCTGATTCTGGATTGGGCGACCGGCAGAGTACAGGATACGGAATATCTGTTCCGCTTTGCGGAAATCGTGCTTTTTAGTGCGTTGGCTGCGGCACGGGGCGAAGTCTACGAAACCGCACAAGCGATGATGGTGCGTATGGCCGAAACACGCGAGGTTCCATCATTCGAAAACCCGATTATTCGCCACCAGAGTTCGTAGGAATCTCCCTTCAACGTGGCGCACTGGGCACCATCTGTTTTTCCCTTGTCCTCCCAGAGATTCTTTGAGAAACTGCCAGAAAAGTGGTTGGCCCGATACGGGACCGAGCCATTTTTCCTCGCATCAACCTTGCTGATTGGAAAGCGATCTTCGACCTACCGTCCAATGATCGGCATCCTCCGCCCTAGCTTCGATTGCTGCTTATCGCGTGGCTCGCGTGCTCCTCAAGAGAGATAATGCTGTACTCGTGGCCCTCATACTAAGCTGCGGGGATACCGAAGCTCGCCGGACACAGAGGGGGGTGCCTGGTTTGCAGATTGGCGCAAGGTTGAGATCGAATGCCTCCTGAACGCCCCCGATCAATCGACCTTTGCCGTATTAGCAAGAGTTCTAATAAGGCCTGCGCCCGAGGGGATTATCGTTTCCAATACCCCCGCCCAGCGCAACGAATAGCGTCGCGCGATTTTGGAGCCAGGCCCGCTCGGTCGCAAGCAATTGTTGGCGGGCGTCGAACAGGTTCCGCTCGGCATCGAGAACTTCGAGATAATTGGCCACACCCTCACGATAACGCAGGCGCGCAATGCGAGCGATGCGTTCTTGGGCAGTCACAGCGCGCTGCAATGTTTCAACCTGTTCGGCCAACCAGCGCCGCCCTGCCAACGCGTCCGAAACTTCCCGGAAGGCTCCTTGGACGGTGCGATCATAATTCGCCATCTGCTCAACCTCCAGCGCCTCGGCAAGGTCCAGATCAGCCTCGCGCGCACCCCAGTCGAAAATCGGCAGAGAGATGGCCGGGCCAAAGCTCCAACCAAAACCGCCGTCCGAAAACAAATTATCAAGGCTACTCGATGAAAAGCCGCTATTGCCGGTCAGCGAAATGGTGGGGAAGAATGCCGCGCGAGCGGCCCCGATATTCGCACGGGCAGCTCGCAGATGTTCCTCGGCCGCGACGATATCCGGCCGTGCAAGCAGGAGATCAGAGGGCAAGCCGGCCGAGAGCCTGCGCTCGTCTCCCTGCTGCGCCAGCGTGAGCCCTTCGGGAAGCGGCTCAGACACTATGCCACCCACCAACACCGCCAGTTGATTGCGTAGCCGCGCCAGGGTCAGCTGCTCGGCTGCCACTTGCTGTTCTGCCTGGGTCAGAAGTGTTTCGGCCTGCCGAAATGGTAGGGCGGAGGTTACACCACTATCGAGCCGCACCCTGGCGATCTGAAGTCCTTCGCGTCTGCTTTCGGCGGTGGCTTGAGCCAGAGCGATCTGCTCTTCGGTTTCGACGATTTCGTAATAGGTCGTTGCTGTATCCGCAATCAGCGAAAGATAGAAAGCCCGCTGTGCGGCAACCGTTGCTAGATACTGGGCGCGTGCTGCATCGCTGAGGCTGGCGATACGGCCCCAGAAGTCCAGTTCAAACGCACTGACACCAACTCCCACGTCAAAACGGTTGAAAGTGATTGCATCTGGAGCGCCTTCCACATCACCTGTGTCGAGCGCGGGATTGGCCGAAAGCGGCTGGCGCGTGCGGACTGCACCTGCATCA
>Ga0209121_10003482_pt1 | contig 15234 bp, 11 predicted proteins | sample Cruoilmetagenom3_FD_187292 | JGI IMG/M metagenome (GOLD analysis project Ga0209121, IMG submission 187292) | Oil polluted marine microbial communities from Coal Oil Point, Santa Barbara, California, USA - Sample 3 (SPAdes) (version 2) | ecosystem: Environmental > Aquatic > Marine > Oil seeps ...
AATTAGAGATGGCCGATAGGGCGCCGCTTTAGCTCAGTTGGTAGAGCACATCATTCGTAATGATGGGGTCAGAGGTTCGAATCCTCTAAGCGGCACCACTCACTCCCAAAATCGCCAGACTTTTGGTGCGCTCACGCATGAGAGCCCGTGAAGCCCGCCTTTCTGCGGCATTTGGAGCCGGCAACAATTCGTGTGGGGTCTTGAGACCAGCGGGCTAGAGCGTTTGTGGGGGATTTCCGGCCTCAGTCTCAGGAGGCCGATTTCCAGACCCCACTTGCCTTGGCTTAGGTGAAGCCGAGTGCAGCCGTCTGGCCCTGCCAGTCCAATGGCAAGTCGGCCGTGAGAAGTGCAATGGGGCTGAGAGACTGCGGCTGCCGACCGGCCAGGATCGCATCCACGATCTCCGGTGCGATCCATGAAAGGCGAAACAGCCGGCCCATTCTCTTGCGGCATCTTCCACTGGATGCCGCGATCTCGGCGATGGTAATGTTTGGTGCAGCCAGCACTTCCTTCCTTATTGCCATCGCATCCCGCAGCAATGAAACCAGCGCCTCGTCGCGTTCGTCTTCGGCATCCTCCGAGATGACAAGCTTCACTTCCTTGCCCTTGCGAACATGGGCGATCGGAACGCTGATTGGTATCAACCGGTCCGGCGAAATCTCTGTCCCAAGTACTTCGGACAAGTTAGGCGCAGACAGCATGATCCTGATCTCTGTGTCTGCGACATCCACCCGTTCAATCAAGGCTGGCACCTTGGTTCGGCGATGGAATGTGCTGGCTGTGACCTGCTCCGCGATACATCGGCACCGCTTGATGGCTGCGGCCAAGCTCCCGGCATCATCGGTTCCTACCAGGCCGCGGATCATGGATTGATCCGAGAGAAAGGTGACCAGCATTCCCACCGTGCGCTTCTCGATATCGTGCGCTGGTAATCGCCAGGCGGGGTTCTCGTCGGCGATCGCTGATGGATGGGTAACGTAATATCGGTAGCGCTTGCCGCTACGTGCTGTGTGACTTGGGGTCATCTTCCGTCCCAGCCCATCACGGATGATACCAGCAAGCAAACTGGCCTCCTTTGCGTTGCGGCGCAGCTTTCGATCGACTGTGTTCTCAGCGATCAGGAGTTGGACACGAGTCCACAGGTCCTCCCCAATGATCGCCTCGTGTTCACCTGGTGATGCGCTGCCCTTGTGCACCATCTCGCCGCGGTAGATGCGGCTCTTGAGCAGGTGAAACAGCGAACCTCGCGTGAACGGGATGTCGCCTCGAACAGACCCATCCTTGTGGACGCGCCGCTTGGTCCGGATCCCCTGTTCGCGTAGCTCATCAAGCAGCGGCTGGCCCGAGCCGAGATCGGCGTAGCGTTTAAATATGTTCTGGATGGTGGCGGCCTCGGCTTCGTTGATCAGGAGTTTGCGCTCTTTGACCTCGTATCCGAGTGGCACCGGCCCGCCCATCCACATGCCCTTCTTCTTCGAAGCTGCGATCTTGTCACGGATACGCTCGCCAGTAACTTCGCGCTCGAACTGTGCGAAGGAAAGCAGAACATTGAGCATAAGCCGGCCCATGCTGGTTGTGGTGTTGAAGGACTGGGTTACTGAAACGAAGCTGGCATCCGCCTCATCCAGCACGTCGACAATGCGCGAAAAGTCGGACAGGCTGCGGGTCAACCGGTCTATCTTGTAGAGGACGATGATTTGGACCTTTCCGGCTGCAACGTCGGTAAGCAATTGCTTCAGGCCCGGGCGCTCCATGTTGCCGCCCGAGAAACCGCCATCATCATAACGGTCCTTCACAAGCTCCCAGCCCTCATGGCGCTGGCTCATTACATAGGCAGCGCAGGCCTCGTACTGGGCATCAAGGCTGTTGAACTCCTGCTCAAGCCCTTCCTCGGTCGACTTGCGGGTGTAGATCGCGCAGCGCACCTTCCCGCTTGTCCTGGTCATGCTGCCGCTAGCCATTGGCGGTCTGCCCGCGGAGCCCGAAGAAGCGCGGGCCAGACCAGTTGCTGCCGGTTACCTCGCGGGCGATAGCTGACAATGACGCATACTGCCGGTCCTCGAACACGAACCCGTCCTGTGCGACCAAGACCGAGATGGTTCTTCTGTTCCAGCTTCGCACCAGCCGGGTGCCAGGCTTGATAGTGGGCCGCGGCGTCCCGGTCTCCTTCAGTTGCAGTGTCGAAGCACGAGACAGGCCCGCGCTAGCCTTCTCCTGCAAGTGATAGGCGATCCCGAGGCGGAGCAGGTCGACCGACAGGTTGGGAGCAGGCCGTTTGCGGATCCGCTCCCATTCCTTCTGCAGTTCGGATCGTGGCATCTGTGTCAGTGCTGCCAACTGGTCCTTCAAATTCGCCATGTGTCAGGCGCCTACAGCGATTGAATACCGGCTCACGCCATCGACTGAGACGCGCTCGATGGCGTGCCCCTTCTTCCGCAGGCCAGTCATCGCGGCCCGCGTGGTATGCGGCAGCCATCCGGTTGCTTTCACAAGCTCGTCAAGCGTGGCGCCCTGTTTGCGCTTCAGCAGCGCAACGACATTGTCCGTCTTGGTCGTCTTCGTTGCGGTCGTAATCCTGGCCATGGGTGGTTCTCCTGGTTTGGAGCGAGCCAATTGCCGCTCCCACCACCCAAAGCCCCGTTACGCGCCTAGCGCTGGGGCTACCGGTGCCTTGAGGCAACGCGATTCAGTGCAAACACCAATGCTTGCCTTCCAACGGAAGTCGACTGAAATTTCGGAAGTAGGTCCTCAATTTTGCCATTTGACAAGCCTGCGGCAGAACCCCCTGTTTGTCGATTGGATCCGATAGAAATGGGCGTTGCAAAACTCTGAGCCTACAACTTGCACCCTGGATTTACTGCTGTCACAGACCGGTAAAGGCGATCGTGAGGGTCCATGATTAGTAAAGAACTAGAAGAGATTACCGAAGAAGATTTCCAAGACCTCTGTGGTACTAAACGCGCAGAAGACGAACGGATTGAGTTCAAGCAAGCGTTCAAAGGCGGTTCGAACCTTTCGTCGATGTCGGATACCCAAAGGGACAAGGCAATTGCGGCCCTGGCTAAGGAGGCTGTGGCGTTTCTCAACCATCTAGGCGGGGATGTCATCGTAGGCATTGCTGAGGACGACGAAGGGGCAGCCGACACTCTGTCTCCTATCGAAGAGGCGGCGGATGCAGCAGAGCGTCTTAGGCGAAGCTTGCAGGCTAGGATCGAGCCTCAACCTCGCACGTTGAAAATTCGCAATGTCGCGGCTGCCAATGCAACTGAAAAAGCAGGATACATAGTCATTCGATGCGAGCCCTCTCTTCAGGCGCCACACCGAATTGTGCAATCGAAGGAGTTCTATGTTCGAAAGGGCACAGAAGCGGTGCCAATGGAGATTAATGAAGTCCAAGACCTGACGCTCAGAACTGTTGACCAATCACGGAGGATCAGAGAACGCCTGAACGAACACCTTGCCTGCCTCCACCAAGCGACTGCGAATAACCGCCAACTGACTGGGCCTGGCTTTCAAGCCCGCGTGGTGTATGCGCCCTTGCAGCCTATTCAGATAAATCTAGATGATCAGATACTTAGGTCTATTCGAACAGCTACCCACACCTACTATTACGAAAGCAACCAAGAATCCAATGATATTGCCTTTCGAAATCTGGGTGCAAACTGGCGTCCTATCCTTCGAGGAAAATTGGTCGAGCGGTGGGTGGCTGGCGGCGAAAAAGAGCGCGCCGGCTACGCGTCAAAGAGGATTCAATCAGATGGGACGGTCATATTTGATTGGTTCATCCGGTACATCCCAGATGACCTAAACGCACCAGCAGTGCATTTTGAATGGTTTCAAGGTTTCTTGTCTGAAATCTCTAACGGGCTTCGCAACTTTGAACAGTCGGCGCAAATTGGCACGAACGCTGTGATAGGATTGGCAATGCGCACCGAACCTCTCCACGGAAATCTTCCACATCTATTAACAGGACGCAGTGCATGCGGCTCCGAGGGGCATCCTTTCCCAACGCTAGACCGGGCATACGAGTTGCCTATTTTTCACATTCGCTCGCCAGAAGATTACAATGAATTTTTTCAGCAATCCCAGAAAGATATACTCCACATTTGCGGGGCCGATCTCGATGTCGCCACACTCGACGTCTAGGGCAGAAGCAAAGGATGCGCCCTACCAGACATTCCTGGTGACCGGTTCACGCTAGGTGAATTTCGAAGGCAAATTTTAGACCGATCGGCAAGACCGCAGCCCGCTCCACTTGACATAAGATCAGTTCCGACCCGCATGCTCGAGAAGGCCTGAGGCCGTGTCTTTGGAAGAAATTTACTGTAAACAACGCATTGAACTTAAGAATTCCTCAGATAGTATTGTCGCGCTTCCCAAAGAGTTACCGGCCTAGTTCGAGGACGTAATAATACTTGATGACCGATTACGAAAGTGCGCCCCCCCCTGCAGACGCCCTGTCGGAGTCGCTCCGAGGTTTCGGTTACTCGATCGAAACAGCTATCGCCGACATTGTCGACAACAGCATTACCGCTGGGGCGAGCAATGTTTGGATCCGGATCAACCTCTCAGGTACACGACCATTCGTCCGGATTCTGGACGACGGGAAGGGCATGGACGTGGACACGCTTCGGACTGCAATGCGTCTTGGATCACAGAATCCGCTTTTGGAGCGAAGCGCGAGTGACCTTGGGCGATTTGGACTTGGATTAAAGACAGCGTCGTTTTCGCAGGCCCGCAGTCTTACTGTAGCGTCAAAGCTCGATGGGCGAACGAACGTTAGAAGATGGGATCTTGATTATCTTGCAGATTCAGAAGGTGAGTGGAGGCTGCTGACAACAGCGCCAGAAGATTCTGAAGCTCACCTGGCTTCGCTTGACGAGCTTGACCACGGGACTGTCGTTTTCTGGGAGAAACTTGATCGGCTCCGCGCGCGTCAGTTGAATGAGGGACGATTACAGTCAGCGCATCTCCTGATGGAGCAGATCGAACATCATCTGGCCATGGTGTTTCAACGGTATCTCGATGGAGCGTCTCCCAGATTGCGTCTCTTCATAAATGACGCACGAATAAAGGGTTGGGATCCATTTCTCAGCATACATCCGGCTTGCCAGAAAACTCCTGAGGAAACGATAGGAAGCGGAGCGTCCGCTATTCGAGTGAAAGGGTTTGTGCTGCCCAACAAGGACATGCTCTCGAAGGAGGACTATGAAGCGGCTGGCGGTGTCGAAGGTTGGGTCACGCACGAAGGCTTTTACGTCTACCGGAACGACCGCTTGCTTGTCGCCGGCGGCTGGCTGGGCCTCGGCATCAACCGTCTCTGGGTCCGGGACGAGACACACAAGCTCGCTCGAATAAGGCTCGATCTTCCGAATTCAGTCGATGAAACGTGGCAGATCGATGTGAAGAAGTCTGATGCCAGTCCTCCGGAGAACGTACGCAATAGGTTGAGAGACCTTGCGCACCATGTTCGTACGATGGCTCGATCTGTGTTCGTCCATCGTGGTGAGTATGGCCGCACGCCCCCGGTGGCAAACCTTCAGCGGCCATGGCGGTCGACTAGGGTGGCAGGGAATGTAGCCTATCGGGTCGACCGCGCTCATGTGATTGCCAGTTACATCCTGTCGAACCTTGATGACGAGGACAGGTCGATCGAGAATTTCTTCCGTCTGCTCGAGCAAACGGTGCCGGTAGAGAAGATCTGGATAGACACTGTCGAGCAAGGTGAGCTGCCGGCGAGTCCGCTTTCAGGAGAAACTCGGGAGCAGATCCGGGAATTTGCGCGAGATCTGCTCAATAGTCTGAGCAAGGCAAGCGGCGCAGATGCCGCATCCGTACGAGAGCAGCTCAAGCGCATGGCGCCGTTTGATCAGTGCCCCGAAATCATTGACGAAATCTGAGCGGGAATTTCATGGCAGAGAATATCGAAAGCAAAATTCGTGGTCAGGTGATGGGAGTTCTTGAGGAACTCCGCAAGAGTGAGACCATAACAAAGGATAGAGTAAAACAGCTCGTCGATAGTATGAGCCTGATGTATCCGGACCCGCCGGGGGAAGCTGATCGCGAGCGCATTGTCTCCAAGATCATCGAGAAAATCAGTATCTGGATCGGTGACGCCCAGGAGCTGGTGAATGATGAGGATCACATTCCGTGGCTCACCGAAAGAAAGCCGCAAATCGATTGGAATTACTGGGATCGATACCGAACGCACATGCTACCGAAGATCGGATTGGATCCCGTTACCAAACTCGATGAAATCACGGACCGCGTTCTTTCACATCTGGAGGACCCGAATCGCGAAGGAGCTTGGGATCGTCGCGGCCTTGTTGTTGGACATGTCCAGTCGGGCAAGACATCCAACTACACGGGTCTGATCTGCAAGGCCGCAGACGCTGGTTACAAGATCATCATTGTTCTGGCCGGACTTCACAAGAACCTGCGGTCCCAGACGCAGATCAGACTGGAAGAAGGCTTTCTCGGGTATGACAACACAAGGGGACCGAATGAAGGCTTAAAGCCAGTTGGAGTTGGGCTGATTGATCCTAGTCCTTCTCTGCGACCGGACTCCGTGACCAACAGGGAGGATAACGGAGACTTCAACAAGGCGCGGGCATCAACATTCGCGATCAACCCAGGTGGTCGGCCACTTCTGTTCGTCATCAAGAAGCAGAAGACAGTCCTTCAGAACCTGATCGACTGGGTTCAGTGGGCTCACACAAATGTCAATCAGGAAACTGGAAAGGCCACCGTTGCCGGTATTCCGCTTCTGCTCATTGATGATGAGGCAGATCACGCCTCAGTCAACACGAAGGATGGTGCGTTCGATGAGGATGGGAATCTCGATCTCGAGCATGACCCGTCGACGATCAATGGCTTGATCCGCAAGCTGCTGACACTCTTCCAGCAGAAGGCTTACGTCGGCTATACGGCTACACCATTCGCGAATATATTCATTCATGAGCAGGCGGAAACAGAGGAAGAGGGTCCTGATCTCTTCCCGAGCAGCTTCATCACCAGCCTTCCAGCGCCATCCGACTACTTTGGCCCAGCGCACGTTTTTGGCCTGAAGGAGGAAGAAGGTGAAAATTCGGACTCGAGATCGCATCGCTACGTTCGGGAAATCAAGGATCACGCAGATTCGCTCGATCTGGATGAAACATCAGGTTGGGTTCCTCCGAAGCACAAGAACCACCACGATGTCCGGTTTCGAGGTGAGCATGCGATCCCGCCGTCACTGCGAAAGGCTACCCACTCATTCATTCTCGCGACCGCTATTCGGCGGCATCGTGGCCAGCTCAAGGAGCACAACTCGATGCTGGTGCACGTCTCCCGATTCACCAGCGTGCAGAATGCGGTAAAGTCTCAAATCGATTCTGAAGTCCAGGATATCAAGCGGGAACTTCGCTATGGTGAGGTGGAAGGTGATCGATCAGCGATCAATGAGCTTGAGCAGTTGTTCCATGTTGAGTTCGCCCCAACTCTAAGCGATGGCTACAATCCCGAGCGCGGACCAATCGACTGGAACGATCTCGAGGAAGAAGTCCGTACCACTGCCACGATACTTCAAGTGAAGGAGATCAACGGCTCAGCAGGAGATATTCTTGACTACGAGCAGGAGCGCGACACGGGTCTCGCTGTTATAGCCGTTGGCGGAGACAAACTTAGTCGTGGTCTTACGCTTGAAGGATTGACGGTAAGCTATTTTCTGCGTGCATCAAGGATGTACGATACCTTGATGCAGATGGGGCGCTGGTTTGGCTATCGCAGAGGCTATGACGACGTCTGCAGGATCTTCATGACGAAGGACCTACGTGAGTGGTTCGAGAAGATTACCATTGCAGCTGAAGAGCTTCGCGAGGAGTTCGACCACATGGCTGCGGTGCGCGGAACGCCGAGAAATTACGGTCTGCGAGTTAGATCACACCCGGTGCTCATGGTGACCTCGAGGGTCAAGATGAGATCCGGAACACCAATGAAGATCAGCTTTGCCGGGACCATCTCGGAAACGATCGTTTTCCATCGTTCCAAGGAAGTTATTTCTGGCAACTTCGAAGCGGCCGAGAAACTGGTAAACAAGATCGGTGCGCCGGATGAGTCGGATCCGTCTAGAGAATGGACAACCGGAGGCAAGAATGTCTGGAAAAATGCGCACCTCTGGCAAGACGTGGATGCATCTGATGTCCTCTCTTTCCTTGCGAATTACAACACTCACGAGGACTCGGTTAAGGCGAATAGCAATTTCCTCCGCCAGTACATAGAAAAGCAGGTTGCCCTTGGAGACCTACGAAGCTGGGACATCGCTCTGTTTTCCGGGCAGGGTAAAGCCGAGAGAATTTCAGGCACCCCCATTAATCTCATCGTCCGCAAGCCCCTCGAGAGAAACCTGAGTGTGGAAGAGCAGAAGAAGGCCGAGAAATACGTTATCGGGCGTCTCGTATCGCCAAGGGACGAAACAATCGACCTGAGCGATGAAGAATACAGCGAAGCTCTCGATCTCGCTCAGAAAGCCTGGAATCGAGATTTTGCGCGTGATCGCCACCGCGGTGATATGCCGAAGGAACCAACAGGACCGGCGATCCGGCAAACGCGAAGTGAATCGAAAGGGCTACTTATGTTGTACCCTCTCGATCCGGACAACGCGGTAACCAATCATCAGGATCGGCCGATTATCGGCATGGCGATAAGCTTTCCAACCAGCCCCAACGCGATCGAGATTGATTACGTGGTCAACAATGTCTTCGCGCAATCGGAATTCGAACTGTGACACCCGAAAACATAGAGGCAACCTGGCAGGATATCGAAGCAGAAGGGAAGGCCGAGAGGGGATGGCATGTACGTCAACTTTCCGGTGCTGGCAGCCATACAATAATGGTGGGAAGGAAAGCGCCAACAGGTACAGTCGGCCTTCTCTATGAAATCGCTTCTTCATCGGTTCCTGCAGATCTGGAGTGGCCGGACGGGAAAGGATTCAGCACTGATATCGAAACTCTGGTTCCGGGACCATCGGGACGGCTTCGACTGATTCTGCAACTTGCCAATAGCCAGTATCGTGACGTCTTCTCGGCCTTATGTAGTGACGTAGCTGGGATCATTGCAGGAAAGTCCAGCCAGAAGAGCGGCGTAACAGCCTTGGTCAGACGGCTACACGCCTGGCAGAAGTTCATGCAGCTTCATTCCCGCAGCGGACTTTCAGCTGAGCAAGTCCGCGGCCTTTATTCGGAGCTTGGCGTTCTCGAGCATCTTCTGATGCCTCACGTAGGGCATACGGAAGCCGTCGAGATGTGGCAGGGCCGTCAGGGGCTTCACGATTTCCGAAACGGCGAACGAGCGCTCGAGGTCAAGAGCAGTACCGTAAAATCGGATCCGGTCGTCTCGATTTCGAGGTTGAACCAGATCGACGAAGCAGACCTTGCCTCACTCCATCTTTGCTTCGTGCCAATCGAGGAAGGCCATGATCAGGGCGAGACCCTGCCAGATGCAATTTCGCGTCTGAGAGAGGCTCTCAAGGATCAGCTCGGCGCAGCGCAGCGCCTCGAAGATCTGCTCGTCGCCTATGGTTACCACGACAGTCAGGCCGGTCTCTATTCCGAGATCTTGCTTCGGTCTGGTCAACCGCAGCTCTTTCTGGTTTCGGGGCAATTTCCGCGGTTGCAGGTCAGTGAGATAAGTAACGGAATTGTATCTGGAAAGTATTCTATCAGACTATCGGCATGTGCTGATTATCTGGTCGATCAAACCACGTTTCTGGATGAATTCGTTGGAGTAAATGAAATTGGCAAGTGAAGAAGACATACTGTCATTCAGAACTAGACTTCTCGCAGAAATCAACGAGGAAAGATCTGCCTCCGATTCAGCGATCCCGGAATTCAGCGAGAACATCTTCACAGAGCTCTGCGCAAATTGGCTGGCGGAAGCAGGAATCACCGAGAATCCGGAAGTCTGCTTCTTTGAGAGCTCGATCGGCAATCGCAGTGCGAGGGTCAATGGCTACGCAGTGAGCGACGATGAGGCAACAGTTGATCTGTTCGTTGCGGTCTTCGATGGGGGCGAAGAGCCTCAGAGCGTTGCGCCGGAAGATTTTCGCCGAGCCAGCAGGCAAGCGCACACGATTTTCGCTCGAGCAACCAAAGAGCTGCTGAGCTTGCTTGACCCCGGAAGCGATGAGTACGGGATGATTGAACGTGTCCTTAGTGCAATGTCGTCGGCTGGGCGACTGCGTATCTTCATAATCTCGGACTCCAAGTGTTCGCTGACGACCATTGAGCCGGAAGAGCTGAATGGGAAGGAACTGGTCTACGAGCTGGTAGATGTCACCCGTTTATTCCGACTAACCCAGGCGGGTATGCCCAGAGATGAAATTGTCGTGGATTTCACTCAGTTCGTGCCTGATGGCTTGCGTTGTCTGCATGCACCAGAGATTTCGCCCGATTATGACGCCTATCTGGCGTTGATACCTGGAGACATCCTCTACAGGCTATACGACCGCTATGGCCCTCTTCTCCTCGAGAGAAATGTGCGATCGTTTCTTCAGGCTCGAGGTAAGGTCAATCGGGGCATAAGAGATACTCTGCGAAAGCAGCCAAACAGGTTCATGGCCTACAACAATGGTATTGTTGCGACAGTGGACGATATCGAAGTGGCTCATGACCTGGCCGCAGGAACTCGCCATATCACCTCGGTAAAGGGACTGCAGATTGTAAACGGAGGTCAGACAACCGCTTCAATTCATCGTGCCAAGAGAGACGACAAGGTGGACCTATCGTCTGTTTTCGTGCCCGCTAAAATATCCCTGATACAGGAGGAGAAGATCGATGAGATTGTCCCTGAGATTTCTCTCTACGCTAACTCCCAAAACAACATCCAGATGGCGGATTTCTCGGCGAATGATCCTTATCACGTTGAAATGTCGCGACTCTCTTCAGCCAACTGGTGTCCTGGGGAGCAATCGCGTTGGTTCTACGAACGGACTCGCGGTGAATACGAGGTAGAGAAATCGCGTACGGCAAGAACTGCTTCGCAAGTGCGTCGCTTCAATGAAGTCACGCCGCGGAGCCGCAAGTTCGACAAGGTCGAGTTGGCAAAATTCATGCTGTCGTGGGACCAGCGGCCGGACAAGGTTAGCCTCGGTGGTCAGAAATGCTTTGCCTGGTTCATGCAGAATATCTCCGAAACGCACTCGAAGGATTGGCTCCCCGATGAGACCTACTACAAGCGGGCGATTGCCAAGGCGATCCTCTACAAGGAGACGATGCGGGTTGTTAGGCAAGAGGCTTTTCCCGGTTATCGCGCGCAGGTCGTAACTTACGTCAATGCGTATCTTTCCCACCGAACTGGGCGACAGGTCGACTTGGATCAGATCTGGCGCAAGCAGTCTCTATCTGATGATCTGATTGAGCTAATTCGTCGTTGGTGTCACGAGATTAGAGATGCGATTGTTTCGTCCGCAGGCGAACGAAACGTCACTGAATGGTGCAAGAAGGAAGAATGCTGGAAGGGAGTTCGTGCCCTGAATCTCGCTTTGCCTGATGATCTACCAGCGGAGATTACGGGAACAGAAAGTGGAGGCGGGAAAGCACCGGCAGCTTCCTCACTTTCGCCCGCTGAGCTGGACGCAATTCATCGTTGTCAGAGTGTATCTGCACAGGACTGGTTGGCCATCAGCGAATGGGGCAACTCGAGCGGCAAGCTGAAAAGCTGGCAAACTGGCATTGCCGGAACACTTAGCACTTATGCGGCACAGGATTGGACAAGGCCGCCATCGGTGAAACAGGCAAAGCGTGGGGTGGAGATCTTGCAGATTGCCGATTCCGAAGGTGGACCTAGGATCACTTCTCGATCCGAGGCTTGATAGGTCACCCTCGAAAGTAAGGGCGGGAAAATAATCGGCGACCGGCGAGTTCTAGGTCTTCTTTCGTCCGTTCAGGAGCTTCGTTAGATTGCTGTAGTACCTTGTGGAGCAGTCGGGCAATCTGGCGCGCCAGGTAAGGCGGGACTGCATTACCCACCTGAACATATTGCTGTGTCCGGTTTCCGAGGAAAAGGTAATCGTCCGGGAATGTCTGCAGCCTCGCAGCCTCGCGGACTGTCAGACTGCGACACTGCAGCGGGTCGGGATGAATGAAGTAATGCCCATCCTTCGAGATATGACTGGTGATCGTTGTGGCAGGCTCATGGGCAAGCTGCACCCTGAAACGGTCTGCAAACTTGCCGGTTGACCAGCTCCTGTGATTCGGCGCCAGTTCTTCCGGGAATTCGGAGGCTTTCGGGCTTCGCCCATTCACTTCGCCAAAGGTGGAGACGAACAGATAGCGACCGAGGTCGCTTTGCATATGTCCGCGCGTTTCGTGTTGTACGAGCGAGCGGAGTTCCCTGTTCTCGAGCCATTGGAGCAGTGGGATGTTGGAGTTCCCGTATGCCTTGGGTAGTTCATGGTCTGACCTCTCGTTGCGAGCTTTCTCCATCAGGTCAGCGGAGATATGTTTGAACCTGTCTCCGATGGTGTCCGCCCCAGATCGCTTCGAGACCTTTGACAGTTGGCCAGCTGCCTTTTTCACTACGCTCTTCCATTGCTTTGGATTGTCGAGCTTCGAAGGACTCAGGCCACTTCTGAGCCGAGGCATGTCTCCAATGGTCTCGGAAACAGTGACCCGTGCAGGCGTCGGCAAAGGTATCGAGATGGCATCGGCTCGATCTGCAATATCGGATCGAATGCCGATGATGATGACGCGGTGACGCTTCTGAGGCACGCCGAATTGCTCTGCCCTGACAATGAATTCTGAAGGATCATCGACTTCCTTGAGGCGAATCGCATCCTTATCGAGACGGAAAGCCCGCAGCTGGTAAAGCTCCTCACCTGCATGGCCGAGCGATGACAGATCTTCCATCAGCATCTCGAATACCCGCTGGCTCTGGACCGTCGAGGACAGCATACCCTTGACGTTCTCCATCACGAAGATCGCAGGTCTCAGTTTGTCGAGAACGCGGATGTATTCGCGAAACAGGAAGTGCCGCTCGTCCTTCTCTGGAACGTAGTCTTTCTTCCCCTTCGAACGGGCTCGGCCTACGAGGGAGTATGCCTGACATGGAGGACCTCCGATCAGAACAGTCTCTTTATGCTCTGACCTGATACGCTCAATGGCAAGATCGATTTCCTTCGCGGTTTCCTCACTACCCAGCTCGAGCTGGCGGGCCTCGGAGCAGGCAAGTCGCCAGGCAGCTTCGTCAATCTGCGCCCAATCGGGTTCGCTGATCTCGCCGGCGTGAAACGCAATATACTCGTCTGGCAGTTTTCCATGCTGGCGACGATATTCCCTCAGGAAGGCGCGAAGCCGGAGTGTCTTCCGGGCCGATTCCTCCTTCTCGACCGAGATACCGATCCTGAAGGGTTGGTGTGAATCAACTTCAAGCGCGGCGAATCCCTCGCCAAGACCGCCCGGTCCGGCAAACAGATCGATTACGCCAAAGGTCGAAGGCATGTGCAGGTCCTCACGAATTGCGCTACGTAGGCTGCATACCAGGTTCTCGAGACAAGGGCAGTCACTTTGTGGCCGATGTAGTGGACAAGCAGACCCGTAGCCGAATGATGGCCGGGATAAGAGGCAAGAACACGAAGCCCGAAATCGCATTACGCAAGGCACTGCATGCGATGGGCTTTCGATTCAGGCTCCATGACAAGCGCCTGCCTGGACGTCCCGACATCGTGTTGCCGAAGTGGAAGGTCGCCATCGAGGTGCATGGCTGCTTCTGGCATCGGCATGAAGGCTGTCGCTATTCGTCAACGCCAGCAACACGGTCGGATTTCTGGGCGGAGAAGTTCGCTGCTAACGTTGCGCGTGATCGGCGCAATCTAGAGCAGCTGCTGGAAGAGGGTTGGCGAACAGCTGTCGTCTGGGAGTGCTGGTTGCGCGAGAAGGATATCAGCGGATTGATCGGAGAGTTGAGCGCATGGATCAGGTCGGATGATTCGGAGTTTGGAGGAGAAAGATGAGGGCGCCGGGAATGTCGCCAGGTTGACGTGACTTCAACCAGAAAGGTCGGTAAGGCTTCGTCATGACCGCCGAAGAAGAATTAGCACCAGCCTTGGCCGAACTGCGACGCACACATGATGTTCTGCCTTTTCTCGACCAGCAGATTCGGGCGGACGAAGCAGGGTTTCGCAGGTTGCCCGACGAAATGGTGGACGTGCTTGCGACCTCTCCGGATTTCCGACCACCCGCGCCAGGCGGTGCTCCCGTCTGGCTGCAACTGGAGACTGAGGAAGGACGCTATGCCGTGGTGATCGTTGCGCGGCCGAGGGTTGATGGCGAGCTGTGGGTTATAGCCCAACGAAAGGCCTAAGAGCGAGATTCTGCCCAGTTCCCACCCCATTTAACATAAGATCACTTCACTCCCCCTGTATCTGCTGCAGGTGCGGATTGCGACGAGGATCAACCCCGCAAGTCTCCTTCGCAATATGCGCCAACTACCCAGATGAAGCTCTGAACGTCGATCATGTCCTTCGCACCCAGTGGCTCGAGTGCTTTCATCGTTTCTGAGGCAAGATCGAGCAGGCTTTGATAGGTGTCGGCCGATGTCCGTCGTCAGATAATTTGAGACAGTTAGCGGCTTAAAGCAAGCGAGTGTTTTGGCTCATCTGGTTGTTTGATATTATGCGGCTAGCTTGCGGTGTTGCAGGCGCCGATGTTCCAGAGTCTTTCGTTTGATCCTTTCTCGCTGCTTGATGATGGCCTCAGCTCTACCGAAGTAGGCGTCGGCAGGTGTGACGTTGTCCAGGCTCTCGTGATAGCGCTGGTAGTTGTAGTGTTCGACGAACGCTTTGACCTGCGCTTCCAGATCACCGGGCAGGAAGTAGTTCTCCAGCAGCACGCGGTTTTTGAGCGTCTGATGCCATCTTTCGATCTTGCCCTGGGTTTGCGGATGGAACGGCGCGCCGCGCACATGGCTCATGCTGTTGGCCTCGATATAATCGGCTAGTTCTTCGGCGATGTAGCTGGGGCCATTGTCAGATAGCAGGCGCGGTCTGTGCTTGACGCTGGCAGATGCGCAGCCAGAGGCTTCCTGCGCCATATCCAGCGTATTGGTCACATCTTCAGCCCGCATCGTGCTGCACAGCTTCCAAGCGATGATGTAACGCGAGTATCTTTGACTACCCGCTCCGCAGGTGCCTTTGAGTGTTTTGACTTCATCTTCGTTCCTTACAGTCACTACGATGAACCCAAAACACTCTCCTAGTTT
>Ga0209121_10003484_pt1 | contig 15233 bp, 14 predicted proteins | sample Cruoilmetagenom3_FD_187292 | JGI IMG/M metagenome (GOLD analysis project Ga0209121, IMG submission 187292) | Oil polluted marine microbial communities from Coal Oil Point, Santa Barbara, California, USA - Sample 3 (SPAdes) (version 2) | ecosystem: Environmental > Aquatic > Marine > Oil seeps ...
TTCAGGAGCGACCTCCCTGATGCGAAGTAGAGTATCAGGTTGTTGTGCAGCATCTCGAAGTCGTAGGAGTCGTTGAGCTTGATGTCGTACTTCAGCTCTATCGGCGGCCTTCTCGGAAGCGGGTATATAGGTTCCACTGTGAGGCCGTCCAGCTCATAGGGTGTGTTGTTCACGATGAGCTGGAGCGGGAAGGTCTCCGTTTTGCCCTCGTGCGTGGCCCTTATTATCACGTTGTAGGTGCCCGTCTTCCCCGGTGCGACTCCGACAGCGACCCATTCAGCGATGGAATAGGGTATCGAGGCTATGATAAGCACCAGAATCAAAAATATGCTGGCTATGGATTTTGGGCGGTCCATTTTCTTCTTCTAGATTAAGACTTTAACATTTAAAAAGGTCAAGTCTTCGCCCCAATGCACTTGACTTGACCTGACCCGTTAAATAATCTGCCTCGCGCATATTTTATTTAACGGTAAAAAGGTGGCTCCCACCTGATATGGGCCTGAGGCAGCCTACCTTATGTAGTCGGTGTCCGCCTTCTTGCCCTTCTCGACCTTCTTGCCCTTTAACTCTTTGTCTATCCTACTTATCGAGTCGCCGAGGGCCTTGTGCAGCCCCATGGCGGTTATGGGCGAGAGGACTATCTTGTTCACCGGCCTTTGCGTCGTCATGTCGATGAACACCAGGTGTAGGTGGGCCTCTTTCGCGACCTTGCCATTGGCACTCTTCCCGGCCTTTATGGTGTGCGCGACCACCACCTCGTCCGCGTAAATCGGCCTGATGTTGGTCGTCGCCAGGTTCTGCTGTATGTTTCTGAGAGTCTGATTTTCCATGTGGAACTTTGGGGCTCAAAGAATTTAAATCCCAATGAAGAACAGCAGGGTCGGCAGCAGAAGGCACCCCATACAATGGGTCCTTGACACGCCAGTCAGCGCGGGAACCAGCCCGACCGCCATGGATACAAACGCTATTGCTATTCCCAGAGGTCCAGTCATCGCGAAGACCATGACCAGAACGAAAATGAAGCCGGTCGCCGAGAGCTTTCGGAAGTCTATCCTTCCTGCCAGCTTTGAGAACTTCTGGCCAAGGTAGATGTGCACATTATAGGCTATCAAGCCGGAAACGAGCATGACGCCGCAGAGCAGGGCAAGCAGCCAGATGTCTATCTGGCCGAACAAATCCTGCAGTATGACGCTGATTCCGCTCCTTGGGTTGTTCATGAGGTGCAGCGCGAATATCGAGAACATCGCGTCCGATGTGTTAAGGGAGGCCACCGTCGTGAGGAACCTGCGTATGCGGAAGTCCTCGAGCGAGTCTTTTGCCTTTCCCTTCAAGGCGGCCATTTCTTGAAAGACTATGCCTATCTGCGAGGGCGACATGGCCGGCAGCAGCCCGACCAACAGGCCACCGATTGAGCCAAGGAGTGAGTTCCTCCAAAGGCTCTTGGAGTCCAATCTTATCTCTGCGTCGGAATCCTGCGGATAGGACTGAGACTTTGTATTTATTCCCATGATCAATGTGCTCAACCCGAACAAGCCGGAGAACATAGGCAGGAAAACCTGGCTGGTTGACATAACGGGGAGGTTCAGGCAGGTCCAGCCAAGATAGCCTGCCATGAAAAACGTGGTCGCAGCCCATAGTATCCTTTCAGGTTTCCTTTCGCGCAGTATCAGATAGCTTATGGCAAATATCAATATGGGCACCACAGCTGACCTGACGGCCGAGTATAAAATCGGGACTATCATGAAGGCCAATGGCAGGATTGCCAGGGAGATTACGACCCCGTACAAGCTTGCGACTGCTGTAATCCTGACAGCCTCCATACCCCTGCCCTCGAGGAGGAGGCGATGGGATGGCAGCAGCGACAAAACAGTGTTCTCGTCAGGGACGCCCAGGAATATGGAGGGTATGAAGTCTATGAACGTCTGGGTGGTCGCCATGGATGTTAGGAAGACGGCGAAGGCGACCGGCTCTATTGCCAGGAGCGACATGGCTGACAGCATCATGACGCCGATGTTGTTCACATGCAGGCCGGGGAGCAGGCCTGCGGCTGTCCCAGCCAGGATGCCTAATAGGAGGTAGAACAAATATTCAAGCAGCATATATCCTTTGGGAAGCGGGCGCAAGGGAGTAAGAAAGATAAAAAAAAAAGACAAGCCCCGTTAGGGGCTGCTAAGGGAGCTTAGAGCTTCTCCCACTTGATCCCCTTCTTGGAGACCTTTGGCTTCCAGACCTTTGCCGGTAGCCAGGATGGCCTGTCGCCGGGGGAGTCCACCTTCACTCTGCTTCCGGAGAAGACGTGGATCTTCACTTGCCCACTCTTCCGCTTGCCACCCCTCTCTCTGAGCTCGATCCCGCTGTTACCGTCGGTTGCAGCCTTCAAGGCAGCCTGGTGTGGCCCCTTTCCGGTGTAGACGTGGTTGGTATCCTTCCCACCCTCTCTCAACACATAATATCTTTTTTCAGCCATTTTGGTTCACCCATGTAGGTTATTAATGTAAGCACAGTTCCTATAGAACTCGCAAAAGAGCCTTACTGGACCCCCATCTGTGCTTATGCCGTGTATTTTTTACGTTACTAGTATAAAAACCCATTGGAAGGCTTTTGTTTGACCAGTTTCAGGTAAAGCTTGCCCAGAGCCCTCGGCGGGAGATTCCTTTCCCCCTCCGGGATCTCGGCGGCGACGGACTCTAGAGCCCTTCTCTCAGCCCTCCTCTCCTGGTGCCCTCTTTTCCTCTCATTTAGCCTTTCCTCGAACCTGTCCAACTCATCGAGAATTCTCCCTGCCCTCTGACGCAGGCCTTTGTAATATCTTGTAGTTGGATGGGGGTTCTTGGCCCCATTGTCTAATGGCTGCCGGATTATGCGCTCGAACTCGTCCACATGAGGGCCGCTCAATCTCTCCTTTGAGCCTCTGGAAGCCGCCATCAGCATGGTAGCAAAAGTTGCGTAAGCCCTCCTAAAACTAAGTATCTTCTCCGTGGTGGGCAGGTCTTTTGGCCCCGCATCACGGATGATTACTCCTAGATATCCTCTCACCTTCCCTATCGCCACGGGCAGCCTCCTGACCACACGGCGCTCCTGCCGGTTTAGAGCAACTCCCCGAACCTTTTGTAGCCTCCTTCTGAAAGCCCCTGTAGTTGCTGGCAGCCTCCTAACCACTCCCAAGTCTATGGGCATCTCTCCCCCCCTGTGGACCACGACAATCTCACCCCCTTGCTTCACCGCGGGCCTCCCTCTCATCTGTAAGGCCACACCCCTCGTCGCTCTCTCCAGGTGATAGTCCGGCTTTGCTCTCTTTGGCGGCATCTTTTAGCCTCAGCGAATCTTTCCAGTGTGGAAATTCCTGTAGAAGGTGTGGAGTCCTGCCAACTCGGCGGGCGTGAGGTTCCTCCCCCCGTCGGACAAATCCCTTCCCCGCGAGAACCGCCTCAAAAACTCCAGCTCACCGCTTTTGGCTTGTACCCTGTTTATCTCTCCCTGCTCCTCCCGCAGCTCGGCTATCCTCGCAGTGTGGGTCCCCATCTCAGCTTGGATATCCCGTCTTAGCTCGCCAAGCCCATCAACCATCTCCCTACCCAAAGCACGATACCCGGCCTTATTCCTCGGCGCCTCTCCAACCGTAAACTCATCCAACCTTTTCCTAAGGGGCGACCTTCCTTCATACGACCCTACCATTCTCTCAAAATCGGGCTGATATCTGGCTCTCAGTTCACCTGCCCTATCATCCAATCCCCCACCACCCCTATCTCTCACCCCCCCCTCTTCTATAGGCGGGGCCGGACCTCTCCCTCTTACGCGCACCGCCAGTTATACTTGCAACGCCAGTCCAGTAGCCTTTCAAAGTGCTGGCGGCCTGCTCTAGAACCCTTGTCTCTCTCAGCTCACGCTCAACTTCTGCGATTTCAGCCCTTACAGTTTCCGCGTCCCTGGCTTCCCTGCCGCCCCTCTCAAGCTCCTCTCTCCTCCTTAGCAGGGGCCCCACTGTCTCCGGCAGCCTCTCGAACATCTTCCAGTCGATGTGTATGGGTCGCCCTCTCCTGTCGATGACACCCACACCACCCCTGGGCCCGATGACAATCCTAGCCCCCCTGCCCATGTGTATCCGGGCCGCCGTCCTTATGATCCTCGCCCTCCTAAAGCTATCCTGTTTGAGCCCGTGTCTCATAGCCTTAGTTAGACTTATCCCAGCATGCCTCCTTGCCATTGCATAGGATTAACTTCCAAAACATAAAAACCGCCCAACCGCGTTTTTTAATCTTGTCATTCATATTACTCCCCATTCTCTCTCAAAATGGCCGAAGAAGACGTCTTGGAGACTGCCGGCAAGGCAGTCAACAGCTTCTGGAAGGAACTAGTCAAGTTTGCGACGGACCTATTCGCCGCGTTCCTCGCGTTCATACTCCTGATATTCGTTCTCGGCGTGATGTATGGTGTGTATTTCATGCAGACTGGGAATACCCTTTTGCTCTGGATGCCTGCTTTCCTTCTGATGGTGGTTCTTGCCTACTATGTAATAGAATGAGTCTTAGGGGCATACGCCGGCAGCGTGAGGGCGGGTCAAACGGCACCCATCTGAGGTTCGGCAACAACAGGTTTGCGAAGCTCTCTATGGGCAAAAAGGGCCCGACTAAGCTGAGGAAAGACCTCCTTCTGATACTGATAATAGCGGTCGTGGCCATAGCCATAATCGCCATCGAGCTGTCCATTTGGGGCGGGCAGAAAGCTGCTGACGAGCCTACAGTCAACGACACGAACGAGACGCCTGACGGGCAGCCTCTTGAGCTGGAGCAGCCGCCCGAGGAAGCGAAGCCCGACCTGGACATACGCTCCTTCGATGTCGGAACCAAGAGCGTATTCGCCGGTGACACGCTCACGATAGCCGCCACCGTCAAGAACAAGGGCGACGCCAACGCGACCGATGTGACCATCGCCCTCTTCGTGGGCGACACGCGAGTGGATGCGAAGGTGGTCAGCATAGCCGCCGATGAGACCATGGACCTGACGTTCGAGTGGACTCCAATGGAGGCCCAAATCGGAAAGCAAGCCGTGAGGCTTGTGGTTGACCCGGACAATATAATAGACGAGGAGAACGAGGAGAACAACCAGGAGGGTGAGGAGATCGAGGTCAAGGAGCAGCTCATAGAGGATGTCTCAGAGGATTTCGAGCTCCAGAGCACGGCCCAGTTCAACATCCACTGGTATTCCGACAAGTTCAAGGTGCCTCCTCAGGGCGGCGAGGACTACACATACTTCCAGCTGACGAGGGAGGACACAAGCCTTTATTATCTCGATCTGGTCGTGTCCGGTTTCAGGGCGACCAACAACAATAACATACTGGGCATTGAGATCCCGGATGCCAGTGAGTCCGAGTGGAACGGGCGGAAGTGCATCAAGAGGGACATGGAATCGGATACCTGCATCTGGAACGGCCCGCAGATAAAGATAGCCCTAGAAATCGATGGTAGCAGGCTGGTGGCTACGGATCAGGACGGCCAGGAGGACAAGGTAACTACGTCGGGTGATGATGTAGACAGCATAAGCCTGACAGGCATGCGGACAGCCAGATGGCCCGGGGAGATTAAGACCTGGAAGGGCTTTGACGCGCCGTCGCCCGATTATTTTGTCCCGCTGGAGTTCTATGAGGTTGTGGGCAATGACATATACATCCATCCCATGAAGTGGAACCCGAAGGCGCTCAGGGCAGAGGTGGCCCTCTGGTTCAGGTTCGAGATAACCACCGACTAAGCCCCATACAGCTTCGAGAAGCCCATGTGGTTGGCGATTATGGGCATCAGGTCGAGGCCGCGTATCCTGTGAATCCCACCCTTGGAGCAGGAGCGCTCCCCAAACTTCTTAACATCATCCTTCAGTATCCCTGGCCCGGCCATGATGATTGGGACGGGCTCATAGGAGTGCTTCTTCAGCTCGCAGGGGGTGGTGTGGTCTGCCGTCGAGATTACAAGCCCATGGAAGTCCAGGAGTTCGCCCATGGCCTTATCCATCCTCTCGACCATCTGGACTTTCAGCTCGGGGTTGCCGTCCTCTGCCGCTGAGTCCGTGGGTTTCATGTGGATGAAGATGAAATCGTAGTCATCACTTATCTCCAGGGCCTTCTTGGTCTTCGCTGAGAAGTCGGAGTCGTACCTGCCTGTCGCGCCCGGGACGTCTATCAGGTCCATCTTCAGGAAGGCACCCATGCCCCTGTAGAGCCCTGTCCCAATGCAGGCGCACTTCATGCCGTACCGTTCCTTGAGGCTTGGGACAGGTACATACTGCCCGCCGCTTCTGAACAACAGGACATTGGCAGGCAGCTCCCCGTTCTCCATCCTCTCCTTATTCATCTCCAAATCATGCAGCCTCTCGTAGGACAGCTTCGTAAGTTTGTTCAGGACAGTGGCGGTCTTCTTTGCCTCCTTCGAGCCGTCCAAGGGGGTGACCTCCTGGATGCGGGCGCCCGTCTTTTTGGAATCATTGCCCGTCACCTTATCGCTTATGCCCTTCCCGCGCAGAATCAAGGCCGCCCGATACCATGCGCTGGGCTTGAGGATTATCTCCACGCCATCGATCTTCGTGCCGTCCAGTTGTTTACACAGCTCAACGGTGCTCCCTATCCTCCCCGCTCGACGGTCGATGACCGTCATGCTCTCGTCCACAGTGCCCATGTTCGCGCGGAAGGCGATGTCGCCGTGCCTGAGCTCCACCCCGGCGCCGCATGCCTCTATGGGACCGCGCCCGTGATAATGCTTATGCGGGTCAAGGCCGAAGATTGAGAGGTGGGCGGTGTCGCTGCCAGGTGTTATCCCCGGCGCGACAGTGTCCATAATACCGTTTATGCCGCGTGCCGCGAGCTTGTCTAGGTTGGGGGTCTTGGCGTACTCAAGAGGCGTCTTGCCGCCGAACTCTTTTATCGGCCGGTCGCCCAGACCGTCCATTATGACGAGGATGGCTTTCATCTCATTTAATTTAAGGATGCCCTTCTTAAAAATAATGGATGGCTATGTCCCTTCCCTCCACTCGTTCATGTAGGCCTTCTGCTCCTGTGTGAGCGAGTCTATCTCTATGCCCAGACTCTTCAGCTTGAGCTTCGCGATGCCCCTGTCTATCTCCTCCGGCATGCTGTAGACCTTCGGCTCGAGCTTGCCCTTGTTCTTGACCAGGAACTCCGCAGCTAGCGCCTGGTTGGCGAAGGACAAGTCCATTATCTCGGCGGGATGGCCCTGCCCCGCGACCAGGTTCACGAGCCTGCCATCCGCGAGCAGGTACAGCTTCTTGCCGTTGACCGTGAATTCCTCAATGTTCCCCCTAATGTGCCGCTTCTTTCCCTTCTCCAGATAGCCCTTCTCTATCTCGTTGTCGAAGTGGCCTGAATTGGCCAACAGGGCGCCGCTCCTCATGAGCTTCATGTGCTCGCCCCTTATGACGCGCTTGTTGCCCGTAGCCGAGACGAAGATGTCCCCTATCTTGGCCGCTTCCTTCAGACTCATCACCCTGAAGCCGTCCATGTGCGCCTCCAGAGCCCTTATCTCATCCACCTCCGTCACTATGACCTTACACCCCATCCCCTTCGCGCGCATGGCTATGCCCTTGCCGCACCATCCGTAGCCGCCCACGACGAAGTTCTTGCCGGCGAGGATGAGATTGGTGGCCGATAGGATGCCATCAATCGTCGACTGCCCCGTGCCATAGCGGTTGTCGAAGAGGTATTTGGTGTAAGCGTCGTTGACGTCCATCATCGGGTACTTGAGGACGCCCTCTTTCTCCATGACCCTGAGCCGGTTTATGCCCGTGGTCGTCTCCTCGGCGCCGCCTATTATGCTGGGGAGCAGGTCTGTCCGCTTGGTGTGGACCAAAGAGACGAGGTCGCACCCGTCGTCCACAGTTATATTCGGCTTGAATTCTAGCACGTTCTCCAAATTACAGTAATACTCTTCGCTCGTCTGGCCCCTCCAGCAGCAGACTGAGATGCCCTCTTCGTTCGCAAGCCCTGCAGCGGCATCATCCTGTGTCGTGAGCGGGTTGCAGCCGGTTATAGCGACATTCGCGCCGCCGTCCCTTAACGTCATCGCGAGTACGCAAGTCTTCGGCTCGACGTGCAGAGCCATTGCGACGTTCATCCCTGCCAGGGGCTTCTCCTTTTTGAACCGCTCAGCCACCAGCTTCAGGACGGGCATGTGCTCGCTTGCCCATTCTATCTTGAGCTTGCCCTTCTCTGCGAGCTCCGGGAACTTGACCTGCGATTTCATGGCTAAGTTAGTTTGTCGATGATTTTAAACTCGTTCTCCACCTGGTGGCCGAGCATGGCGACCCTGCCGTTTATTATGCTCGTGTCCACGTCGCTTCCGCCCATGGAGTAGACGATGTTGCTGACGATGTCGTTCATCGGTGCGAGATTCGGCTTGTCCAGGTTTACGATTATGATGTCAGCCAGTTTTCCCTCTTCTATCGAGCCGGTGTTTATGCCGAGCGCTTTCGCCCCATTTATTGTCGCCATGTCAAGCGCCTTCTGCGCTGGCACAAGGGTAGCATCCCACTTCGCGCTCTTGTGCAGGAGGGCAGCCAGCTTCATCTCCTTGAACAGGTCCAGGTTGTTGTTGGACGCGCAGCTGTCCGTCCCCAGAGTGACATTGGCTCCCCGCTCAAGCAGTTCAGGCACCGGGCACAATCCGCCGCTCGCAAGCTTGAGGTTGGATGTCGGGTTGTGTGACGGGCTGACACCCTTCTTCGCGAGGATGTCCATCTCCCTCTTAGTCAGCCAGACGCAGTGCGCCGCAGTCAGCCTCTCATTCAGGAAGCCCAGCTCGTCCAGCCACTCCACTGGGCGCTTCCCCTCGCGCTTGACGTTGTCGTAGACCTCCTTGCGCGTTTCGGAGAGATGCGTGTGTGTCTTGACATCGTACTTCTCGGAGAGCTCCTTCGCGCGCGCATAGGTGTCCGCCGATGCCACATAGACCCCCTGCACGCCCACCTCCGGCTTGACTAGCTCCGACTTGCCCTTCCACCGCTTGATGAAGGCCTCACAGTTGCCCACCGGGTCGCCCTTCTGAGTGGTCCTGTCCTTGTCCAAAATGGCCCATGCCAGGTTCGCGCGCAGGCCCAACTCGACCGCTGCATTCGCAATCTCATCCTCCCAGTAATACAGATCGTTGAAGCATGTCGTGCCGAACTTGATCGACTCCAGGCAGCCGAGGAGCGCACCCTCATAGACGTCCTTCTCCTTGAGCTTTGAGTCTATCGCATACGTCTTCTCTAGAAATTCATCCAGCTTGACGTCGTCCGCGACCCCGCGGAGCTTGGCCATGGAGATGTGCGTGTGCGTGTTGACCAAACCGGGCATGACGAGAGAGCGAGAACAATCTATGGTCTCCTCGCCCTTCAGCCCCTTCCCTATCCTGCTTACGCTGCTGCCCTCGACCAGGACATCGACCCTCTCCAGAATCCGCCTCTCAGAGTCCTGAGTGACCAGGAACCTGCAACCCTTCAGAAGCAATGACATACTCTATTTTGTCCAATATAAGACTTAAACCTTATCTCCTGTCCTTTCTTATCTCGCTCAGCCGCCGTATGGCGATGTCTGTGAAGAACAGCAGCAGCGCGGCGAGAGTGAACCCGAGTTGCATGTTGATCTTCTCTATCTTCACGCCTGTGGACTCCTCTATGGTATAATCGGACACCTCATTGGCCAGCGCGCTCAGCTCGTCCGGCTGGTATATCTTGCCACCGGTTATGTCCGCCATGGCCGCCAGTATATCTGTGTTTATCCTGAAGTCGCTGTACTCCTCCTGAAAATTGACTGCCATGGTGCATGACTGGCCAGCGGACGCGACGGACGCGAAGCCCACTCTCTCCGGGTAAAAGCTGAAAAAGTAGTTCTTCTCATCCAGGCGGCTCAGGCTGACCTGATGCCCGTTGAGCGTTACACTAGGATACCCCGACTCCGATGTCACTATGATCGGGGTCTCCTCCCCCACACGTGCGTCCGCACAGTCTATCTGGAGTTCTCCATCCTCATCAGGGTCGCCTATTATCCAGTTTATCGTCGATGAGACCAGCTTCGAGTTCCCGCTTGTGTATAGCCGATTCGCCCACTCGTCTCCACCGTCCACAGTCAGGCTGGCCACCCTGCCGAGCCCGAAGCGCCACACTGTCAAGAGCGGCTGCAGGTCTCGTGTGGCCGCCAGCACCTGCGCGCTGGATTTTTCCGTCACCTTGTTGAACTCCTCTATCGAGATGTTGGTGGCGCCTATCCCCTCTGTTATGAAGTGGTGTGTGTCCATCACGACCATCGTGAACCTGCCTTCACCCTCTCCCCCTTCTTCCTCCAGCCCGCCGAAGATTATCTTGACCCTATCAGACTCACTCGGCTCGAAGTAGACGCCGTTGCCGCGGAGTGCAAGCCCCCTCATGAATGAAGTGTCCGTGTCGAAGCCTACACCTATGGTGTGTATGATGAAGCTATCTGCGGCCATGAAGGTCGCCTCCTTGAAGCTCTGGACCGGGTAGTTGGTCACGCCATCGGATATCACTATTATGTACCTGGAGCCCTGCACTGACCTGAGCATATCCCTCGCCTTTATGAGCCCTACCAACACATACGTCCCGCCGCCGAACCTTAGCCGCGATATCTTGTCCTCCAAGGCGCCGGTGTCCTCCATCTTGTGTATCTGCTGGATGACGAATGCGTCCGAGTTGAAGGCTACGACGCCTATGTGCGCCATTTTCAAATCTCTCACCATCTTCACGGCTATCGCCTTCTCCACATCTATCTTTGTGTTTCCGGCCATCGTCGCCCCGGTGGAGCCCGAGATGTCCAGCAGTATGACAACGTTCATCTGTTCCCCTTTCTTACTAGGGGCTTCACTGGACCTGACCGGCAGGAGGTTCTCGAAATCACTTTCGTAGTATCCGCCGTCGTTGTAGGAGTTGTTGCCCCCGACGACCAGCAGCCCCCCCCCGTCGTTCAGGAACTCGCGCACCACGTCCTGGTGCCTTATGCTCTTCGCCGGCTGGTTCTCCAGCACCACTCCATCGTACCTTCCAAGCGACTTCGGCACCATATCCTCCACATCCACGTCGTAGAACTCCTCCAGCACCTGGCGCAGGGGCGTGCTGCCTGCGGAGCTCACTAGGAGTATCCGGGGCCTCTCTATGACGTTGACTATCTTGCTGAAAACGTTGTTCTGCGCAAAAACGTCATCGGATTCCGGGAATATGCGCACCGTTATGTTGTGGGGCCCTTTCGTGTTGAACACGTGCTCGAACGAGAACTCCTTGACGGGCGTGCTCTGAATGACCGGAGTCTCAAATATCTTCTGCTCGTCTACGAAGACCCGGAGATTGTAGCTAGCCTCAGCGCCCACCTTCTCTATGACGACCCTACCGGCGTACTTCGAGTTTACGGGCGTCTTTTCCGCTCCCACTACTCCCCCTATGTGCACTTCGCTCCCCACCAGCGTCGGCACCACAGGGAATATCTGTGTGTTCGTCTCGGCCGCGAAGGCCGCGACGTCGATGACGCCCATCCCGTGGTTGCTATTGCCGTCGCTCACGAGTATGATGACATTGTTCTTGAGCGATGAGCCCAGTATGCCTTGGTAAATGGCGTCGCCCAGCCCGGTGTAATTGCTGGTGGACAGGTTCCTCAGCTCCACCCTCGACACTCCCTCTATCCTCGCCTCTATCAGCTCTACCGCCTGGCTGCCGATGGAGCCCCCGTACAGCGACATGCTGTCCGTGCTGTCGTCTATGATGAGGACGGACGTCGTCTCCTGCAGTATGCTATCCTCCCTGATTATGTGCGGCATCGCGAGCACGAAGAGCAGGGCGACTATTGCCGCAGACCTGATGGCCACTAGGTGTAGCTTCCTCTTCCTCTTCTTCTTGAGCAGGAGGTCCCTGTTGACGTAGATGAACGCGAGCACTGCTGGCACTATTAAATACAAAAGGATGGGCATCTCAAATCCTATCCCGAACAGCGACAGCATTATCATATCGAACCCCTCCCCTTGTAATAGAACCATTCGAGCAGCACCAGGCCCAGCGCCACGAGCGCCAGCAGCCAGAACAACTGGTTGGTTACCTCTTCCTTGACCTTGGTCTCCACATATTCATTTCTGATCTCCTTCGAGACGGTCTCGATGTAATAGTTTATATCAGACTCCTTCTCATCCAGCAGGCTGGCAGCGACAGACTGTCCGGTGCCCTCCACCTCATAGAAGCCCGTCTCATCCAAGAGTATGTCAACACCCTCGATCGTTTCTCCCGACGGCTTCCTGACGCGCATGACTTGTTCGGACACAAAGGGCAGCTGCTCCCCTGTCTTGAAATTGAGTATGCTGCCTGCTGATTCGTCTCTGTTTATCCACTGCAGGACGTCGTGCCAGAAGATGGGGAATGATGGCTTCAGGTAGAAGTCGCTCCAACTGGCGTTCGCCGATATGCCCATGTACAGGACATCGCCGTTGCCTACGTCCCAGAGCGTTATAAGGGGCGTATCTTTCATCCTCGCGAGCGTTATCGAGCCGACCTTCTCGTCCGCGTAGAGGTACTTGTGCACCCTTATCTCGTCCACGTCCACATCATCCAGTATCTGGTGCTCGAAGAGCGGCGTGGGGTTTCCGCCTGAGTAAGACACCTCTATGGGTTCCACCGGCAGGACGTCGCTGAAGTATTCCGGCGGCACGTCGCTGAGGCCCTCAAACCCCATGACTATGAGGTTTCCGCCCCCCTCCAAGAATTTTCTAATCTCAGCGAACGTCCCACCAAGTATGTTCTGGGAGTCCGAATCCTGGAAGATTATGGTGTCATAGCCCTCGTAGCTCTGTGGGTAGATGGGCGGATGCGCCTCGTCCACGCTGACGCCCTCCACCGACTCCAGCGCGTACCTCACATGCTCATCGGAGTCCCTCTCCCTTATGAGAAGAACGTCCCATTCAACTACTTCCTCCAGCAGTACATATGCCTTGTTGTCCACTCCAAGGTCGTCCACCGATGAAATCGATGCTATGGCCTTGTGGCTAGAGGTCGTACAGACGCTTGAGAGGCGGAAGACCTCCGATGCTCCGGCTCCGACCGCCTTGCTCTGCGAGCCGACCTTGTCGCTGTCCAGGATGAAATCCACTTGGACCTCTCTCCCGACTCCGCCGTAGTTCTTCACGACGGCTTCTATGGAGCATGTGCCCGCGCTCCTCTCCCCCCTCGCACTTATGATGCCCAGGTTCTCCTTTCCCCCTTCAACGCGTATGAACTCCACGCCGATGCCCTTCGCAAAGGCCTGCTTTTGGGCGGTCAGAGGGTCGACCCCCTCATAATGGGAAAAGTCCGACACAACAAACATCCTCTTCTCGACCTCCGAGTCCTTCACCAGGTCTGCCGCCAGGAGTATCGCCCCGCCTAGGCTGGTGGGGGTGGCGCCTGGTTTCACTGCGTCGAGCAGGGACTGTGCTCTCGCTTTGTCCCCCTGTTTCAGTATCACGATTGGTATCTTGCCCGCCAGGACCAGCGACACCTTGTCGTCCGGGTCGAGGTCCCCCACTATGGATTGCGCCGTCTGCTTGGCACTTGCGAACCTCCCGGAGGCCTGCATGGAAGCCGAGACGTCCAGGATGACTACCACATCCTCCCTTATCCTCTTCGTCTCCTCGCTGATGTAGAAGGGGTTTGCCATCACGAGTATGATTACCGAGATGGCAATCAGCTGGAGTATCAGGAGCGGGTCGCGGACTATCCTCTTGAAGAACGAGCGGAACCTCTTCCTATGCTCCATGTTCATTATGAACATCAAGGAGGGTATGTGCATGTCCTTGGGCTTGGGCCGCAGCAGGTAGAGGATTATGATTGGGATGAAGAGCAGGAACGCATACAGGGCCCATGGGTCGGTGAATTCAACCATCATATAGCATGCCCCCTAGTGGTTAGGTGTGTTATCTGGAAGAAGATGTCAAAGACGGGCTCATCCGTTCTCACGGAGAAGAAGTCGGCACCTATAGAATCGCACACCTCCCTTACCCTCTCGACATGCGCCATGAATCGCACCCCATACTCCTGCCGCATCTTTGGGGTGAAGAATATCTTCTTTATCTGCTGTGTCTCGAGGTCGTAAAGCTTTATGTCGCCCTGCCATTCCAGCTTCTTCTCGGCCGGGTCAGCCAGGTGTATGACCAGCAGGTTCTTTGACTTTTTGGCCAGCTGCATGAGCCCCTTGCGTATGGTCTCAATCGGCTCGAGGAAGTCGGATATGACTATGCAGAGCGACCTGGTCCTTATCAAGCCGGAATACCTCTCACCAACTATCTCGAGGTTTGTCAGTCCGCCTATATCCTCCTCGTTTAGGATGTCGATAGCTGTGAAGAACTGTTTCTTGCCTCGCTTGGGCTGCATGACCTCCTTGAGATCCTTCGCGTATGTGCTGATGGCGAACTTCTCATTCTCCTTTGTCACCAGGTAGGCGAATCCCATTGCGAGCATCGATGCGAAGTCATACTTGCTGTACTTGCCGCTCTTGAAGTTCATGCTGTTGCTGGCGTCCACTAGGATGTGCGTCGTCAGGCTCTTCTCCTCCTCGAAGCGCTTGATGAACAGCTTTTCCGTCCGGCCATAGACCTTCCAGTCCACAAACTTCAGATCGTCGCCCGGATAGTATTCCCGATGGTCGATGGGCTCTATGCCGCGCCCCTGCCTGATGGAGCGCTGGCTGCCGGTGTAGCTGCTGACTATCTTCCGTTTCGCCAGGAGGTCGAGCTTTTTCAGCTGCTTGATGAACTCTAGGTCTATCATCCCGTTAATTTAAGGAATAGGTGTTAAAATAGGATTACTTTATCTCCTTGATTATCATGCTGCTGACGTCGTCCGTTGTCACGCCCTCCCTCTCCGACTCGAAGTTCAGGATTAGGCGGTGGCGCAGGACTGGGAGAGCCATTGCTTCAATATCCGCCTTGCTGACGAAGTTGTTGCCGTGGATTAGAGCGCGCGCCTTGGAGGCCATGACTATGCCGATGCCCGCCCTCGAAGACGCCCCATACTCCAGGTACTGGCTCGCGGTCTTGTTCTCCTCACTAGGTCTCGTGGCCACGACAATCCTCATGACGTACTCTCTCATGTCGTTGGAGATGGGCATCATCCTGACCAGCTTGCCAAGGTCGAGTAGGATGTCCTTGTTGAGGAGTGTCTGTATCTGCGGTATCTTCTCGCCTGTGTACAAATCGACCACCTTGTTCTCGTCCTCGAAGCTAGGGTAC
>Ga0209121_10003485_pt1 | contig 15232 bp, 17 predicted proteins | sample Cruoilmetagenom3_FD_187292 | JGI IMG/M metagenome (GOLD analysis project Ga0209121, IMG submission 187292) | Oil polluted marine microbial communities from Coal Oil Point, Santa Barbara, California, USA - Sample 3 (SPAdes) (version 2) | ecosystem: Environmental > Aquatic > Marine > Oil seeps ...
ACTCCGCCTCCTGGACCCTCGCCTTCAGTCTCTCGTGGGTGTCGCCCTCCTCCACCTTCACGGGAACCTGGTGGATTATGGGTCCGTGGTCGACGTCCTCGTCCACCAGATGGATCGTCGTCCCTGTCCACTTGACACCGTAGTCGAGGGCCTGCTGAAAGGCGTCAAGACCCCGAAAGGCCGGGAGAAGGGCAGGATGAATGTTGATCGTCCTGTTCTTGAAATGCCGAATGAAGGCAGGAGATAATATCCTCATGTATCCTGTGAGGACCACGAGATTGACGCCCGCGCGGTCCAGATGGTCCATGAGAACCTCGTCATACTCGGCCCGGGAGAGACCCGATGGATCAAAAAAATGGGCTTCGATTCCCTGCTCGCGGGCTATCTTCAGGGCCCCCGCATCCTTCTGGTCTGCTAGGACGATAGCAACCTCTGCGGGCAGATATCCCGAGCGAGCAGCCTCGACGATGTACCTGAGGTTCCCTCCGCGGCCAGAGGAGATGACCCCGATCCTGGTGGCCAATGCCAAAACGCTCCGGGAAGAGCTCGACTTCACTTCGCGAGGGTGATCTCGATGGCCGAGACGTTCGTCTCTCCACGATCGGTATTCAGGGTCTCGGTGGATATCTGGATGTCCTTGACGTTGACATCGCCCAAGAACCGGCTTCTTGAGACCTCTGCAACGTCCACTGCCCTTGATATCGCTCGTCCCCTGGCCATTATCCTCACTGCACCAGCGCCGCTGTTAAACTGAGTGACTACCGCCAGTACGTAGTTCATCACTGGTTTGCTGCCGACGAATACTACATCATCTTCTGCCATGTACCATCACCACTTTGGAACTTTTGGAACTAACCGCTCTGAGGTTGTTGATAACGATCGTTTACTACATAAAGTTAATGATTTGGTCAGAGATATCTCCCTCTCGCCTCGATCTCCTTGACCCGCTTTAAAACCTCTTCAGCCCGGGTGTAGGTTTTGGCGTACCCCCGACCGAAAGCTTCGATGAGCATCTCGGGCCGGTCGTGGGTGCTCTTCACAGTCTGAAAAAATACGTGGACATCCACCCCCTGGGCCTCGATGTTCTTGTCGTGAAAGGCAAGGCCGAAGTCTATGAAATATATCTTCTCACCCTTGAGGATCATGTTAGAAGTGGTGAGGTCGCCGTGGACGATGCCGCAGGCGTGGAGCCTTCCGACCAGTCCCCCCACATTTTCAGACAGTTTCGGGTCGATAACCTCCTTCAGCTTGACACCCTCAACGTACTCCATCGTGAGGCTGAACTGGTCGACGTCGAGGACGATCGGCGTTGGAACCCCGCACCTCCTCGCCTCAGAGATTATCCGAGACTCCATCACAGTCCTCTCGCGCCTGATCTTCTCGTCGAGGGCCCGCATCCTGTAGCCCTTCGGCTTCCTCCACTTCGTCACCCGGTCCCCGTCCAGGGTTATTATCGCCTCTGCGCCTCTGCCGATCTCCTCAGCCACCACCTTTCACCTCCAGCCTCTTCCACGCCTCGACCAGTCCCAGACAGCCAGTTATCATCATATCTCCTCCCGGGGCCGCTGAGACCACGGGACCCAATTTTCCGAGCAGGCCAGATCCGAGGATCCTCTCCCTGTTGGGTCCGGTCACCACCACCGATCTGATCTTTCTGGCCCCTGGAGCCTCCACCACGTGGGCCCCGTGGCCACCGTCCTCGAAGACCTCGCGATTCGTCAAAGTACCCTGGCAGAGCCGCTCCGAGAAGCGGAGAAGCTTATCTGCCGACAGAGCCGAGGTGTGGTGCTCGAAGAGAGCCGTGATCCTCTCGTCGGCCACCACCGCCCCGATGGTGTGGCCGTTTCCCACGTTCAAAACCAGGGCGGGCTCTGCGAAGCGGGGATCGAGGGCTGCACCAAAGATTGCAGCCGGGCCGGTGTCCATGATCACCGTGCGAAAACCCGCACGATCCAGCATCTCTTTGAGAGCGCCCATCCGATTGAAGAGAGGCGGAGGGTCGAGATAGGCGAAGGACCGAAGGTCTCCCCCGGAGTCGAGGATCCTCGCCATCTCCTCGAACCTCACGATACGGTTGCTCCTGTTGGGGGAGTAGCCGTGATCCTGGACGGCAAACACCGCGTCCTTTGGCATATCAATGCCGAACCTCTCAAAAGTCTCCTTTATGCCGGGAAGGTCGATGTCCGCCATCTCCACCACCTCGGCTTCTGGAGGAGCATCCTCAGTGATCACAACCCCCATCTTCTTGACCCTCTCCAGGTCGTCGTTGAAGGTCAAGGCCGCCTTCGGAGTGGCGAAGACTCGAAGGCCCGCCTCAATCTGCCTTTTTGCAGCCCGACCGGAGGCACCGCCCCCCATCGTCGTCCCCACGAGAAATACGTCCCTTCCCCGAAGCCTCGCCCGATCGATCCATTTTCCCACGATCACCGTCTGGCTCGGCATCACCATCTTGGCCGAGTTCTCGATTGGCACCCCCTCTTCACAGAGGAGGATGTCCTGGGTTCCCGCGCCCACGTCCACCGCCAGAAGCGCCATGGTGGGCCAATCGGCCTTCTGAGATAAAACCGTTGGGAAGGTGGAGAAGAGCTTTATCCTTTTGGAACGAATAATAGACCATGATCATCGAGGTCGTCGTTGTGAGCACCTCAAGGCACGAGAGGTTCGGAGACGTCGGGAACCCTGAGGAGGCCGACGACCTCTCGGGACGGGCTATCCTGGACCGGCTCACGGGCGCTGGCCGCAACTTCACTTACCGGCTAATCCCAGACGGGGTGGAGGCTGTAAGAGAGGCGATCCTAGCCTCAAAGGCCGATGCTGTCGTCCTCTGCGGCGGCACGGGCCTCGCCCCAAAAGACCTGACCATCGAGGCAGCCGAGCCCCTCTTCGATAAGACGATCCCCGGCTTTGGAGAGGTATTCAGGCTGAAAAGCCTCGAGGATGTGGGGACGAGGGCGATCCTCACCAGGGCGTCGGCCGGGATAGTCCGTGGGATTCCCGTCTTCTGCCTTCCGGGCTCGCCATCGGCGGCGCGGCTCGGGATCGAGCTGATCCTAACCGAGATAGATCACATACTCCACCATATTTCAGAATGACAAAATTATAATACGTTTTGAATTTGATGGAAAAGGGTGCAGTGATCCTTTTATAGAGGGAATCTCTTTAGTAAGAACGGTAAACTGCCGCGTAGGTGACTTGCATGGAAACAGAGATTCCGGTGCGGGATATAATGGCCCGACCTGTGATCACCGTCGATTCCGAGGTTGATGTGGTGAAAGCTGCGAACAAGATGTTATCCGCAAACGTGGGCAGCTTGATCGTGATTCACAAAGACCAGCCGATGGGAATCATAACTGAGCGAGATCTGGTCGGAAAGATAGTTGCAAGGGCCGCAAATCCAAAAGACGTAAAGGTGGGCGAGGTGATGTCCTCACCCCTGATCACCGTCTTTCCAGACATCAGCTTGAGCGATGCTGCCATAAAGATGCTCAAATCGGGGGTGAAGAGGCTCCCGGTGATATCGGGCGAGGGCAAACTCGTGGGCATAATCACCGATACTGATCTAGTCTCCGGTTCGGCCTCGATTGGCATGGGCGAGATCCTGAGCCACCTTATAGAGATGCATCGGGATAGCGTCCATTTCGAAGAGCAGAGGGAGATGATAAGGGGGATCTGCGAGCGGTGTGGTCAGATCTCCGACTCTCTGGAAGCGGTCAACGGCGAGCTGCTCTGCTGGAGCTGCAGAGACGGGAATAAATGAACATTTTGGAATTTTCCGGACTTGAGCAGGAGGGCGTAATATGGGAATTTTAGTTGGAGAGATCATGTCAAAGGATCCGGTCAGCGTGGAAGAAGGCGACTTCGTGACCCGGGCGCGGCAGCTGATACGAGACAACCAGCTGCGAGGCTTGCCGATACTGAACGGTGAGGGACATGTAACCGGGATAGTCACAGACCGGGATATGCTGAAGATAGCGTCGACCCGTTCGAACGTCACGGTCTCCGGTTTCTCTGTGGAGGCACCTCTAGTCACCACAGAAACGGATATCGTGGAGGCAGCGAAGTTCTTGCTCTCGGCCAACTACGCAATACTGCCCGTGGTCCGGTCTTCAGGAGACCTACGTCTCGAAGGTGTGGTCAGCCCCATTGACATCTTCAAGAAGATAGACCCCGAAAAGTTGGCCAGCAAAAAGGTCAAAGAGGTAATGAACACCGATACGAAGACCTGCAGCCCCAAAGAATCGGTGACGAAGGTCTGGGACGCCATGGTTGATTCCGACTTCACCGGGATGCCCGTTTTGGACGAAAAGGGCAAACCATTTGGGATGATCACCCGTTTCGACATATTGAAGAGAGGCGGTGCCCGGATAGGCAAAGACACCAAGGACGTAATGAAAGTGGAAAAACTGATGAGCACACCCCTCTACAGCACGGGTTCAGAGGCCAGCCTTCGCGATGCCGCAAAGATGATGCTGGATCGCGAGATCGGCAGGATATCGGTGGTGGACGACGGCAAGCTCGTCGGAATAATCGACAGATACGACGTTATCGAAGCCATCTTTGGTGAGGGACAATGAAGAGACTATCAGAGGATCGGAAGGATTCCAAGATCAGGATGCCAGGAGCGATGGACAGGGGACCGGTCCAGTTCGATTCCAGAGCTGCCAAGCGCACAGGAGACGTTCTCACCATTGCAACTACTGAGGTGGTGACGGCACCGCCCACCACCACCATAATCAGCGCAGTCAAGATAATGACGTCTTACGGCTTCGGTAGGTTGCCGATAGCCGATGCGGGAACCCGGCGGCTCCTCGGCGTCGTCACCAGCGTCGACGTCGTCGATTTTCTCGGCGGCGGCATAAGACACAACCTGTTGAAAAAGAAGTATGAAGGAAACATCCTCGCAGCCATCAACGCCGACATCAGAGAGATCATGAGCCCCAGGCTTTTATCCATCGGCGAGAAGTCCTCCGTCGAAGACGCCCTAAAGTTGATGTACGAAAAGAACGTGGGCGGTCTGCCCGTGGTTGACGAGGAGACCAGAATAAAGGCCCTGATCACGGAACACGATTTCGCAAAGCTCTTGGCCGGGGTGAACACCGGCATCAAGGTCGAGGAATTCATGAGCCCGAACGTGGTCACCGCCAACGGTCAGATGTCAATCGAGAAGACCACCAAAATGATGGTTCAGCAGGGCGGTTTCCGAAAGCTCCCTGTGGTCCAGGACTCCATCCTGATAGGGATGGTCACCGCCTCGGACATAATGAGGTACCTTGGAAGCGGCGAGGCTTTCGGAAAAGTGGTGACCGGCGACATCGGTGAGGTCATGAGCCAGCATATAAAGATCCTGGTCCGAAGAGACCTCGTATCCACGGAGAAAGAGGCGGACCTCGGCGGGGCGGCAGAGACGATGATGGAGAAGGGCATCGGAGCCCTGCCGGTAATGGAGAACGGATCGCTGGTGGGCATCATAACCAAGAGAGACTTCATCAGGGCATTTGCGGAGGAGAAACGAGGGATCATACCATGAGCAAGGTAAAGGATTACATGCAATCTCCCGTCTACGTCATCGACAAGGAGGAGCCTGTGCAGCGTGCGAGAAATTTGATGCTCAAACACTATATCAGCAGGCTTCTCGTGATGGACGGAGACAAGCTGGCGGGAATTGTCACCAAACACGATATATCACACCGTCTGAGCCAGGCCGCTCCGGAGTGGCGGAGGCGTCCGATCAGCAAGGTCCCCGTCAAGCTGGTGATGACCGACCGTCCCATCACCATATATCCCGGGGCCACCGTGGAACAGGCCGCGGTGATCATGGACGAGAACGGAATAGACGGCCTGCCCGTGGAGAGGGATGAAGGAGAGATCGTAGGGATCGTAACATCAAGAGATCTCGTCACCTACTTCGTCGAGAAAAATCCCGATTCCAAGGTGGGCGACCTGATGTCCAAGGGCGTCATCTGCGTCCATAGGCATCACACTCTCGATCACGTCCTTGGGGAGATGGTCGAGAACGGCGTTGACAGAGTCGTGGTCTGCGAGGACAACGCCACCCCCGTTGGAGTGGTAACCCATACCAATCTCGCGATCTCGGGAATCTCCGACTCCAAAGACGAGCTGAAGAGCAAGAACATCAAGATGACGAGAAAGGAGAGCACCGCTGGAAGGAAGGAGTACAGGTACGTAAAGGAGGTCCCCCTGGTGGCCGAGGACATAATGTCCTACCCGATTATTTTCACCAACCCCGACGTCGAGGCCGTGGACGCCGCCAAGATCCTCCTTGATAAGGAGATATGCGGCCTGCCAGTGATGGACGAGGAGAAGGTAGTGGGGTTCTTCTCGACCCGCGATATAACCGTGGAAGTGGCGAGGTGGTCTTAACCATGAAAGTAAAGGAGATAATGTCGACACCGGTGACGATAGACAAATCGGAGAGGATCGCGCACGCTCTGGACGTCATGGAGAAGCATGATCTTCGAAGGCTTCTGGTCACCAACGACGGCAAGCTCAGCGGTACAATCACCATGCGGCAGATCGCGAGGGTTCTGGGAACCAGGCAGAGGCTGGGCCTGCCCGCCTCCTCGCTCCACGTCACCTCCGCAACCCTGGACTCGGTGATCAAGGTCCACCCCGACATGAAGATCGAGGATGCTGTCCTGCTCCTGCAGAAGACATTGGTTCTTGTGGTTGTGGAGGACGACAAGATCCTGGGCTGGGTGAGGCCAAAAGACATGCTGAAAGCCATCCGAATGACCGGGATCGCCGCCGACGCCATGCGCACACCCCTGACCGCCACTCCCTCCGACAGGCTGGTACACGTCCGGAGGGTGATGCTCGACCAGGACGTGGGACGTCTTCCGGTGATGGAGAACGAAAAGCCTGTGGGGATCATATCGGAACGAGACGTGGCAAAGTCCCTGCGGGCCTTCAGGGACCTGGTTCCAAGCAACCAGCAGGAATCCAGGATCAAGAACGTCCTGGTCTCAGACGTGATGAGTCGTGGCGTCAAGTCGATAAAGATCGACACGCCGCTTGACGAGGCCAGAAAGAAGATGCTGGAAGAGGACCTGGGTGGGATGCCGGTCCTCAACCAGAACAACGAGCTTGTGGGGATGCTAACCAGGAGGTGCTTCTTCGACCACCTGGTGAAGTCGAAATGAACCTTCGGGCCGTGGCGGAGAGGCTGGATATCTCGGCCGAGAGGATGGAGCGGATGGTCGGACGGGTGGTCCGAAGCTCCGACTGGCCCGAACCCCAGCACTTCAGGTTCGACAAGGCCGTCTCCGGCATAGAGGCTGGGACGGTCGTCTTCGACGAGAACGATATCGTCTACGGCTACCCCAAGATAAGGCGGGCGATGATGCTCGCGCCCGCCATCAAAAGACATTTTTCTGAGGGAGTTCTAGTCGAGGAGAAGATGAACGGCCACAACGTTCGGGTGGCGAGCGTGAAAGGAAAGACGATCGCTCTCACCAGGGGTGGATTCATCTGCCCCTACTCAACAGAAGTGGCCAACGATCAGATACCTCCAGAGCTCTTCAAAAACCATCCGGACTTGGTACTCTGCGGCGAGATGGTGGGACCCAAAAACCCTTACGTTCCAAAGGAGGTCTATCCGGCAGAGTCAATGGATTTCTACCTCTTCGACGTCTCTCGAAAGGGGAAGAGAGATATGGAGGGCACTTCGAAAACTCACGCCTTCGCTGAGGAGTACGGGATGAGGTCTGTCCACCTCTTTGGCGAGTTCGGGCTGGAGGAGGCTGCAGGGGAGATAAAAGAGATCATAAAGGACCTGGGTAGTCGCGGTAGGGAGGGGGTCGTCATCAAAGATCCCGCGAACCTGAAAAGCCCCATCAAGTACACCAGTTCCGAGAGCAACTGCAGAGATCTCGAGTTCGCCTTCAGATACTACAACGACTACGGCCAAGACTTCTTCTTCTCAAGAGTGGTGCGCGAGGGGTTCCAGGCAGCAGAGTGGTCCGAGGCTGAGGCCGAGTTCGAGGAGAGGTGTCTTCAGCTGGGCAAGAGCATGCTCGGACCCATGAGGGAGACGGTGGAGGCGAAGATCGCTGGGGATCTGATCGTCCAAGAGGTTGAGATAAAGGTAAAAGACCTCCAGACGGCAACGGACTTCGAGGAGCACTTCAGAAGAATGGGCGTTCGGGCGATCTTCGATTCGCCCCAAGCCTGCCCCGGCGGCCACCTCGTGAAGATAAAAAGGCTCGTCATGAGCACCAACGACAAGACCGAGTCCGTCATCGAGGGGCAGCTCTGGTAACCCTCGTGGACAGATCGAGCCTAATGCTAGAATCAAATAGAATAGTTCTTACGGGATCAGATCGACCTTAGAGGATGGTCACCATGAGCGAAACCTGCGACATAGAGATGGAAGGGCACCTGATAGATTCGCTCACGCTCACAAAAGCGCTGGACAAGATAATGAGCATGGGCGGCGAGTTCGAGATCAAGAAGTTCCGGGTTGGCAAAAAAAAGCACGATACGAGCTACGTGAAGATCGCGATCTCAGGAGAGGACACCGATCATCTCGACCGTATTCTCCTGGCCCTCCACCCTCTCGGCGCACGGGTAATCGAGGCGGAGGACATCCGGCTCGAGATCGCGCCCCTGGACAGAGTTGTGCCCCGGGGCTTTTACTCCACCACCAACCACCTCACCCACGTCCGGTACAAGGGCGCTTGGCTTGAGGTGGAGGACATTCAGATGGACTGCCTGATCATCGTGAAGGACGGGCGGGCGATATGCATTCCCATCGGCCAGATCGAGAAGGGAGACATGGTCGTCGTTGGAACCGCCGGGGTAAAGGTGGTACCTCCACAGCGGCCTCGTGAGAAGACGTTCTTCGAGTTCATGTCGAACGAGGTATCCTCGGAGCGGCCCTCGAGTGAGATCGTAAAGCAGCTGGCAGAGGAGATACTCGCAACCAAGCGGGCTGGAGGAAAGATCGCTGTTGTGGGAGGGCCTGGCATAATCCACACAGGTGCCTCTGAAGCCCTCGCAGAGCTAATCCGGGACGGGTACATTGACGTGCTCCTCGCAGGAAACGCCCTTGCGGTCCACGACATCGAGCGGCAGCTGTTCAGAACCAGCCTGGGGATGGATCCTCATGGAAACTTGACCTCGGCAGGTCACAGAAACCATATCTATGCGATAAGCGAGGTCATAGCCAGCGGCTCGATCAGGCAGGCTGTCGAGGACGGAAAGCTGAAGGGCGGGATCATGTACCAGTGCATCAAGAAGGAGATACCCTACGTTTTGGCGGGATCGATCCGGGACGACGGCCCCCTTCCAGACGTCGTCACCGACACCGTTGAGGCTCAGAAGGCGATGTTCGAGGCCCTTCGGGGAGTAGACATGGTGATAATGATGGCGACTATGCTCCACTCGATCGCCACAGGAAACCTCCTCCCCTCCAGGGTCAAGACGATATGCGTCGACATAAACCCCTCCACCGTGACGAAGCTGATGGACCGGGGGACGGCTCAGGCGATCGGCCTTGTGACCGACATCGGCATATTCCTGCCGAGGCTGGCTGAAGAGGTCCAGAGGCTGGCCGAGGCCCCCTAATCCACGAAGCTTTGCAACAATCGAAAAACGGATCGCAACGCTTAAATTGAGAACGGCTGCTATATGCCAGGTGTGTCAGTGCCGCCGTGGCTTAGCCCGGTAAAGCGGCTGATTCGTAAGGCTTCAGGCCCGATATATCAGCAGGTCATGGGTTCGAATCCCATCGGCGGCTTCTCTTTTTGTCTTCGTCTATGTCAGTCGGGATCAATTTGAGCCTGCGCCTTACGCCTTCCGACGTTCTGTCAACTCCGCAATACTTTATATACCCTCAGTTTAAAAAGGGGGTTTCCGGAGAGACGTGATTATGGAGTCCACCATCAGAATAGAGAACGTCGTCGCCTCTACAAAGCTTGCTGAGGAGTTCGATCTGATCAAGATCGAGTCGGAGCTGGAGGGCGCCGAATACAACAAGGAGAAGTTTCCAGGGCTCGTCTACAGGGTCAAAGCGCCCAGGGCGGCCTTTCTGATATTCACCTCGGGAAAGGTGGTATGCACCGGCGCCAAGAACGTCGCGGATGTTAGGACGGTCATAACCAACATGGCTCAGACCCTGAAATCGATCGGGTTTGAGGACGTCAACCTGAACCCCGAGATCCACGTTCAGAACATCGTCGCCAGCGCCGACCTCAAGACAGATCTCAACTTGAACGCCATCGCTCTTGGCCTAGGCCTTGAGAACATCGAGTACGAGCCTGAGCAGTTCCCAGGCCTCGTCTACAGGATCAAGGTGCCCAAGGTGGTCGTACTGATATTCAGCTCCGGAAAATTGGTAGTTACCGGAGGAAAGTCGCCCGAGGAATGCGAGGAGGGCGTCAAGATCGTGCGGGTTCAGCTGGAGAACCTCGGGCTGCTCTGATCTTCAATTAAAATACCCGATCCGGGCCGGGTCCGTCTCTCGTCAGTTCGGGGTCGGAAGCGCGAAGGCGGTTGAAAGCTGAGCCGGGAGGCTATCTCAACCTCACTCGCGGCTCGCGACTATTATTATTATCTGGCCACATAATCACATAGTCACCGTTGTGGTCTATTCATCCAGTAATTCTATGATCTCTTTCAGGGCGAGGCTCTCCTGAGATCCGGTCAACATGTCTCTCAGGGTGAACTTCCCCTCTTCGACTTCTTTTGGCCCTATTATCACGGCAAAGCTTGCGCCGATGTTGCTCGCCTGCTTCAGCTGGGCTCCAAGCCCCCGGCCCATCACGTCCAGGGCAACGGGCATTGGAAGACTTTCTCGCAGCTCTATTGCAGCTTTTACCGCTTCGGATCGAACCTGTGGCACGAAGACGACAGCCACCGGGGAGGGAGGCTTCTCCTCAAGGGCGACTATCTCCATGATCCTGTCAAAGCCTATCCCAAAGCCGGTCGATCTAGTCTTCTGGCCTCCAAGAAGGCCCGCGAGCTGGTAGGTCCCGCCGCCGCAGATCTGGTTTTGGGCCCCAAGACCCGTCGCGTAGATCTCAAAGACGGTTCCGGTGTAGTAGTCGAGGCCTCGGACTATCTCGAAGTCGACCGTCGCCTTGACGCCGTAGCAGTCCAAAAGGTCCACCAGCTCCTGGAAGCGGACGAGGTCAAGATCAAAGGGCGCGGCCCGATCAGACCTTGCAGCCCTGTCACCCGAATCCGAGTCCCCAGAGGGAGCAGCCTCCAAAGATTCCGTTTTCGCATCTTTAGAGGGCTCTTCTGATATTTTGGAGAGGTCTTCAGCCATCTCCATCGCCCGATCAAGGGCCCGCCTCCCCTTGAGGTCGATCAGCTCGAGGAGGCCGAGGTGGTCTGCCCCGATCTCCTGGAGCTTTTCAGCGAGAAGGGCCCGCTCCTTTTTGTCGATGAACTTCATGACCGCTGGTCTTTCAGAAGCCGGGATCATCCTCATCATTGTTCTGATCAAACCGAGATAACCCAGATGTAGGTCTCCGTTGACGCCAGCGCTTTTGATCAGCTTCTGGGCAAGGGCGATCACCTCCGCCTCGGCGTCGGGACGGTCGCTCCCGATCAGCTCCGCCCCGAGCTGCCAGAACTCCCGGAACCGGCCGCGCTGGGGCCGCTCGTACCGAAAGCAGTTTCCAAAGTAGTGAAGCCGGAGGGGTTTTGGCGCCATCTGAAGCTCGTTCACGTACATCCTCATCACCGGGGCCGTCAGCTCCGGCCGGAGGGCGAGGTCCCGACCGCCCTTGTCCTTGAAGGCGTAGATCTCCTCGGTGATCGACTGGCCCGACTTTATGGTAAATAGCTCCAGGTGCTCGAAGGTGGGGGTCGATATCTCCAAGTAGCCCCACCGTTCAAGCAGGTCCTGCATCCGCTTCCTGACGGCGCCCCTCTTGAAGGAGTCTTCGGGCAGGAAGTCTCTGGTCCCTCTCGGTCTTTGGATCGTCATGCCACTATCGCCCATACTGCCAGGCCCCTTATAACTTTTGGGAACGAGATTTTCCCTAATACTTTCGCCCCGCGAGCCTCGACTTTTTGTAGGACGGTGGAGAATGTGTGGATTGTGAGGTCGCCACCCTGAAGTGCGACCTACATTGTCACGATAATCAACATCTGAGGCCGGGAGAGGTCCCCTTCAAATCCCCCTTCATTTACCTCTCCCATAAGCCTCCATTTTTCTCCATTGATCAAATTTTCCTTTTGCTGATTTTGATCTTTTCGTCGTCCCTGAATTATTTTTCCAGGCGGCATTACTTCCGCCCCGCGCGAACAACTTCGATATAAAACGACAAACCTTATGAGCCGTTGATCGGTCCCCCTCCGAAGATGATCCTCTCCCGGATCTCTTTTCGAGGTGGGAAAACGGGGAAAATGGATCGGTGAGATGAAATTGGTAGCTGTGGAGATTAACGAAGGGTCCCTGATGATAACCATGATCGGCACGATGACTGGCGCCCTAGTGACCCTGATCTTCTGCTACCTCGCCTTCCGCGTGAGCCTCGAATCGAGGCTGAAGGACCTTGAGCACCAGGTCGAGATCCTCGAGGATCTGGAGGAGGCCTTTCTGGCCCAGGAGGAGAGTATAAGAGATCTTGAGATGGTGGCGAGCCGCCTGGAGGTTCTGCCCAGGGATGGGATGACATGCCCAGTGGCGCGCGACAGATCGATCGAGGACGACAGGATTATTCCGAGATGCGATTAGCGCCCTGGGCGCCCGATCTCGCCATCTCCGCAAAAAATTGAGGCGTTCAGTCCCGCTTCGGCTCAATGCTCAGTACTCGGACTCGTTCTCTTTCTTCTCGGTCATCTCCTTTGCGGCCTCATCATCGCCGTAACCGGTCATCTCCTTGGCCTTGTCCCCCGTCTCTTTGGTCTTGTCCTCTATCTCCTTGATATCATCCATCGGGGCGGATTCTCCTTGTTCCTCGACGCTTGCAACGCTCACTTCATGGGAGTCCTCGGATGCCGCTTTCTTCTCCTCCTCGTCCTCGCTGACGCAGCCGCAGGCGAAGGCCGCGACCAGGACGAGAACCAGGGCCAAAATCCAGCTATGCTTGAACATGACAAGGAACTTGGGGGGGAAATGTTAAAAAGTTGACGTTCCGACCTGGACAAGTGAGAAGCATTTAAAGCGGGACGATGTGGCCGACTTCAAAACAAAAGGTTGATAAGAATCGAGGAGTATCTTGAGCATAATGAACACCGAAACTCGGTCCTCACAGGTAATATTCTTCCTCGGTGCGGGCGCATCGGTTGCTGCAGGAGTTCCCACAACATATGACTTTGTTGATCAATTTATAGAGTATATGGGAGATAAAGATACAGATGAACAATCTAAAATTAAGGATATAATTGAAATTTTAAAGAGCTGGACTCCGGACGGGGTTGATATCGAAATCTTGTTGGAAACATTAACAAAACTAAAGAATAAAGACCAAGAGCCAATACTTCAATTCTGTATGGATGGTAATCTAAAGCTAGACGGAGATTTCGAAAAGCTAATAAAAGATTTGAAAGATTTTATTAAATCCAAAACTATGGTTCATGCTGAAACGATTGATTACCTTCGTCATCTTCGCGGTTTCGTGATAGATGCTAAGAATCGGGCTACACCCACGCCATTAGACATAATCTCACTTAATTATGATACGTGCATCGAACAATTTTGTAACATTCACGAAATGAGCTATCAGGACGGTTTTGATATTTATTGGAATTTAAAGACGTTTGAGAGAGAAGATGCCGATATTCGTCTTTATAAATTACACGGTTCAGTTTTGTGGTATCAAAGTGATCGGGGGAATTTTATTAAATTGCCTATACTGTCAGAGGATAGTAAAATTCAGCTCTTCTCCCGCGAATATGCTGAAAACCTAATGCTGTACCCAATGCAAAAATGGGATTATGCAGAGCCGCTTTTAGAATTGATGGTTCGAATTAAAGGGTTGATACAATCAAAGATTCGCGAACTTGGTGAAGAATCCGAATCGTTGAAATTTTTAATAGTCGTCGGATATTCCTTTAGAGATGAGCATATAAAGAAAATTGTATGGGATGCCGCCAGGAGAAATACGAAGTTGTATGTCATAATAATTGACCCAAATGCGTATCAGATATATCATGATAGAGTTAAATATTATGATAGTGAAGGAGAAATAGCGTCTCATCTTAGTGGGCGAGTTATATACCTACCATATAAATTTGAAGAAATAGTATCTATTCTTAAAAATGATTATGTGTCTAACTTGAATGAAGGCATAAGACTTGTAGAAAAATGTCAAAAAAATGAGGATATAGGTGAGTTTGTTCGATGGACAGAATGTATTAAGCCACTTATCGATGCAGAATATCATGAGATGGTAGAAAATATAATAAAAACAAAGAATATAATGAAGGAATTAGATTGGGGACTTAATTCTAAAATATCAATAAAAATTGGTATGAGTCTCTTATTAAATAAACAATATGATCAGGCATCTAAATACTTAGATCAGTTTTATAGCACGATTGAGGACGTTATCACGGATTTAATAAAAGGCAACATATCTGAAAGTGGATACGCGAGTCTCGAAATTAACAGTCATGGTCTGCACGAATTCGAACGTGTAATCGCAGATTTATATGATTTTTGTAAAATACGGCATAAAATGTGTAGTGGTAGTGATTATGATGTGGATCAATTGACTAAATTCATATCAATGTTTAATAAAATATTAGAATATATAAAAATCTTGCCTAAAAGGCGCCAAATAGATCCACAGACATATAGACCCCTTGATCCATATTTTAATGAGAGATATGCCGAATTTATTGATAAAGATACATCTACAGATAGAAAGATCGAATTGAAATCAGAATTAGAATCGATGATAAAAGATGAAGAAACAACGATAATAAGAGATATTGTTGAGTTATCAAAGATAAGTTCCCAAGTTTAGGCTTGCTTATTCGAAAGCCTTCCCACCGAAAAGAAGCTATTGGATATGTTACTCTTATCATCCCCATTCATTTTATCCGCCTTAACTCCTGAGCAACCTTCTCTAAATCAAACTTCTCCGGATCGAAATAACCGCCGATCCAATCGATGCGGTCTTCATGCACGGGATCAAGAATCGCCGCCACAGTCCCGAACATTAGGTCACTCCTTCCTCGCCGTCGCTTTTCCCTCCGCGAGAAGTATCGCCTCTTCAGGGCTCTCGGCCTTGAGCATACCCTCGATGTTCCA
>Ga0209121_10003487_pt1 | contig 15224 bp, 14 predicted proteins | sample Cruoilmetagenom3_FD_187292 | JGI IMG/M metagenome (GOLD analysis project Ga0209121, IMG submission 187292) | Oil polluted marine microbial communities from Coal Oil Point, Santa Barbara, California, USA - Sample 3 (SPAdes) (version 2) | ecosystem: Environmental > Aquatic > Marine > Oil seeps ...
ATCGAACATGTCGCGGCGTGGAAAGTGGACGGCAAGCTCGACACCGACGCACTAACAACCCGCTTGATGAAGCGCGCCGCTCGGTATGACAAGTCCGGCGACGAGCACTACAATCTTATATCCGCTCTCCATAAGTCTGTGCGCGGATCCGACCCGGACGCTGCACTTTATTGGTTTGCACGAATGCTGAAAGGCGGCGAAGACCCGCGTTTCCTAGCGCGGCGGATTACCCGCATGGCTGTTGAGGATATCGGATTGGCCGATCCGCAGGCGCAGCACATCTGTCTACAAGCTTGGCAAACTTATGAACGCCTTGGCAGCCCTGAAGGAGAGCTGGCACTGGCGCAAGCGCTGACCTACCTTGCGCTCGCCCCGAAATCCAATGCGGTTTATGTCGCGTACAAGGCGGCGATGAATGCGGCGACGCAAACTGGATCAGAACCACCACCCAAGCATATCCTGAACGCGCCAACCTCCTTGATGAAGGACATTGGGTATGGTGACGGTTACGCCTATGACCATGACGCAGAAGACGGGTTTAGTGGTGCTAACTATTTCCCCGACGGGATGAAGCGCGGCGTCTATTATCTGCCTGTCGATCGCGGGTTTGAGCGTGATTTAAAGAAGCGTGTCGACTATTTTGCGAAGCTACGTGACAAGCGCAACGGTTGACTCTGTGCGTTGAGCGCATATGACGCGCCCATGATACCAACTGTCTTTCAGGTCGCTTTAGGCGGTGCCATCGGTGCTGCAGCCCGCTACGGCGTGGGCATCGCCATGTTCCGCCCTACAGGTGGTTTTCCTATGGGTGTGTTGGCTGTGAACATAATCGGGTCGTTTTTGATGGGGCTGGCTGTTGTCTACCTTGGGCAAAAAATGCTGAGCCATCTGAATCCATTCCTGATGACGGGTATTCTAGGTGGTTTCACAACGTTTTCGGCGTTCTCACTTGAGGCTTACACTCTGTTTGAACGCGGCGAAGTCGGGCAAGCCGCGATATACGTTATCCTGTCCGTTATCCTATCTATCGCGGCACTCGTCGCGGGAATTTTCCTTATGAGGGGACTGCTGGCATGAGCCGCGTTCAAAACCTAACCGTCGGACCAGATGAGGGCGACCAGCGCCTTGATCGCTGGATGAAGCGTCGCTTTCCACATCTTCAGCAGGGCGGCATCGAAAAGATGTGCCGCAAAGGTGAGATCCGCGTCGAAGGCGGGCGGGTGAAGTCCAACACGCGTGTTGAAGTTGGCCAGAGGGTCCGCATTCCACCGCTGCCGGACGCCGATCAAATCGAAAGCCGCCCTCGCGACATGAAAAAGGCGGATATCGAGCTGATCCAAGGCTGTGTGATTTATAAAGACGACCACGTGATCGCGCTGAACAAGCCCGCAGGGCTACCGACGCAGGGCGGCAGCAAACAGCTCCGCCACGTCGATGGGTTCGCTGAGGCGTTGAAGTTTGGCTATGACGAAAAACCCCGCTTGGTGCACCGCCTCGACAAAGATACATCCGGTGTTCTGATCCTTGCGCGTACACGCATGGCCGCCAAGTCGCTTACCGAAGCATTCCGTCACCGCAACACCGAGAAAATCTACTGGGCGCTTGTCGCTGGCGTGCCGATTCCAAAGCTGGGTTCGATCAAATATGGCCTGGTGAAGCAAGGCGGTCACGGCGCGAAAGGCGACAACGAACGTATGCGGTGCGTCCACCCCAAAGATGTCGATAAAACCACGGGCGCCAAACGCGCGCATACGGATTACACTGTTCTGACCTCATTGGCGGATCGCACGGCTTGGGTTGCTATGACGCCCGTAACAGGACGGACGCACCAGCTTCGCGCACATATGGCCGAGATTGGGCATCCGATCATTGGCGACGGCAAATACGGCTCTGCGGCAGTGCAAGATAACCCCGGCGACGGGTGGGGCGCTGGCATGGGCGAGGAAATCGGCCGTAAGCTGCACTTACACGCGCGGTCATTGCGAATTGAACATCCTGAAACGGGTAAGGAGCTTTGGATCAAAGCCTCTCTGCCGCCGCACATGGAGAAGTCTTGGAAATTCTTTGGCTGGGCAGAATCCCATGCGCCAGACAATCCATTTGACGGGCTGTTGTGAGGTGCCAAAATGAGTGACTGGGTTGCAAAACGGTTTTGGACCGATGTGAGCGTGGTTGAGCAGGATGGCGGATTTGCGGTTCAGTTGGACACACGCCCCGTGAAAACACCGGCAAAAGCGCCCCTCATCGTGCCGAGCCGCGACATGGGCGACGCGATTGCCGAAGAATGGCGTGCGGTTGACGAAAAGATCGACCCGAATGTTATGCCCTTCACGCGCTCAGCGAACGCTGCGATTGATAAAGTTGCGGTCCAGTTCGACGAAGTTGCGACGATGCTAGCGGCCTATGGCGGCAGTGATTTGCTGTGCTATCGCGCCGATTCCCCAGCGGAACTCGTCGAACGCCAATCACGAAAGTGGGACCCGCTTTTGGATTGGGCACACGAGACGTTCGGCGGTCGTTTGGTTTCAACTCAGGGCGTAATGCCTGTTACGCAGGATGAAACCGCTCTGAATGCGCTCACTTCGCCCCTTTTTGCCGCATCATCGTTTGAACTGGCCGCATTTCATGACCTGATCGCAATGTCGGGATCATTGGTATTGGCACTTGCGGTTACGCAACGTCGTTTGTCGGCGTCAGATTCGTGGGAATTGTCCCGTGTTGATGAAACTTGGCAGGCCGAACAGTGGGGCGTTGACGATGATGATGCACAAGTTGCTGAAATTAAAAAGAATGCGTTTCTGCACGCGGCGCGTTTCTACCAGATGGCGAGCTAGAGCCCTTGCAGGAAAATCGACCGCAAAATGTCCCGTTACTTACCAAATGTCCTGACGATTTTATTAGTTAATGGCAAGCGGCCCCTTGACGTCTTTGCCGGAATCCCCCCACTCTCCCCGCATTGCGCTGGCTTGCCTGCGCGTATCGCCCCTGTCCAACTGGACAGAACTAAAAACCCTGTGGCTCACGCAGGGAAACTCAGGAAGGTATATAAATGAAAAATTCAGTACTCCTCGGCGCAATGACCGTTGCTGGTCTTGCTGCTGGTGCTGCTGCTGCTGGCACGCTTGACGATGTCAAAGCGCGCGGCACTTTGAACTGCGGCGTGACAACTGGCCTCGTAGGTTTTGCTGCTCCAGACGCAAACGGCGTATGGGAAGGCTTTGACGTTGGCGTATGTCGCGCTGTTGCGGCTGCTGTTCTTGGCGATCCGAACGCTGTAGAATTCGTTCCGACAACTGGTCAGACTCGCTTCACTGCTCTTGCATCTGGCGAAATCGACTTCCTCGCACGTAACACAACGTGGACATTCTCCCGTGACGTCGACCTGAAGTTCGAATTCACTGGTGTTAACTACTATGACGGCCAAGGCTTCATGGTTCCACGTGACCTCGGCGTTTCTTCCGCTAAGGATCTCGACGGCGCGACTGTCTGCATCCAGACTGGTACAACAACAGAGCTGAACTTGGCGGACTTCTTCCGTTCCAACAACATCTCCTATGAGCCAGTGCCAATCGAAACAAACGCAGAAGCACAGCAGCAGTACCTTGCTGGCGCATGTGACGTTTACACAACTGACGCGTCCGGCCTTGCTGCGACACGTGCAACATTCGAAGCACCTGGCGATCACGTTCTGCTGCCAGAAATCATCTCCAAAGAGCCACTCGGTCCACTTGTTCGCCACGGCGACAACGAATGGGCTGACGTTACACGTTGGACATTGAACGCTTTGATCACAGCTGAAGAGCTTGGCGTGACATCTGCAAACATCGCAGAACTGTCTGCTGGCACCGACAACCCAGAGATCAACCGTCTCTTGGGCACAGAAGGTGAACTGGGCGCGATGCTCGGTCTCGAAGCTGACTGGGCTAAGAACGCTATCATGGCGGGCGGCAACTACGGTGAGCTGTTTGAGAAGAACATTGGTGAGAACACACCAATCGGTCTTGCGCGTGGCCTGAACGCCATGTGGACTGAAGGTGGTCTGATCTACTCCCCACCATTCCGCTAAACACTACTTAGCAAAGGGCGCGACCTACGGGTCGCGCCCTTTCGCGTATGCTTTGTGCATACAAAGACGATACCAAATAAAATCCTGTTTCACATGCAGTCGGACTAACCGGCGCAGAGATGACCAGGGCCAGGGAGTTCAGGGATGACAACGCTTACGGATCCACCGAAGGCCAGCTTTCGGCTTAGCCAGCTTATCTATGATACGCGCTACCGCTCCATCACCATTCAGGTGATTGCGATGATCTTGGTGGTGTTGGGGCTTTACTGGCTCGTGAATAATACCATCCAGAATTTGTCCGCCTTGGGCAAAGATTTCAATTTCGGGTTTCTGACACAGCCAGCGGGCTATGACATTAACCAACGTCTGGTCGAGTATACCTCCCAGTCTACACACATGCGTGCGGCCATTGTCGGCATCTTGAACACGCTTCTCGTCGCATTCCTCGGGTGCGTTTTGGCCACGGTTATTGGCGTATTCGTCGGTGTGCTGCGCCTTTCCAAAAACTGGGTCGTTAGCCGCCTGATGGCTGTCTACGTTGAAGGTTTCCGGAACGTGCCGCTGCTGCTTTGGATCATCGCGATCTTCGCGATTATGACCGAAAGTATGCCACAGCCACGTGACTTCAAAGTTGGCGGAGACGCCTCCATGCTATTGGGTGACAGTGTTGCGGTGACAAACCGTGGTGTTTACGTCCCCGGCATCGTATTCGAAAATGGTTTCCTTGGGTCTCCATTGATGAACTGGTTGCTCATTGGCGTAGTCCTGATTGCGTGTGTTTTCGCAATCCGCCTTGTGCGCGGTCGCGCTGATGCGGTCCAAGAAAGCACGGGTGTTCGCCCAACGACTTGGTACCAGCAGCTTGCGCTTCTCATCGTACCGACTGGTGTGTTGTTGTTCTTGATGGGAGCACATCTGCAGATCCCTTACATCAAAGGCTTCAACTTCACTGATGGCATTCACCTTCGTAACTCGCTGATCGCGCTTTGGATTGCTCTGTCGCTTTATACAGGTGCGTTTATCGCTGAGATTGTCCGCTCTGGTATCCTCGCGATTTCCAAAGGACAGTCAGAAGCTGCCGCCGCGCTGGGCCTTCGCCCAAGCCGCACCATGAACCTTGTTATTCTGCCTCAGGCGATGCGGGTCATCATTCCGCCGCTGATTTCGCAGTACCTAAACTTGACCAAGAACTCCTCGCTGGCGATTGCGGTGGGCTACATGGACGTTCGCGCGACATTGGGTGGCATCACGATCAACCAAACAGGCCGAGAATTAGAAGGTATCCTATTGATGGCTGCATTCTACTTGGTGCTTAGCCTTACGATTTCGGGCGTGATGAACGTCTACAACAACCGCACACAGTTGCAGGAGCGTTGATATGACCGATACAAACACACACGGCGTCGGCTACGTTCGCAGCGAGATGTTGCCCGAAAAATCACCACCGGTCGGTCAAAAGGGCGCGATCAAATGGATGCGTGAGAACCTGTTCTCCAGCTGGTTGAACATCCTTCTCACTGTAATTTCGCTCTACATCGTCTATTTGGCACTGGCATTGGTCCTTCCTTGGGCATTTGGCGGTGTTTGGAATGCAGGCTCGCTTACGGAATGTCGCGAAGTTCTGTTTTCCTTCTACAAAGACAGCCACGACGGCGCGTGTTGGGCTGTGATCGAAGACCGTTGGCTACAACTGTTGTTCGGGTTCTACCCACCTGAAGAGTACTGGCGCCCAATCTTGGCGTTCGTTCTTCTGTTTGTTGCCCTCGCACCGATCCTTTTTGCGGACAAAGTGCCGAGCCAGCTGATGTGGTTCTCACTGTCGTACCCATTCCTTGCCGTTTGGCTGATCTGGGGCGGGTCTTTCTGGACGCCGATTTTCGCCGCACTTGGTTTCGTTGTTGGATTTGTCGCTCTTAAATTCCTCAGCAAGGTGACCGGTCCAATCGTATCTAACCTTCTTGCCCTTGCAGCGGCTTTACTGTGGTGGGGTGTCGTTATGACCCCGCTGAGCGATGGTCTGCATAAGGCAATCGGCGCTGGGCGTTTTGATACGACTGTTTCGACACTTGAAGCGCGCACCGCTGAACTTCCAGCTGAAGTCGCGGCACTTGAGGCTCAAGGCGAAGATAAAGCCGCTGACATCGCCGTGGCACTCGAAGAAAAGAATGCAACGGTCATCGAGATGGCCGGCATCCGTGTTGGTGAGTTCGCGATCGAACAACAGATCGAACCGAAGACTGCCGCGTTCGAACAGCTGGACGCTGCGCAAGAAAGCATCTCTGACCTGTCCGACATTCTGGCCGAATGGGGTGGTGCACCGACAGCGACATCTGACAGCGAAGCGGCAATTGCCGAAGCTGAGAGCGCGGCATCTTCTGCCGAAACTCTGATCGGGAATGTTGGTTCACTCCTAGCAAGCGCTTTGTCTGACCTTGAAGAAGATACGGCTGATCTAAATGAAGTATCCGAAATCATGGTGGCGAGCGCGGCCCAAGACGACCCGTCCATTTTGGACGATGTTGCTGCGATGGTCGACAAAGCAGAGCTGTCGGAACCGCTTACAGATTTGAGTGATCGCGCCGCAGGCGTAACATCCGCATCGTCACTTGCTGATCTCGCTGCCTTGCGTGCAGACATTGAAACTGCGATGGCGGGCCTTTCCGCAAACATAGCTTCGCTCGAAGTCATTCATGGCAAAATCGTAGCGACAAATGCAGATGATCTTGAAGCGCCTCAAGCGAAACTGCTGAGCCAAATGGCGGGCCTCACGGCACTTCGCAACGATGAAAGCAACTTGTCACAAGCCGCGTTCCGCGTGTCTACGGAAGCGACGGAAGCTAACAGTTTCTTAGGCGCACTTACGTCCCTCGAAGAACGTGAAGCGTCACTACCGGACCTGCGCGAAACTGCTGAGGCAGCGCGTGCCGAACTGCCGCGTGGCTATCGTAATATGATCAACGTTAATCAGTTGCCGGAAGACGCCACGAACGAAGACCGCAGTGCGTTGTCGACATACCTCAGTGCGCGGAATCAGGAATTGAGCGTCACAGCTTCTGTTCGTGATACCTATGCCGAGCTGGGCCGCGTTGGGCTTACGCCAGTGGATAGCCGCCAAATCGGTGGCTTTATGTTGGCTTTGATCATTGGGGTGGCGGGTATCGTTTTGTCCTTGCCGCTGGGTATCTTGCTCGCGCTTGGTCGTCAGTCCCACTTGTTTTTCGTTAACAAGATCTGCGTCGCCTTCATTGAAGTAATTCGTGGCGTGCCACTTATTGTTTGGTTGATCACAGCATCCTTGCTGCTGAACTACTTCCTGCCTCCAGGTTCAAACTTTGATTTGTTGCTTCGGGTCATCATCATGGTGACGCTGTTCGCAGCGGCGTATATCGCGGAAGTTATTCGCGGTGGCCTCGCAGCGCTGCCAACAGGTCAGTATGAAGGCGCGGACTCGCTGGGCCTGTCTTACTGGCAGTCCATGCAGCTCATCGTGCTGCCGCAAGCGATGAAAATCTCTATCCCGGGCATCGTGAACACCTTCATCGGCCTGTTCAAAGATACCGTTTTGGTGGTCTTCATCGGCCTGTTTGACCCAATTGGACTCGCCAATGCCATCCGTGCCGACACGGACTGGAACGGCATCTATTGGGAACTCTTCGTCTTTATCGGCGTGCTGTTCTTCATCTTCTGCTTCAGCATGGGCCGTTATTCCCTACATCTCGAGAAAAAGCTTCAACGTGAGCACCGTTAAGGAGACCATCAATGTCTGACACAACAACAGAACGCGCGATCAATCGCGAAGCGATGAAGGTCTCTGACGAGGTCGCCATCCAGATTACGGATATGAACAAGTGGTACGGCACATTCCACGTGCTGCGCGACATCAACCTCACGGTGAACCGCGGCGAACGTATCGTGGTTTGTGGCCCGTCAGGGTCCGGTAAATCGACGCTGATCCGCTGCATCAACCGTTTGGAAGAACACCAAGCGGGCACGATCATGGTCGACGGCACAGAGCTGTCATCTGACCTCAAGAACATCGACAAGATCCGCTCTGAGGTTGGCATGTGCTTTCAGCACTTCAACCTGTTCCCGCATCTGACCATTCTGGAAAACTGTACGCTGGCACCGATCTGGGTTCGTAAGACACCCAAGAAAGAAGCCGAAGAGATCGCGATGCACTTCCTTGAGAAGGTGAAAATCCCTGATCAGGCGCTGAAGTATCCGGGCCAATTATCTGGTGGTCAGCAGCAACGTGTGGCGATTGCGCGTTCGCTTTGCATGAAGCCACGCATCATGTTGTTTGATGAACCGACGTCTGCGCTTGACCCTGAAATGATCAAAGAAGTTCTCGACACGATGATCGAGCTTGCTGAAGAAGGCATGACAATGATCTGCGTGACCCACGAAATGGGCTTTGCGCGTCAGGTTGCGAACCGCGTTATCTTTATGGATGCCGGCCAAATTGTTGAGCAGAACGAGCCTGAAGAGTTCTTCAACAACCCACAATCAGAACGCACGCAGCTGTTCCTCAGTCAGATTCTAGGCCACTAGGCCAAGTCTTTCGGGACCACGAAATCTACCACTTGGGCCGACCGGGAAACCGCGTCGGCCCAATTTGTTTTTGGCAAGTCGCAGACCAGCGTTGCGCCGGTTGGGTAATCCAGGAACCGACGATGGTCGGGTTGTTGCGCGACAATCGCTTCTGCGAAGAACGCGATACCGGGGTTGTGGGCTACAAGCGCAACCGTGTCCCCTTCGGATTTTTGAAGCACACGCATCAGCGTTGCGGGTTGGGCGTGGTACATATTGTCTTTGAATATGATCGTTGGGCTCGTGCCTAACGCTTTGACGACCCGTTCTGTCGTCTCCTGCGTGCGCGCAGCGTCGCTACTATAGATCGTATCCGGCAAATAGCCTTTCGTACGCAACCAGCCACCGATGGCTGTCGCAGCGTCCCGCCCTTTGCCGTTCAAGGTTCGGGCGTGGTCGTCGAATGGGGCATCCCAGCTCGACTTGGCGTGGCGGATTAGGATCAAACGTTTTGTCATGATGGGTGGAAGGCCTCCATATGGAATGCGGTCTGCGCTGGATCGCGGCTGTAGGATTTGCTGACAGGGCACGACATGCGCACGCGACAGGCTGCGCGGCAGGTTACATCGGCATCCATGTACGTCTTGCAGCTCTCTACTTCGTATCCATTAGGGCTCAGGGCAGAGACAGGGCAGGCGGTAAGGCATGGCTTGTCTGCGCAGCTCTCACAGGGGGGTGTCGCAGGGCTGGGCAGGGGGATCACACGGTCAAACACCAACGCCCCGCGATAGGACACCAACAGGCCTGCGTCTTTGTGAACGAGCAACCCGACTGGGCTGGCCCAGCCCTCTCCGCTGCGCAGCGCCCATGCGATAAATGGATGGTAGGGCGGCCCGCCAAACGGGAATATGGCCCGCGCATGAAGATCATCCGCCAAGGAGGAAATTGCAGCACTTGACCAATTGTCGAGCGGATCGTCCCCTTTGAAGTCGGGATGACCGGTCACGAAAGGCCAAAACCCGGGCTCTAAAGGGCCGAGCAGGATAGTTGTTTTGCCATCTTCATGAAAACCGCCAAGCGCGGTGAGGTGCAGCGAGGTGGCTGCGGCGTTCAGATCGTCCAGCGTCACCTCGCGGCCCGAATGATGGACCCCGCGCCGTGTTCGGTAAACAGTTCAAGCAGGCAAGCGTTTGGTGCGCGGCCATCTAGGATTACTGCTGCGCGTACGTTACCTGCGATCGCATCAAGACATGTCTGCGTTTTCGGGATCATGCCGCCCGCAATAACACCGGACGTCGTCAGCTCGGCAATTTGCTCTGGTGTAAGTTCAGTCAGAACATTGCCTGCCCCGTCTTTCACACCAGACACATCCGTCAGCAGCAATAAGCGGTCAGCATTCAACGCAGATGCATAGGCACCCGCAGCGGTATCGCCGTTCACATTCAGCGTCTCCCCATCGCGGCCCGCACCAAGCGGCGCGATCACGGGGATTGTGTTGGCGTCAAACAAAGTCTTCAGGACCTCGGTGTCGATCTCGGCTGGAGTGCCAACCAAGCCGAGTTCCGGCGCATCCTGATCACAGGTCATCAGATTTGCGTCCTTACCAGAGAGCCCAACTGCACGGCCGCCCTGTCGATTGATTGCATTCACGATCCATTTATTCACGCGGCCGGACAGCACCATTTCAACGACTTCAACGGTTGCTTTGTCTGTCACCCGTTTGCCGTTCACGAAGTCTGATTTGATGTCGAGCTTATCGAGCATCTCATTGATCATCGGCCCACCACCATGGACGATCACGGGGTTCACGCCGACTTGCTGCATCAGCACCACGTCCCGCGCGAAATTCTCCATCTCCTCATCGGAGGACATCGCATGGCCACCCAATTTGATGACAACAATCGCGTCGTTGTAACGTTGCAGATAGGGCAGCGCCGCGCTGAGGGTGGCGGCTGTGGCGATCCAATCGCGGTTCATATCTTGCTTTCTCATGGCGGTCCTATGGGCGTCGTCTGGGGTCAGTCTAACCCTGCGATGATTGCACGCAACGTTTCAATGCCTTCGCCCTTCTCAGAGGATGTGATGATCAGCTCTGGATAGGCGGACGGGAATTTTTGCAGTTTCTCACGCACCTGCACCAATACCTTGTCCAAGTCGCCCTTTTTAAGCTTGTCGGTCTTCGTCATCACGCATTGGAACGTCACGGCAGCGCTTGCCAGCAGCGCCATGATTTCTTCGTCTACGGATTTAACTCCGTGGCGTGCATCGACCAGCACAAATGCACGGCGCAACGTCACGCGCCCACGCAGATAATTCTTCAACAACCGCTGCCATTTTTCCACGACAGCAACCGGCGCGTTCGCATAGCCATAGCCGGGAAGGTCGACGAGGTAATGCGTCTCGCCAACGGTGAAATAGTTGATTTCCTGCGTGCGGCCCGGCGTGTTTGATGCGCGCGCAAGCCCTTTACGACCTGTCAGCGCGTTGATTAGCGTGGATTTCCCAACGTTTGAGCGGCCAGCAAAGCAGACTTCGGGGCGGTCTGCTTCTGGCAAACCATCCATCGCGACGACGCCTTTGACGAAGTCCGTTTCGCCGGCAAACATTTTGCGACCCGCTTCGCGCGTGACATCATCCGGTTCTTCGGCGGCTGGAAATGGAAGCTGCATTAGAGCACCTCTGATTGGTCGCCGAGCGCGACATGGCCGTCTTTGGTAACGACAGCGTAGATGCCGAAGTTCTGATGGCCGAATTTTGAATTCAGTGTGCCAAGTGTATCCGCGTCGCGTTCACCTGTCACAGGGTTGGATGCAGTGTGCATGCAGCGTTCAATCGGTTCACGAATTTCGAGTTCGGCAGTGCCGATGCGGATCGTTTTACCGATCCATTCGAATTCCTCGAAGGGCTGGGTGCCGTCAAGCCAGATGTTCCCACGCCAACGCTCAAGCTCGAGTGGTTTCCCGATCGCGTCTTCTACGGCAGCGTGACTGGCACGGGTCATGATGGAAACAGAAGGGTAATCCGAATCTGTCATCCCGCGCCCGTCAGCGGCAACGATACCTGTCGGTACAGCGCGGTCGGTAGGACATAGCGGTGCGATCCATTTGAGAAATGCGTCGGCGTCTTCGTTCGGGTCGAAGGTGATGGCGCCGATATCTTGGTGGCGCAATGTGATCTGCCCGAGAGCTTCATCAAATTCCGCCCAGATACCCGCAAGCTTTGGCGTCCGTGTGCCAATCATAAAGTTCTGACATCTCGCCCAACCTGACCCGTCGTATTTGGTCAAATCATGGGTAACCGCCCAATGGCGATCCCAAGGCACACATTTTCCGGCGCTCAGGTCCACAGCCGCGAGGGTTTCGCGACCGTGGCTTTTTATCGGGTGCCGCCAAAGTTCAGCGACCGTACCCATCACTCAGTGTCCGTTTTATTGCGCCCAGTGATGTTGCCGAAGATATCAGGCTTAAAGCCTTGGCTGCGCATAATGGCATATTGCTGGGTAAACGTGATGGTGTTGTTCGCGATCCAGTACAGAACAAGGCCGCTGGCAAAGCTACCCAGCATGAACATGAAGACCCAAGGCATCCATGCAAAGATCATTTTTTGCGTAGGGTCAGTGGGCGCTGGGTTCAACTTTTGCTGCATCCACATCGAGATACCCAACACAATCGGCATGATGCCGATAAAGACCAGCGACAAAATGGATTCTGGCGCCGGCGCATCCCACGGGAGCAGCCCAAACAGGTTGAAAAGCGACGACGTATCAGGTGCGCTCAGGTCATTGACCCAGCCGATCCAAGGCGCGTGGCGCAGTTCGATCGTCACAAAGATAACCTTGTAGAGCGAGAAGAAGATCGGGATCTGCATCAAGATCGGCAAGCAGCCGGACGCAGGGTTCACCTTGTTCTCCTTATAGAGCGCCATCATGCCCTTCTGGAGCTTCTCACGGTCATCGCCAGCGTCTTCTTTCATCTTCGCCATCTGCGGCTGCAGCTCACGCATCTTCGCCATCGAGACGTAAGATTTATACGCAAGTGGAAGCAACAGCGCCTTAATGATCAGTGTAAGGCCGATGATTGACCAACCCATGTTTCCGATCAGCCCGTTGAGCCAATGAAGAACAGCAAAAATAGGTTTAGTGAGGAAGAAGAACCAACCCCAGTCGATGCTGTCGAGGAAACGATCAATCCCGAGGTCATTCTGATAGCCGCGAATGACTTCCCATTCTTGCGCACCAGCAAAGAATTGGGTCTCTGCACTGGCAGAAGCGCCCGCCGCAACCGTTACCATCGGGTAGACAGTTTCGATCTGGTAGATGTTGTTCGCGAACTTGGCTGTTGAACGGAAATCCCGACCCGGGGACGGAATCAAAGCGGTCATCCAGTACTGGTCCGAGAAACCGATCCAACCGTTTTCTTCAACTTCGATACGGCCCTCATCTGTTGTGAGGTCGGGCATGTCATCATAGTCGATTTCTTCCATCGCCCCGTCAGACATCCGAACAACACCTTCGTGTTGGATGAAGAAGCCGATTTGCTCAGGCTCACCGTGGCGTGCAACCAAACCGTATGGGCGCAATGCAATTTCAGAACCCGTCGTGTTTTCGACGGACTGTGTGACGGTGAACAAGAAATGCTCGTCCACCGAGAATGTCTTGCGGAAGACCAAGCCGGCACCATTGTCCCAAACGAGGGTTACATCGCTATCCGTCGAAAGCGTTTCACCGCTTTCGATCTGCCATTCAGTTGATGCTGTCGGAACCTGATCCGCTGTGGCGCCAACGGCTGCGACCCAACCATGGGAGGCATAGTAAGGATGGTCGGTCCCGATTGGTGCAAGAAGGCGAACAAGGTCTGACCCTTCTTCAAGCGTTTCGTGGTACGTCTTAAGCGATAGGTCATCAAGACGACCACCGGTTAAAGTCAAGGTGCCGGTTAAGCTATCGCTATCGATTACAACGCGAGGCGCGTTTGCGATCGCTTCCTCTGGCGCGAGGGGCGCAGCAACAGTGGCTTCGCCGACCTGAACGGGCACCTCGGCGTCAACGCCAAGCGCTCCGCTTTCAGTGGCCGCAACTTCAGCGTTTGGCGCGGGCTCGACCGGTTCAGGTGGTGGGAACAGGACGAACCATACCAAAATTACGATGAAGCTTAGTGCCGTTGCAAGGATGAGGTTCTTGTTCTGGTCGTCCATTGAAGTCGCCTGAAACTGTTGTTGAAATATCAGGCAGGTTCAATAGGTCGCAGAGGCAAAGGTCAAGCGCTTTCGCCTTGTTTTTGTGGACTATAGGCTGCTTTGTCACGCGGTAGGGGGCTGAATGCTCTGCTTAGTTGTCGTTCTCGTTCGGACCTACGCGGCGCTGCAATCCCTTAAAGTCGAAAATTGACGGATCTAATAGATGCGACGGACGGGTGTTTGTAAGCGCTCCGAACATCTGTTGGCGGCGTCCGGGGGTGTTGGATTCCCACTGGTCCAGCATGGCTTTGATTTGTTGACGTTGAAGCCCGTCTTGCGACCCGCAAAGGTCACACGGAATGATGGGGTAACCCATTGAGCTTGCGAACCTTTCACAATCAGCTTCCGCAACATGTGCGAGCGGGCGATAGACGAACAAATCGCCTTCTTCGTTCAGCAGTTTTGGTGGCATCGTCGCGAGGCGCGAGCCGTGGAACATATTCATCATGAAGGTCTCAAGGATGTCGTCGCGATGATGTCCCAAAACAACGGCGCTACAGCCTTCTTCACGGGCGATCCGATAGAGGTTCCCGCGCCGCAGGCGAGAGCACAAAGCGCACATCGTACGTCCCGCAGGCACCTTATCGACCACAATAGAATAGGTGTCTTGGTACTCAATCCGGTGCGGAACCTGCATGTCACTGAGGAACTTTGGCAGCACGGTCGCAGGGAAATTGGGTTGGCCTTGATCGAGGTTACAGGCCAATAAATCAACGGGCAAAAGGCCACGCCACTGCAATTCATGCAGGACCGCTAGCAGCGTGTAACTGTCCTTGCCGCCGGACATGCACACGAGCCACTTCGCACGTTCGCCACCAGCATCAAGCATACCATAGGCATCAATGGCTTCGCGCGTATTCTGGATAAGCCGCTTGCGGAGTTTCTTGAACTCGGTGGTTTTGGGCGCGCCGTAAAACAGCGGGTGAATGTCATCTGGTTCATCAAGCATGGGGATGAATTACAGGCGCACGGTTCGGCCCACAAGTGGGCGAAATGCCCGTACACAATGCGTACACAACCTGTACACATCCCGTATGTACACTTGTATGCCGTCGGCTCTGCCTCAGCCCGCCAAGTGGGACATCTGTAGTGACGTTTATAGAGGTCAAGTTTGCGTCCAAACGGACGACTACCGCTCTTCTGAACGAATGGAATACTCTCGATGAATTCCCTCGGTGATTTTGAACCAGTCAGACGCTTTTGTGCGCGTCTGATGGGCATCAAAAGCTGCTTTGTTGACGAAAACTTCGGACACCAAAAATCGCCCATCTATTTCGTTACTCTCCACCACTTCAAATGAGATACAGCCTTCCTCGGAACGAGTCAGTGCAATGTGCTCAACCAAACCCGTTTTAACTGATGACATTCGTTCACTTGGTACGTCGATATGGCC
>Ga0209121_10003488_pt1 | contig 15214 bp, 16 predicted proteins | sample Cruoilmetagenom3_FD_187292 | JGI IMG/M metagenome (GOLD analysis project Ga0209121, IMG submission 187292) | Oil polluted marine microbial communities from Coal Oil Point, Santa Barbara, California, USA - Sample 3 (SPAdes) (version 2) | ecosystem: Environmental > Aquatic > Marine > Oil seeps ...
CCGCGCTGCGCTGCATGATGGTCTCGGTCGGCAGAAGGGCGAGGATCGGCGCGGGGTCGTTCGCCACAAAACTCGCCAGCGTGCCTGTCAGGAGGGTGGTGAAACCGACCCTCACCGGTTTGACCAACGTCACCCGCTCGATTTCGGGATCACCCAAGGCGTCGGCAATCTCACGCTGGAACGGCCACAGCCGCACGGCGCCGGGAAGAGCGCTGACGCCTTCGGGAAGGAACACGTTGCGCCCAATCCAATCGCACAGGGGAAGCCGCAGGGGAGGCCGCAGAGACGCCAGAGCAGCCGAGCGAACGCGGGCCAGGGTGTCACCCATCGTCGGCAACCTCCGCTAGGACCGCCCGAAGCTCAGCGTCGACCACCGCCGCGTCACCCGCAGAAAGGTGCGGACGCCGTTGGCGGACCCGCGACGGCGCTGCGAGCACCTTGGCCCGGACCTGGCGCAGAACGTCGCTCCAAGCCCGCTCTACCGCATCCGCCTCCACGAGCTCGCCGCGAAGTGCCGCGGCTTTGAGCACCGCCTCGTCGGCCTTCGCCTTCGCCAGCCTGGCGCGTTCGGCCGTGAGGTCGATATCGGCTTCACCGCCGCGCGCCGCCGCGATGGTCCGCAGGTGGCGGACGTACTTCGCAATCGAGGCGATCCGGTATTGCCCGCGGCCTTCCTCTTCGAGAAGCCCACGCGCGGCCAGGTCGCTCGCTTTCCGGCGGGGCAGGTCCAGGAGCGCGCCCATCTCATCGGGTTTCACAAGATCATCCATCACTCAGGACCCCTTGTTGCGGACTTGAAAAAGAGGGACGTTTCGGGAGCGGCGACCCGCAACACGCCCGCGTCAGGAAGGACCCGAAGCGGCCAGGAGCGGCGCTCTGACGGCCGTCCCGGTCTCAGCCATGTCGGTGCGGCTCAGAAGCGCCGAGCGGCTGAGCGGTGCGTTCGGTTCGCCGTCTGCGGCGCTGCGTCCAGGCGCATGGTCGGCCTCTTCGGTGACCCTGAGCTTGCGCCCCTCGGAGATGTCGCGCCGGTCGAGGCCGAGCTCTTCCGTGGTCGGGGCAGTGTCTTCGCCTTGGACACTGGCATGCTGGTTTCCGCGGTTGCCCCCGTTCCTCGCTACCTCCCCGCGATCCTGCGCCGCCTCGTACTCTTCGGCAGGGGTGAAGGTTGTGCTCAAATCACCGGGAAAAAGTTGCGGCTCGGTCTGTCAGATGCGTTGCCCGTTGTCGTTGCCAACGTTGCCGCCCCCCGTAGGGGGGCAACGCTTGGCAACGTTCATCAAAAAAAACCCTCCAAACGAAGCCATCCACAATGCGGACAGTTTCGTGCTCGTGCGAGGACTTAGAAACCTTCAGGAAGGCGGCTCGGAACGAGCTTTCAGCGTTGCCTGTGCTGAGATTGTGGCGCCCGCAATACTCGCGCCGGCGTTCCACGGACACAAGGCAACGGTTCGGGGGGAACATGTCGCCAAGTTTCTTCCCTCCGTGGTGGGCCAGAGCGTCGCTGAGGGCCTGCATCGCGATCTTCTGTTGACCCGTCAACTTCGGCTTTTTGGCCACCGGGTCGGTCGGTTCCACGACCGCCGAAGTGACCGGATCGTCGTCTTCACCAACCCCGAGCTCCACGTCGTTGAGGCGGTAGGTGAAGGCGTCGCCCAGGGCCATGTCCCGCTGCTATTTCGGTTCAGAGGTCATGACGCCCTCAGAGCGGGTGAGCTCAATCTCGGTATCCACCGCCCCGCGAAGCGACGAAGACCCACGTGCACCTTTAGTGCTGTCCTTCCCGACGTGGTGAATGAGCATGACGTGAGCCCCGATCTTGGTCCGGATCTGGTCAATAGCCCGGATCACCCTGCCCATATCCTGAGCCGAGTTTTCGTCACCCGTGCCCATGCTGCGAGCCAAAGTGTCGATCACGATCAGCGGGGGCTGCACGTCCGCCAGCGCCGCAACCAGCGCCTCAGGCTCGCGAGGCTGAGACAGATCCAGGGTCACGGGCAACAGGAAGAATTCCGCAGCCTCGATCAACTCCGGGTCTTTGACGCCCACGGCGGCGAGGCGGTTGCGAATACCGCGCCCGCCCTCCGCTGCGACATAGACCACCGGCCCAGCCGGGTCGGCCACCCGGTTCCCGCGCCACGCGTGCCCGGCGGCGACGTGAAGCGCCAGGTCCGGGGCGAGGAAGGTTTTCCCCACGGTGCTCTCCCCGTACAGCACGGAGAGCGCCCCCCGGTCGATCCAGCCCTTCACCAGATAGCGGGACGCCAGAACAGGATGGATGGCGCCCACGGGCCGCGGAGCGTCCTTCAGGTCGGTGGTCCGGGTATGCTGTTCGGGCGCCCGGTTCATCTCCGCATAGGCTTCATTCGGCAGGGCGGCGGGCAGCCGTCGTCCGCGGCTTGGTTGCGGCGGTGCTTCGACATGTCGGTGATCGCGTTCATTCCGCATCCCTCCCCCGCGCCCACTCAAGGAAAGCCGCGCGGTCGCGTTCGTTGCACGCTTCGAAATTGGCTACCAAAGATGCTTTGCGCCAGCGACGCGGCAAGGAGCCTGGCCTCGCTCATGAACTGCTGTTCCAGCAGCGGCAGCGGGTCCCGGAAGCAGTCGAGGAAGCTGGCCGCGATGTTTTGCGCGTTCTTTAGGGGAAGTGCGCGAAGCACGGTGATGATCAGCGCCTCGAGCTCCCCGACGCTGAGCCGCGCTGCCCAGATCGCCCGAACCAATTGCCACCCGTCTACCGTCTTCAGGGTAACGCCATAGGCCAGCATTTTCGGCGAACGAATAACCGGGTCGGCGAACTGCTCAAGGGCTGCGAAGGGGTCTGAATTTGTGGAATTGTTTTCGCGAAGAGCCTCTTGAGGTTCTTCGGTAAGGGAAGATTTGGCGCCCTGTCCCCTCGCCCGGGGCGCGGCGTCGCCTTTTCAGGGTCGGGCGGGTGTTTCGAGTTGGAACCGCCCCCTGCAAGCTCTTGATCTTGCATAACCGGGTGATTTGGAACTTTTTCCGGTAACCCCTTGTCAGAATTCGTTTCGCCCCCTTCTGCCGGGGTCGCCAGCGCTCCCCGAGTAGCCGTAAATGCCCGCAGGATCCGTCCGTTCTGGCGGTTTCGAGGGCGGTTCTTCAGGATGCCGGACAAATGGACAAGGCGCCGTCGGATCCGACGGCGCCTGTTTTGCTTTGTGCCGGATCAGGCCGCTTCCTGGGCCGGCGCCTCCTTTGCGCCGGTCATGAATGCGACCGCATCGGACATCGTGTAGTCCTTCGGGCTGATCGTGCAGAGCCGTTCGCCGAGGCGGTGAACGTGGATGCGGTCGGCAACCTCGAACACATGCGGCATGTTGTGCGAGATCAGCACCACCGGCATGCCGCGGTCGCGCACCTGCTGGATGAGCTCGAGCACCTTGCGGCTTTCCTTCACCCCGAGCGCGGCGGTCGGTTCGTCGAGGATGATCACCTTCGAGCCGAACGCCGCAGCCCGTGCCACCGCCACACCCTGGCGCTGGCCGCCCGACAACGTCTCGACCGACTGGGCGATGTTCTGGATCGTCATGAGCCCCAGCTCGGTGAGTTTCTCGCGCGCGAAACGGTTCATCGCCGGGCGGTCGAGCTGTTTCAAGATCGTGCCCAGAGGCCCTTTCTTGCGCAGCTCCCGGCCCATGAAAATGTTGTCGGCGATCGACAGTGCGGGCGAGAGTGCGAGGGTCTGATAGACCGTTTCGATCCCCTGCTTGCGCGCGTCGAGCGGCGTGGAGAACGCCACTTCGTCGCCGTCGAGCCAGACCTTGCCGCTGTCGGGCCGGATCGCGCCCGACAGCGACTTGATCATCACCGACTTGCCCGCGCCGTTGTCGCCGATCACGGCCAGCACTTCGCCGGGGTAGAGATCGAAATCGGCGTTGTTGAGGGCGATGACCTTGCCAAAGCGTTTGACGAGGCCCCGGGCCTTGAGAATGGGTTCCATAGCTTTCGTCATCCCGAAATCTTTCTGATCCACTGGTCGGTGGCCACAGCCGAAATGATCAGCACGCCGATGAGCAGGTAGGTGAGCTGCGGGTTGGTGCCGAGCATCCGAAGACCAAGTTCGAACACGCCGACGATCAACGCGCCGAAGAACATGCCGAGGATCGACCCGCGGCCGCCGAAGAGCGAAATACCCCCGATCACCACGGCGGTGATCGCCTGGATATTGCCGATCTGGCCGGTTGAGGCGGCCGGGCTGACCGAGCCGTAGCGCCCGATCATCACCCAGCCGGCGACGGCGGTGAAAAAGCCTGCCAGCGCGTAGACCTGGATGAGTTGGCGCTTGACCTGAACACCGGCAAGCTCGGCGGCCTCGGGATCATCCCCAACCGCATAGGTGTGGCGGCCCCAGGCGGTCTGACGCAGGACATAGGCCATGATGATGACAATGGCGATGAGCAGCAGCACCGCGAGCGTGGCGGTCGTCGCCCCGATCTTGAAGCTCGTGCCCCAGAACTGCAGGATCGGCGCTTCGGCCTCGATGTCCTGACTTCGGATCGTCTCGTTGGCCGAATACATGAAGTTGGCCGCCAGCACGATCTGCCAGGTGCCGAGCGTCACGATGAAGGGCGGCAGCTTGACCTTTGCCACGAGCCAGCCGTTGATCGCCCCGAGTGCGGTGCCGACGGCCAGCCCGATCACGATCGAGATCGCAGGGGGGATCCCGTAGCGGAAGGTGAACTGGCCCATGACCACCGAGGTGAACACGGCGAAGGCGCCGACCGAGAGGTCGATGCCGGCGGTCAGGATCACCAGGCTCTGGGCTACACCGAGAATGCCGACCACGGCGATCTGCTGCATGATGAGCGTGAGCGTTGCGGCCCGGAAGAAGCGTTCTTCGAGGAGGCCGAAAACGATCAGCGAGGCGGCCAGCACGATCAACGGCACCAGCGATGGGGTCGAGTGCAGGATTTGCTGGAACCGGCGCAGGGCGCTCCGCTCACTGTCGTCGAATTCGGCCACGTTTGCGGTGGCATCGGTCAGGGATTTCTCGAAGTCCTGACCCTTGAATTCGGTTTCTGTCATGATTTCCCCTCCTGGCTTCGCCGGGGGCGTCTTTGCGCGCCCCTCGGGAAGGAGTGTACGGGGGCCGAAAGGCCCGCGTCTATGAGGAAGGGGCGGCGGGTGCCGCCCCTTCGAAAGCCTGGATCAGGAGGTCAGCCCCAGCAGAGCGCCAGGCCTTCTTCGATGCTGATCGACTCGACGCCATCGACGGGCTCGCCCGTCACCAGCGCGACGCCGGTATCGTAGAAGTCCTTGCCCGGGGTTGGTTCCGGCTTGGAGCCATCAGCGGCGAAGGCCGCGATTGCCTCGATGCCGAGCGAGGCCATCAGCAGCGGGTATTGCTGCGATGTCGCGCCGATCACGCCGTCGGCGATGTTCTGCACGCCGGGGCAGCCGCCGTCGACCGAGACGACGATGACGTCATCCTGCCGGCCCATGGCCTTCAGCGCCTCGTAGGCACCGGCGGCAGCGGGCTCGTTGATGGTGTAGACGACGTTGATCTCCGGATCGGTGATCAACAGGTTTTCCATCGCCTTGCGGCCGCCTTCCTCGTTGCCGGCGGTGACGTCATGGCCGACGATCCGCGGATCGTCCTCGTCGCCCCACTTTTTGGGGTCGCCCAGCTCGATGCCGAACCCCTGGAGGAAACCCTGGTCGCGCAGCACGCCCACGGTGGGTTGGCTGACGCCAAGGTCCAGCATGGCGATCCTGGCATCGGCGGCGGCGTCGCCGAGCTTGGCCGCGGCCCACTGGCCGATCAGTTCACCGGCGAGGAAGTTGTCGGTCGCGAAAGTCATGTCGGCAGCATCGATCGGGTCGAGCGGCGTGTCGAGCGCGATGACGAGCAGGCCGGCGTCGCGGGCCTTCTGGATCGACGGCACGATGCCGGCGGTGTCGGATGCGGTGATCAGGATGCCGCTGGCGCCATCGGCGATGCAGGTTTCGATCGCCGCCACCTGGGCCTCGTTGTCGCCATCGATCTTGCCGGCATAGGCCTTGAGCTCGATCCCAAGTTCCTCGGCCTTCGCGGCGGCGCCTTCGCGCATCTTCACGAAGAACGGGTTGGTGTCGGTCTTGGTAATGAGGCAGGCGCTGGTGTCGGCAAATGCGCCGGTTGCCGTCGCCGCAAACGCAATGGCCGATGTCAAAAGAAGCTTGTGCATGGTTCCTCCCAGAACTCTCTCGTGTGGCGTGTCAGGCTGGTCTCCTCCCAGCCCGAACCTGCATGGTCCTCCCGTGCAGGTTCCACTGCACAGAACGGGATTCCCTTGCAGCTGTCAATAAATAAATAAAGTTGATTTATTAATTGAACGTGGCATCTTCCTATGGTGGGAGGAGAAACCTATGGTCGGCGCCATGGATGGCAGCAGGGCAAGCAGACTTGTAGGCGGCGTGAACCAGAGCGGGGTTCGCGACCACAACGAACGCCTGATCCTTTCGGTGCTGCAACGCAGTGGCGCGCTGCCCGGTGCCGAGGTCGCGCGCCGCATTGGCCTGTCGCCGCAGACCGTCTCCATCATCCTGAGAAAACTCGAAAAAGACGGCATTCTCCGGCGTGGCGACCCGATCCGCGGCAAGGTCGGCAAACCGTCGATCCCGATGGAGCTGGACCCCGACGGGGTGTTCGGCGTTGGCATGAAGATCGGCCGGCGCAGCGCCGATCTCGTGCTGCTCGATTTCACCGGCAAGGTGCGCAATCAGATCCATACGACATACCTCTACCCGCTCCCGGACGAGGTCTTCGGGTTCCTCGAAAAGGGCCTCGCCGCCCTGCTCGCGGGCCTCACCCGTGACAAGCGTGAGCGGGTTTGCGGGATCGGGCTGGGGTCGCCTTTCGAACTTTGGAAATGGCACGATCTGACCGGTTTGGCGGCCAAGAAATTCCGCTCATGGAAGGGTTTCGACTTTGTCGGCGAAGTTGCCCGGTTCACCGATCTGCCGGTCCTCGTTGTCAACGATGCAACGGCGGCCTGCAGGGCCGAACATCTCTATGGCTGCGGCAAGGAATTCCGCGACTACGCGTATTTTTTCATCGGTTCCCTCGTCGGCGGCGGTGTGGTGTTGAACCGGACCGTTTTCGAGGGCAACCGTGGCAATGCGGGTGCGCTGGGTTCGATGCGGGCGACGGGCCCCTTTGGCGAGTCCCAGCAGCTGATCGACGTCGCCTCGCTCAACCTGCTGGAGATGCGGTTGAAGGAGTCCGGGATTGATCCGGTCGGGCTTTGGCAGATGCCGCAGGACTGGACCGGGATCTGGCGACATGTCGAGCCCTGGATCGGCCAGACGGCGCAGGAGCTTGCCAAGGCCTCGCTGTCGATCTGTGCGGTCATCGACTTCGAGGCGATCCTGATCGACGGCGCGTTTCCGTCCGAAGTGCGCGACGAACTGGTAAAGCGGACGCGACGCTACCTTGCCAATCAGGACAAGCGCGGGCTGATCTCGCCGTCCATCGAAGCGGGCGCCGTCGGGCCGAACGCGCGCGCCATCGGTGCCGCCAGCGCGCCGATCTTCCGCCAGTTCCTTCTGGATACCAACGCGGGATTGGCGGCGTTCTAGGGGAGAGACCAGGGGCGGGATATCGCCGCGCAAACCGCGGGGCCGGGCCCCGGTGCCGCGGCCGTGCGCCCTCCGGGGGTCAGTCCCGGCAAAAGACCGGCTCCGGCCCGGACGCATGGAGTCCCGCCGCAGTCTTGCAGCGCGGGATTGCCGAGCGGATTGCGTGCGCTGCCCGCACGAACCGGTTGCCGGCAAGGGGGATGCAGTCAGCGGGCAGCCTTGCCTGGCTACGCTTCAGGCGACCTCGATCGGTGGGCGCCGCGCTCCTGTGTTGTTCGGTTCGCACCCGCTGCGCTTGGCGTGGCGAAAGACGCGTCGTCGCGCGGGATCGCGGGTGCGTTCACCCACCTTTGGGCGGATCTGGAGGCGAGGCCGATTTCGGCCGAGGACGGCCTCTCGCTGGCGGTCCTGCTCTGCCGCACCGGCTCCTGGTCCGTGCCGTCATTCGGGGCAAGGCGGAAGGCCGCGACCAGCTCGGAGAGCCTGCGGGATTCCGTCGAGAGGCTCGCGGCGGCGGTGTCGCAGGTCCTGGCCCGCGCCGCCCCGGACTGGACGGCTAGATCGATCCGGGCGATCGCGCCCGCGACCGATTTCACCGCGCCGGCCTGCTCCTCCGAGGCGTGATCGACTTCGGCGATCCGTTCGGTGAGGGCGGTGATCGCGCTATGGACCGTGCCGATCTGGCGGCCGGTCTTCTCGACGAGTTCGACGCCGCGGTCGATGTGTTCGCCGGACCGGTCGATGATGACCTTGATGTGTTCGGCGGCCTGGGTCGTCTTTTGGCTGAGCCCGCGCACTTCCGACGCAACGACCGCAAACCCTTTGCCGGCATCACCCGCGTGTGCGGCCTCGATCGAGGCGTTGAGCGCAAGGAGGTTGGTCTGAAACGCGATGGTCTCGATCTCGTTGAGGAAGGCGACGATCTCGGCCGAGCTTTGCGCGATCTGTCGGACGGCTTCGATGGTGAGGTCGATGTCGGCCGATCCCGTCGCCGCCTGCGAAGCCGCGCTGTCGGCATCTTCGCGCGCGGCGCGGGCGGTGGCGGCATTGGCGGCCACCGCGGTGTTGATCTGCTCGACAGCCGAGGCGATCTGGGACAGCGTCTGCGCCTGGGTGGCGTTTTCGCGCGCCAGCCCCCGTGCGATCCCCGTTACATCGTCGGAGCCCGCAGACACCTCGTCACCGGCGGCCGCTATCGCGCGGATCACAGTCGACAGGCGAATGGCGGTCGTGCCGATCATCTGCTGGAAATCTCCGAACACCCCTTCGAGATCGGTGGCACAAGCGACATCGAGGTTGGCATCGGCAATTTCGCCGATCGCGCGGTTCGCGCCTTCGAACACGTGCTCGATCGTGTCGATCAACCCGTTCACGCTGGCCGCGAGCCGGTCGAGCTGGTCGTCGTTCCAATCCAGCGACAGCCGCTGGCCGAGGTCGCCCGCGGCGACGGCGCCCACCACCGCGTCCACATCGGCGATCATGGACTCACGCCGGTTCTGGCGGTCGGCCATCGCGCCCGCCGCGCGCTCGGCTTGCGCCTTGCGGTCTGCGAGGCCGGCCGCGGCCGCGCGCGCCTCGGCCTCCTTGGCCCCGAGCTGTGCCAGGTTCGCTTCCTGCTGGAACTGCAGGCGCGCGATCTGATCGCGCCCGTCCTTGAAGGCGATCACCTGGTCGCGCAACAGCCCAAGCTCGTCGCGCGATGTCCATTCCGGCAGCCGGACCTCACCCTCCTGGGCGTTGAGTTCGCTCAGGACCCGGGCCAGGCTGCACAGACGCCGCACAACCCGTCGGCGGATCAGCAGATAGACCGCCGTTGTCACCGTCACCATGAGGGCTGCTCCGACCATTGCGGCCATGAGGGTGATCGACTTGACCGCCGCGACCTCCGTTATTCCCTGGGTCGTAAGCGCCTCGACGCGATCGACCATTGCGCCCGTCGATCCGGCGAGGGCTGCGTAGGCGGCGTCATAGTCGCGGCGAAGCTGGGCGCGGTAGCGCAGCGCCTCGACGTGGCTTTCCAGAATCCACGCCGCGTCCTCCGAAAGCGTTTCGAGCGCCGCGATCTGTTCTTCGAGGGGGGGCGCTCTGAAGGCCTGCGCCGCCTTGTTGAGCGCAACCCTGGCTGCTTCGAAGGCGGCGGTGACCGGAGCGGTGTCTTGTTCCGGGTCGAGTTTCACCAACAGGTCGAACAGGGTGCGCGACGCGGCGGTCACGGCATGGCGCGACGCGAGCACTGCGTGGCGTGCATGCATGGTGTCGACCGGGCCGTCTTCCGACAGAAGCGCTTTGAACATCGCGTCGAGACCGGCGAAGTCCTCGCGGAAGGTCCGCGCCGAGTCTGAAGAGGGGCCAAACTCGTCGAATTCCGAAGCCAGCCGGTTCTCGACGGCAAGTCGAAAATCGTAGAGCTGTTCCTGTGCCCTTTGCATGAGACCCTGCAACTCGGCATCTGCCACCGGCGCGAGAGTGGCCACAGGGGTTTCACCGCCTTCGGCCATGGCGGCGACGTAGGAATCGGCGATGTCGATTTCCGCGAGAGACGCGTCGAGCTTGTCCATGTCATGGGTGGCGGTGAACATCTCGGTGGCCTCGCCGGCCTTCGCCGAATGCACGACAACCTGCATCGCCGCCTGAGACAGCGGTGCGAGCTCGTTGCCGACACGTCGCGCCGTATCCGCAAGCCGCTGCACGCCCCACAGGCCGAACACCGCATTGCCGGTGATGACGATGCCCAGCATGAGGAACACCGCGAGGATCGGGGTGGATACCGAGGTCTTCAACTTCATGGCGGCGTCATCTTTTCGAAGTTGGACAAAAGCCCGTTCCAGCTCCGGCATAAAGCGACTTTCCTTCGATTCTCTTACCGCCCACCGGGATAGGCATGGCGGCGCACCCGCAGACAATCGTCGAGCCGGCAGAAATTTCCCGCACCGATCCGCCAAGTTGGTAAACCGTTTGTTTCTTTTCGCAACGCAACGATGCCTTGGGCGAATCTGTTCAAAGCCGTAGACTACCCGGCGTGGGTCTGTTGATTTTGGGGTGGGGCGCCGATGTCACGGCAGTCTGTCATTGATAGAATGATTGCGTTCGCGCTGGAGGAACTTGCCTCCGGCAGCGACGCGCGTCGGCGTGGGCTTGTGCGTCACATCTGTCTGCGCTGGCCGGAAGCGCCGGCCTTGTCGGTCGTATTCGCGATGACCTCCGCCGCCGCCATGCTCGAAGACAACCTCAAGCGGGATGCCGACAGAACCGAGGCGGCCCCGCTCGCTTATCGCCTCGCCGCCATTCTCGCGGCCGATATCTTCGCGGTCGAGAGCATGGGCCAGCGGCCGGCCACCGCGCAGGATCTCCTGCATTTCTGGCGCCGGGTCGACAGTTACTTCCTCGACATCTGATCCCGCGATGATCCTGCGACGGTCCGGGGAGGCGCGCGCTTCAGCGCTCACACCATCCGGATCACGTCCTTGTCGATCGTCAGCATGTAACCGCGGCGCGCAATGGTGCGCACCAGAACCTCGGACAGGAGCTGGTTGCCAAGTGCATCGCGCAACCGCTTGATCCGCATCGCGCCCGCCGATTCGTCGCAATCGGCCGCTTTCCTGCCGGAGATCAGCGCCTCGAGTTCGGCCCCGTTCAACACGTCATCATCCATCCGCGCCTCGGCGAGCACCGCGAGCGTCTCGATAGCGGCCTCGGTCAGGGAGAACTCCATGTTGTTGAGGTAGACCGCCCGCTCCTCGCGGCTGATCAGCAGCGAGTTCACCGTGATCCCGGCGCGTTCAATCTCGCCCATGCGCCGGTTGAGCGCGACGATGGTCAGAAGCAACCCGAGTGCCGCCACGAGCATCGCGGTGGCGAAGACGAGGAGCACGAAGATCACCACGCGGTAGCTCGCGAGCGTGTCGGAAAACGCGGTGCCCGATTGCGCGAGGATCTCCAGAAGCTTGATCTCCGCCGCACTTGTGAGGTCGTTCTCGACGAAGATCCGCTCGACGCGGGCGTTGAAAGCGTTGGCGTCGGGCAGATTGAGGAACAGGAAAATGGCCGCGAGTGCGAGAATCGCGACGACCGCAACAGTGCCGATCAGCGCCACCCGCGTGCCGGCGGCGCGGGTTTCAGTAACGGAGGTAGAACGCACCGGCATTGGACCTCCTCTCTTCGTCGTCCAAACCCGTCTCGTCGAACACCGAGACGACCGTGAGAAGTGTCCATCCATCCACGGCGATCCGCGCGGCAATGTCGGCTTGTGCCGCGTTCGGCGTGGCACAGGCGGTGTCGGGCAGGGCGATCACGCCGTAGTGCAGCTGCAACGGGTCATCGCGTTTCGCCTTGTAGTCGGCATAGCAATCGGCCGCGGCCGGAAGGGCCGTGAGCGCGACAAGGGCAGCGAGCCCGAATATGGCAATGTGCTTTTTCATGGGGTGGAGACTGCGCGGGAGCTCGGCGATATTCAATATCCTTCGCCCAAACCTGGCCTGTTATCCTCTAACACAGCGTCGTTATTGCCTGTCTTCGCCGTCCCCGGCCAGTCTTGCTGCATATCAAACGCGTCCTGACCCGGCGCCAGTTGAAAGGGCAAGACATGACCCCGACCCTCGCAGGCTCCATTTCCCGCAAGGCCCTCGCGGCCACCTTGGCCGCGGCGCTCACGTTCACCACGGCAGGTGTGGCTCCGGCCCGCGCCGACGGCAACGGCGACGCGATCGCCGCGGCCGCGTTTTTCGGACTGGTTGCCGCCGCGATCATCGCCTCGACGCGCGATCGTGCGGCGCGATCTCCGCAGCCCCACCCGCCTGCCGCGCCGCCGCGCAAGCTGCTGCCCGCGGAGTGCCGCTTCGAGATCCATTACGGTGCCGACCGCGGAAGATGGTTCGGGCGCAATTGCCTGGTCGCGAACTACGCTCATTGGCCGCGTCTGCCGGACCGCTGCGCGCGGCGGGTCGAGCTTCCGCGGCGTCATTACGATGTCGTCGCCTACAAGGCGCAATGCCTCGCGCGGGCCGGGTATCGGCCGGATGACCGGGGTTTTCGCTGAGGACCACCGAACAGGCGCGCGGCTCGTCGCAGGTTTTCGTCGCGCGTCCAGGGGGTGGCGGGTGTTTGCCCGCCGCCCCTTTCTGCTTGCGCAGGCGGGGGTGATGCGCGACCCATCGGCATGGCAGATCATTCCCCCGACTACAGTTTCGAGGCCGCCGCGCGAGATCGCGGCGCGGCGCGCGTGGCCGGTATCGACGAGGTCGGCCGCGGCCCGCTCGCGGGCCCTGTCACGGCTGCGGCCGTGGTGCTCGACCCCGACAACATCCCCCCCGGGCTCGACGATTCCAAGAAACTCACCCGCCGCCGCCGCGAAACCCTGTTTGATGCGATCCTCGCGTGTGCCGCTGTCGGGATCGCCCACGCCTCCGTCGAAGAGATCGACACCCACAACATCCTGCGCGCGTCGCATATCGCAATGCTGCGGGCGGTCGCCGCGCTCGACCCCGCGCCTGACCATCTGCTGATCGACGGCAACCTGTTACCGACCGGCTGCCCTGTTTCGGCTGTCGCAATAGTGAAAGGCGATAGCAGATCTCTGTCCATTGCAGCCGCATCAATCGTCGCCAAAGTGACCCGCGATCGGATCATGGTGGGATTGGCGCAACAGCACCCCGGCTATGGTTGGGAAACAAATGTGGGGTATCCATCAAAAAGCCATATTTCGGCACTTCAAGGTCTTGGGGTGACCCCACACCATAGACGTTCCTTCAAGCCGGTGCACAATATCTTGTATCAAGAGAAATCATAACCCATTGATTCAAAAAAGAATTTGACGTCGAATCGCCTTTGACTCATCCTGTGGATAACTAATGCGGTTTGGATTTCGCCGGCGAAGCCAAGAGATGCAAACCGTCCGACGCTGAATGCAGCGCGCGACGGTTTTCGCCTCCCCGGTGCCCGGAAAGACGAAAACCGCTTTATTGAGCGCATAAGCGCCGAGGGACAGAGCGCACAAAGCGCCGAGGGACAGAGGCAGTCAGATGACCAAACACGTGGAGGTGGCAGTTCCTGAACTGCCGCTCAATGAGATCCTTGCCGGCGATAGCGTCGAGATGATGAACGCCCTGCCCGAAGGCAGCGTCGATCTCGTTTTCGCTGACCCGCCTTACAACCTCCAGCTCAAGGGCGATCTGCATCGGCCGGACAACAGCAAGGTCGATGCGGTTGACGACCATTGGGACCAGTTCGACACCTTCCGCGCCTATGACGAGTTCACCAATAACTGGCTCGCCGCGGCCCGCCGGATTTTGAAACCCGATGGCGCGATCTGGGTCATCGGCTCCTATCACAACGTGTTCCGCATGGGCGCCGAGCTTCAGAACCAGGGGTTCTGGATCCTCAACGACGTTGTCTGGCGCAAGTCGAACCCGATGCCCAACTTCCGCGGCAAACGGCTGACCAACGCCCATGAGACGCTGATCTGGGCGTCGAAGACCGAGAGCTCGCGGCCGACGTTCAATTACGAGGCGCTCAAGGCGCTCAACGAAGGCGTGCAGATGCGCTCCGACTGGGTGCTGCCGATCTGCACCGGCCACGAGCGGCTGAAAGACGAGAAGGGCGACAAGGCGCATCCGACGCAAAAGCCCGAGGCGCTGCTTCACCGTGTCCTCGTCGGCACCACCAATCCCGGCGACGTGGTGCTCGACCCGTTCTTCGGCACCGGCACGACCGGCGCGGTCGCCAAGATGCTGGGCCGTGAATTCATCGGCATCGAGCGCGAAGCCGCCTACCGCGATGCAGCCGAAAAACGGCTCGCCAAGATCCGCAAGTTCGACAAGGAAGCGCTCACCGTTTCCGCTTCCAAACGCGCCGAGCCGCGCGTGCCCTTCGGCCAGCTGGTCGAACGCGGCATGCTGCGCCCCGGCGAGGTGCTGACCAGCCCGCGCGGTCAGATCGCCAAGGTGCGCGCCGACGGCACGCTCATCGCGGGCAGCGAAAAGGGATCGATCCACCAGGTCGGCGCCGCGCTCGAACGCGCGCCCTCCTGCAACGGCTGGACGTATTGGCACTTCAAACGCGACGGCAAAACCGTGTCCATCGACGTGCTCCGCCAGCAGATCCGATCCGAGATGTCGTAACTCCTCAGTTACCGCCTGTGCCTGTGGCAAAACCACGGCACCCGACTTGATGCCCCGCCCTTGTGGCGGGGCCTTTTTTTGCGGGGGGCGCCGGCATTTGCAGTCGCCAGACGGATGACCCCTTCAAGCGCAAAACACCACATTTTCTGGGCACAGAGAATGACCGCCATGTCGAACTCATGACGTGCCAAAACATGTGGGCAGGAACGAAGTCTTTTTCTCGCATGCAATCGCAGTTTGCGCAGAGCTGAAGAGGCGAGAGCGCTCGGCGACTTCATCTAGCGATGCAAACTTGCTCCAAGCCGCTCCCTGTATCGTGTGGGTGGCACACCCATGGTTCTTCTGAATTCCCTCCGGAACGTCTCGGCGGAACCGAACCCGCAGGTGATCCAGACATCGGCCAAAGGCACGTCTCCATGCTCAAGAAGTTCAGCCGCTCGCGCAATGCGCTCACCTCTGAGCCATTTTAACGGGGTTACACCTACTTCTTCAGTGAACCGGCGCGCAAATGTACGGCC
>Ga0209121_10003489_pt1 | contig 15213 bp, 14 predicted proteins | sample Cruoilmetagenom3_FD_187292 | JGI IMG/M metagenome (GOLD analysis project Ga0209121, IMG submission 187292) | Oil polluted marine microbial communities from Coal Oil Point, Santa Barbara, California, USA - Sample 3 (SPAdes) (version 2) | ecosystem: Environmental > Aquatic > Marine > Oil seeps ...
CCGATGCAAACGCCATAAAAGCGGGATCTTGTGGGTTATCAGATGTTGCGCCCAAATGGCGAAATCAAGGAACAGAACCGTGGCGGTTATTTCAACCCAGGATGGCCAATCCAGCCAGTTCAGCAGCCCCCAGCCATTTCGCCCGGCGTCCACCGCTGCCCCGACGGCGAGCAGCGGGATTGCAAACGCCATCAAGCGCAGTGTCAGAGTGTTCAGCACGGTCATGGACAAATTTGTCCACCAGCGGTTCGCACGGGGTTGGCTGCGCATCTTGCGCGGCAACAGGGCTTCGGCCAGCGCGAACAGACCAAACAGGCCCACGAATATTGCCAGCCGGATGAGGGTTTCATTTTCCACGCATTCAGCATCAGGCATGCGTCTGGACTTCTCAAGCCCACCGCCAACACATTTGCGTCAGTCGGGCCTGATCAGTGACCCGGCACCGTGTTCGGTAAACAGTTCAAGCAGGCAGGCGTTGGGTGCTCGCCCGTCCAGAATGACCACCGCCCTGACCCCACCGTGAATGGCATCAAGCGCTGTTTCGGTCTTGGGGATCATGCCCCCGGCAATTGTGCCTTCTTGGATCATCTGCCTGATTTGCGCGGTCATCAGTTCGGTCACAACCACGCCTTGCGCGTTCTTGACCCCGGACACATCCGTCAGCAGCAACAACCGGTCCGCCTTGAGCGCCGCTGCGATGGCACCAGCGGCAGTATCGCCATTCACGTTGAAGGTTTCGCCGTTCCGACCGGCCGCCAATGGGGCGATCACCGGGATCATGTCATTGGCAAAAAGAGTGTGCAGAAGGGTTGGGTCCAGATCCTTCGGTGTGCCGACAAACCCCAGCGCGGGGTCCGTCTGGTCGCAGATCATCAGGTTGGCATCCTTGCCCGACAGGCCGACTGCTTTGCCGCCCTGTTGGTTCAGAGCCTGCACGATCCGTTTGTTCACCAGCCCCGACAGGACCATTTCAACCACATCAACGGTTTCTTTGTCGGTCACCCGCTTGCCATCGACAAATTCGGATTTGATATCCAGCTTCTCAAGCATCGCATTGATCATCGGTCCGCCGCCATGCACGATCACCGGGTTCACACCCACCTGCTGCATAAGCACGATATCGCGGGCGAAACCGGCCATCGCTTCGTCGCTGCCCATGGCGTGGCCGCCCAGCTTGATCACCACAATCGCCCCGTCATAACGTTGCAGATACGGCAGGGCGCGGGACAGGGTTTCGGCTGTGGCAATCCAATCGCGGTTCATGTCTCTGGTCTTCATGTCTGTGGTCCCTTTGTGCCCTTGTGTTACGCGGTTCATGCCGGACTGCCAAGTGCCGCGATGCAGATGTTCGTTGTGGTGATAGGGTCGGGGTGTAATGCCAGCCGGAAGACGTCGCTGCAGCGATCGTTTTCCTGTGTTCGCAGGACAGGTCATACAATTCGGGTGCCGAAATTGAAGTGAACGGGACGCAGCACGTTTAGCGCGCAATCCAAAAAAGTGAGAACCGGTTTTCAGAGGAAATGGCGTAAAAAAAGGCCGGGGCTGCGCCATTGATGCAGATAAATAGGGGGCGACTTTGGGTGTTGGTTATTCCAGCGTGGCAATTATGCTGCGCAGCGTGGCGATACCTTCGCCCTTCTCGGACGATGTCAGCACGATTTCAGGATATGCCGCCGGATGTTTCGCCAATGCGTTCCGGACCTGTCCCAGAATAGCCGCACGGTTCTTGTCCTTGACCTTGTCGGCCTTGGTCAGCACGCATTGAAACGTCACGGCGGCACTGTCCAACAGCGACATGATTTCCTCATCCACCGGTTTCACCCCATGGCGCGCATCAATCAGCACAAAAGCCCGGCGCAGGGTTTGACGTCCGCCAAGATATTGTTTCAACAGCCGTTGCCAGCGTTCGACCACCGGCAGCGGTGCATTGGCATAGCCATAGCCGGGCAGGTCGACCAGATAATGGTCGTCGCCTTGGGTGAAAAAGTTAATTTCCTGCGTGCGCCCCGGCGTATTCGATGCCCGCGCCAATGCCTTGGTCCCGGTCAGCGCATTGATCAGCGTTGATTTCCCGACGTTGGAGCGCCCGGCAAAACACACCTCAAGCCGGTCAGCAGGCGGCAGGCCGGACATGGCGACAACGCCTTTGACAAATTCGGACTGGCCGGCAAACAGCTTGCGGCCCTTTTCGGCGGTGATCGCATCGGGGGTTTCGGCAAGGGGAAAAGCCAGTTTCATGGTCAAACCAGCCCGATCGTATCGCCCTGACGCAACACGCCGGATTTGCTGACCACGGCATAAACACCGCAGTCCTGATGCCCCCAGCCGGATTTCAGCGCGCCAAGGGTGTCAGCGTCCCGCTCGCCGGTTTGGGTGTTCGCGGTGGTGGCCATGCAACGCGTGATTGGTTCTTTAACCTCAAGTTCGGCCGAGCCGATACGCAATGTCCTGCCAATCCAATCCATTTCTGCCCACGGTTCCAGCCCGTCCAGAAGCAGATTCCCGCGCCAGCGGTTGGGTGAGATGTCATGACCCAATTGCGCCTCGACGGCGCGATGTGTGGCTAGGTTGATCAGAGATACAGAGGCAAAATCCGTGTCCGTCATCGCCTCGCCCGGTGCGCGGACCAGACGCGCCGGCAGCATCCGGTTGCCATTGCTGATCGGCAGGACCCACTGGATGAACGCGTTTGCCCCATCTTGGTCATCCGGGTCGATGGTCAGGTCCGGTCGGTCCGGATGGCACAGCGTCAGATTGCGATAGGCCGGATCTACCTGCGCGGTGATGGCCTGCAACCGGGGCGATTTCGCACCACGCGAAAACTCCTGACAGGGCTGCCAACGGGGGCGTTCCGGATCAAAGCACGATGCCTCATGCGCGACGGCCCACCGACGATCCCAAGGGAGGCATTCGCCTTTGGTCAGCTTGACCTCGTCCACCGATTCGCGGCCGTGGGACTTGATCGGATGACGCCATATTTCCTTGACATGCGGTGTCATTTCTTGTCCGCTTTTGTCTTGCGTTCAAAGCTGGACTTGATGTTGCCGAATACGTCCGGCTTGAAACCCTGGCTGCGCATGATCAGGTACTGCTGCGTGAAAGTGATCGTGTTGTTGGCAATCCAGTACACCACCAGCCCGCTGGCGAACTGGCCCAGCATGAACATGAACACCCACGGCATCCAGGCAAAAATCATCTTTTGCGTGGGGTCAGTGGGGGCCGGGTTCAGCTTTTGCTGCAACCACATGGAGATGCCCAACAAAAGCGGCAGAATGCCGATGAATGCAGTTGCAATGATGCTGCCTGGATCCGGTGCGCTGATCGGCAACAGGCCGAACAGGTTCATCAGCGTTGTTGGGTCAGGCATCGACAAATCCTGGAACGGGCCGAACCAGGGGGCCTGGCGTAGCTCGATCGTGACAAAGATCACCTTGTAGAGCGAGAAAAAGATCGGAATCTGCATGAGGATCGGCAAACAGCCGGCGGCGGGGTTCACTTTTTCCTTCTTATACAGCTCCATCATGCCCTTCTGAACCTTTTGGCGGTCGTCACCGGCGGCTTCTTTCAGGGCTTCCATCTGAGGTTGAAGTTCTTTCATCTTGGCCATCGAAACATAGGATTTATAGGCCAGCGGGAACAGCAATGCCTTGATGATCAGCGTCAGCCCGATGATCGACCAGCCCATATTGCCGACCAGCACATTTATGTTGTGCAGTAGCCAGAACATCGGCTTGGTAATGAAAAAGAACCAGCCCCAATCGATGCTGTCGATATACCCCTTGATGCCGGCCTGCTCATATTCCCGGATCACGGCCCACTCCTTAGCCCCGGCAAACAGCTGTGTGGTCACACTGATGTTCGCGCCGTCGTCTATGGTTTGGGTGGGCAATACGGCCTCGGTTTGATAAATATCGCGGCGCTCATCGTATTTGGCGACCGATTTGAAGGCGCTGCCCGGCGACGGGATCAACGTGGACATCCAGAAATGGTCGGTAAAACCTATCCATCCGTTTGTTTCTACCTGCTCAACCTCGGCGCGGGCACCTTCGCGCGGGTCAATTTCGAAATCGGGCATGTCGCCATAATCTGTTTCCGTCAACTCGCCATCGGCCATGGCGACGACGCCTTCGTGCAGAATGAAGAAGTTCTTCAGATCTTGGGGTTCGCCGTGGCGGGCCAAGATACCATAAGGGGCCATGCTGGCCGCATTGCCAGAGACATTTTCAACCGACTGCGTGATGGTGAACATAAAATTGTCATCAACTTCCAATTTTCGATGAAAGGTCAGACCCTTGCCGTTCTCCCAAATCAGGGTAACCGGGCTGTCAACGCCCAGTATTTCACCCTGTTCCAGGACCCATTCTGTGTTGGCTCCCGGCACATCCTCAAGTGTTAATCCCGCACCAGGTGCCCAGCCATAAAGCGCGTAATAAGCAGAGTCGTCTCCAACCGGAGATAGCAAGGTGACGATCTCGGCATCGTCATCCAGAGAAACGCGATAGTCTTTCAGCGACAAATCGTCGATCCGCCCACCCAGCAGCGAAACACTGCCCGTCAGTCGGGGTGTTTCGATTTCGACGCGGGGCATATCAGCCTGCGGTTCAGCCAATGGCTCTGTCGACGCAGCGCCGGTTGTGGCCGGGGCCTGCGCGGCAGTCGGACCGTTAGCTGTTTTTCCTGCCGGCGTTGCCAGGTCAGCGGTTTCCAATCCGCTTCCGTCCAGCGCCACCGGGTCTGGCTCGGGTGGTGGAAACAGCACGAACCACACGAGGATCACCATGAAGCTGAGCGCTGTTGCAAGGATGAGGTTCTTGTTTTGATCGTCCATCGGGGACTGCCACCTTATGCACGGAAAGTCATCGGTGGGTTCAACAGAGTGCAGGCGCAAAGGTCAAGCGGAATCGCCGTGCCACCGGGTGTTATGGTGCCCGAAAACAGCCCCAGAGCAGCAGGGATCAGCCGGTTTCGCGGCCAATTGCCGGAACGTCCTGCAATTTGGCCTGATGTGCGGCGATCCAGTCCAGTGTCTGGTCGAACGGCATTGGCCGGCCAATGCCGAAACCTTGCACGTGATCGCAGCCCAATTGCGCCAGCAAGGCATGTTCGCCAACTGTCTCCACTCCCTCGGCCAGTGTTTCCAACTCAAGCCTTTCGGCCATTGTCAGGATTGCACCAATCAAACGCTGCTGCTCTGGATCCCTATCGGCCTTGATAACGAATGAGCGGTCAATTTTGATCCGCGATACCGCAAACCGGCGCAACGATGCGATGGAAGCATGGCCAGTTCCGTAATCATCCAGATCTATGCGGCATCCCAGCTTGGCCAACCCGATGATGTTGTGACTTATCGTGTCGTCAGGCGAATCCGTCATCACGGTTTCGAGAATTTCAACCGCAAGCCGGTCAGGAGGCAGGTCAAAGCGATCCAACTCCCATCGGATTTTGTCCACAAGCCCAGGATTGCGTAGTTCGTCACTGGCAAAGTTGACGCCAATCTGGGGCACACCGACTCCGGCGCTGTCCCACGCCTTCAGAGCGGTCAGTGCATGATAGAACATCACCTGGCCAAGCCGCTCAATTAGTCCGGCATCTTCCATGATCGGCAGGAAAATATCCGGAGCGATAATCCCGTGTGTCGGATGTGACCACCGCGCCAGTGCTTCGAACCCGGAAACCTTACCGGTGTCGGTCGAAATCTGCGGCTGATACCATGGCTGGATCTGTCCGTTTTCAAGCGCCGCGGCGGCTTCGTCCCGTAGATCGCTGCGCTCCTGATTTCGCCGGCCCATTTCGCTGGAATACGCGCGGATCGCCGATGGCCCCGATTGTTGCGCATCAGACAAAGCTGCGGCAGCCCCGGTCAGCCAATCTTGCGCGGATTGCCCCGGAGCACGGCTGCGCAGACAAAAGCCGACCGAGCACGTCATGTAGACCGACACACCGTCAAGGGGCACGGCATCTTCGATCGAGCTTTGCATGCGTCCGGAAAGCTGGATGCATAATTCCAGATCCAATTGCCGCACAGCCATCAGGCAGATGGCAAATCGGCTATCGCCAGTTCGGGCCACGGTATCGCCATCGCGCAGCGTCGACAGGATGCGTTCCCCGCTGCATTGGACCACCAGATCAGCCGCAGACTGACCATGGTGGTCAATCAGATCGCGATAGCCATCCAGTTCGAGCACGAAACAGGCCGATTGCAGGCCCGAAGCCTCAGTTTTGGAAAACACCTCCTGGACGACACCCTCGAATCCGTCGCGTAACAGCAGACCCGTCACACTGTCGCGAGGGATACCCGGGCCGATGCGCAAGTTGTCAAAAATCCCGCTCAGGGCGAAAACCAGCGGCAGGCCCAGCGCAACAATAACCAGAGCAGCTTCGCCCCCGAGCCAGAACGCCGCCAAAGTCATCGCCGGTAAAAAAGCAAGAACCGGCGGGCCAGTCAGTATCGGCACGATCTTGGAGCGAAGCCAGACCAGTACGCCAGACAGCGGCATCTGCATAATAAGACCTTTCCCATAGGGCGCACCGCGCGAATGGGGGAACGTTAGCCGTCGGTTCTGACCCGGACGTTAACGAAGCGTCGGTATTTCCTGCAATTTGTCTTCAATTCTGGTCAGACCGGCAAAATCAAACAGCTTGGGATCCAGCAGGTGCGAGGGGCGTGCATTCATCAGAGCGCGGAACATAACCTGCCGCCGCCCCGGGCTGTTGGCTTCCCAGCCATCAAGAATTGCCTTGACCTGTTGGCGCTGTAGCCCGTCCTGGCTGCCGCACAGGTCGCAGGGGATGATCGGATAGTTCATGGCCTTGGCAAAGCGTTCACAATCGGCTTCGGCCACATGCGCCAAAGGGCGAAAGACAAACAGATCGCCGTCTTCGTTGACCAGCTTGGGGGGCATGGTGGCCAGCCGCCCGCCGTGGAACAGGTTCATGAAAAAGGTTTCCAGAATGTCATCACGGTGATGGCCCAGAACCACGGCGCTGCATCCCTCTTCCCGTGCGATTCTGTAAAGATTTCCGCGCCTTAAGCGAGAGCATAAACTACAAAATGTCCGGTCCTGGGGTATTTTGTCGACAACGATACTGTAGGTGTCCTGATATTCGATACGATGCTTAATCCGCATTTTGTTCAGGAACTCCGGCAACACGGTGGCCGGGAATCCGGGTTGCCCCTGATCAAGGTTGCAGGCCAGAATATCGACCGGCAGCAACCCGCGCCACTTAAGCTCGTGTAATACAGCAAGCAGCGTATAGCTGTCCTTGCCTCCGGACAGACACACCAGCCATCGCGCCCGAGGCGCGTCTTTGGCGCGCGCGTCAGGTTCGATCATGCCATATTGCTCTATCGCCTCGCGAGTGTGACGCACAATTCGTTTGCGCAGCTTTTTAAACTGGGTGGATCCGGGTGCCCCGGCAAACAGCGGGTGTATATCTTCATTATCATCAAGCATGGTACCCGCTTTAGTGGAGTTACCAAAATCGGACAAGAGAGCCGCCTTCAGGTCAACATTGTGGCGCGCACGTATGTTCGGGTTTGTCTTTGCCGGGGAAACAGGAAACCAGGCCGTGCCGGGGTCTGTGCCGGACATGGTGATGCAGTGGCCGATGTTTGGACCAAACAGAAGCAGTAATCCTTGAAGATTTCGACAGAGCTGGCTCGTTTGACTGGCTGACGGGAATGCCGGGTAGGCGGATATCCGCCGTTGTGGTCAATTAAGGCAATGCTGGCCAGTTTCGCACGGATTCTAACCACAATTTTCCCTGAAAACATGCGTAACAAAAGCCAAAGGGTCTATCCATGTTTTTACACAAACACCGCCAAGCCAAATCTCGAAACCTAGTTGCTTGCAGCGAAAGGGGATTGAAGCGATTTGCGCGCAACGAAGACGGCGCATTGTTGGTCTTCGGCCTTTATGTATTCCTGATTTTCTTGATTGTCGGTGGTATTGGCGTCGATCTGATGCGTTTCGAACGCGAGCGGTCCCAGTTGCAGTACACACTGGACCGCGCGGTTCTTGCGGCGGCGGACCTTGAACAACCAATGGATCCGACGAGTGTTGTGCGCGACTATTTTCAAAAGGCCGGACTTTTGGAGTACCTCACCTCCGTGAATGTTTCCGGGGACAGTTTCCATCGCCAGGTTTCGGCGAGTGTCTCTGCAGATGTGCCAACACAGTTCATGCACATGTCAGGCGTGGACTTGCTGACCGCCAATGTCGGTGCAACAGCGATTGAACGTATCCCGAATGTCGAGATTTCACTGGTGCTTGATGTTTCGGGAAGTATGGCGACCAATGACCGCGTCACTCTGATGAAAACGGCAGCCAAGTCGTTCACCAGCAATGTTCTGTCACGGAACACGGACGCCGAGACCGGCGCAGAGAACAGCTATCAGACTTCGGTCAATGTGGTCCCGTTTTCGGGTCAGACCAATCCTGGCTCCACGATGTTCGAATATTTGGGTGGTGTGCGATTCGGGGGCGTAAGCACCGAAGAGGAAACCAATTATTTCCCGGAATGGCCGCAGGATATCTCGAACATCGTTTTCAGGTTTGATCGTGATGGCGACACTGAGATTGACTATTCGGTAAAAATCGAAGGCTTTCCAGACAATGATGTCGCGATGTTCAACAAGGACGATTTGGATACCTATTACAACTATGCCGTCAGCTATATTCAGGATGTGGACTCGAATATTTCGGCAGGCATGGACAGCATGGTCGGGGCCACCATTAAGGGGGGCAAGGAACCGACCAGCTACTTCAGCACTGAAGAAGACGGCATGGGCGACCCGACAAGCGATGAGGGCCCAACCAAGTTCAACAATGTCGACAGGACAATCCAGTTCAGTGATTTCCTCAACGGGATCGTTCCCAACGACACCTCGTCCTGTCTTGAGATGACCTATGACGACTTTATGTCCTCGGGTCTGCCAACCGGCTCGAACGAGCAGGTCGCCTATTTTGTCAACTGGGACTATGATGAGGCCACGCAGGATTGGGGATGGTGCCCAGAAGACAGCATGGCCATCCAGTATGCCCAAAAGGATGAGGGTGCTCTGAACAACTTTATCGACAATCTGAGGCTGCACGACGGCACGGGCACCAATTACGGGATGAAATACGCACTGGCGCTATTGGATCCGGACACACAGCCGGCATTCGCCCATCTGAATGAAAATGGCGAGGTGCCGGACGAGTTTCAGAACCGGCCCCTGTCCTGGGACACCGAGGAATCGTCGAAGTACATAGTCCTGATGACCGATGGCCGGACCAGCACCCAGATTCGCCCGGCCGACACCCTGGATCCCGAAAACTCAGATACGGAACTGACAGACCGCCCGGGCGATGATTCGGTGGTCGGCTCATCCAGATGGACGAACCTGCAGATGTTTCACTATCAGTGTGAGTTGGCCAAATCCATGGGCGTAACGATTTACGCTGTTGCGCTGGAGACGTCCGACACAGCCGCCGAAGAAGTCCGCGAATGTGCGTCTTCAGCCGCGCATTTCTTCGAAGTAACCGGCGAAGAAGTGATCGACACGTTTGTTTCCATCTCGTCGTCCATACAAAAGCTAAGGTTGTCTGAGTAAGGGACAGGTCGGATTCCAGCCGCCCTGCTTCGACACCAACTGGAACTATGCGCCACGCGCCTAAATAAACCGCAAAATCGGGAATTTTTCCAGAAATCTTCGCTTGGGCTATCTTTTACATTTTGATGGTTGTCAGGCTTTTTAAGAAATTGGAGACGCGTTCAAAAGGAACCTTGTCCATTGGGAAAGCACTTGGGTTGTTTCGAGTTGTTGCCAGCTTTGCCTGAACAGCTCAGACCTTGTGCTGTGGATCGTCTTGGCGCTCTGGCACCGGGTCATAGCCATCTCCCCCCAGCGGGTGACAACGGCCAATCCGCCGGGCCGCGATCCAGGTGCCTTTGATCGCGCCGTGTTTTTCCAGCGCTTCCAGCGCGTAAGCGCTACAGGTTGGCTGGTAACGGCAATTGAACCCGACCCAGGGGCTGAAAATCAGCCGGTAGGCCCGGACCGGAAGGGCAGCGATATGGGCAAGCGGGGTCATGTCCGGGTTTCATTCTGCGATGTGGGATTTGTCCCGCAAATCAATATAGGACCGTTGCAGCATTCCGCCAGCCCCTGTCTCAATACCCGCCCTTACGTCTGCTTTCGGGGAGGCCCGCGATTTTGCCGCCCTGTTTCGAAGGATCTCCCGGGAACAGCATGTACAGGTCTTTTTGCGAGATTTTCTCGCCCCATTGCGCACTCATCGCCTTGACGATGGCGCGGGTATTTGGCTGGGTTTGGTTGTTTTCGAAATACTCTCCGCGCAGAAAATTGATCACGTCCCAATGCCGCTCGGTCAGTTCGATACTTTCGCCCGAGGCTAGAATTTGTGCCAGCCCTGTGTTCCAGGAGTCGATATCAGCAAGGTACCCGGAGTCGCTGGTCTCGACTGGTTTGCCTTCAAATTCTACTGCCATTGCGTAATCCTTTAGCTGCGTGAGCATCAGCTCTTTGCTGCGCCTATACATTCAAATAACGCAATTTGTTATTCTTCACAAGCAGGCCATTCAAGACACGTATTTTGGGCTGCCAGTACCGGGCGAATTACTTACGGGGTTTGTGAATTTTTGTCAGGGCACGGAGAAGATCCTGCGACATGTCCGTATAGTTGCGGGTCGCGGTTTCGCCGGCTCGGGCAATCAGTACGTAATCCCAGCCGGGGCTGCCAGAATTTGGCAGGCCAGCGCGCGCAATGGCGCGCAGGCGGCGTTTGGCACGGTTACGGGCTACTGCGTTACCAACCTTTTTCGAAGCGGTGTACCCCACCCGGATCAGCGGGGCGGCAGGTTCGTTTTCATCGCGCCTACGTGCCTGAAGGATAAACGCCGGCATAGCCTGACGTCTGGCGCGGGCGGCGCGCAGGAAGTCACTGCGTTTGCGCAGGGTTTCCAAAGGGAAAGGCGGGCAAACGGAAACCGCCGGGGGCCCATCCCCGGTGATGGCTTTGCCATCCCCAGTGCCATTGCTGGCGGCCTCCGGCGGTGTCATGTCCGTCAATTGGGTCGGGAGAGCCTTAGGCGCTCAGCGACTTGCGGCCACGGGCGCGGCGCGCGTTCAGGATCTTGCGGCCAGCTTTGGTCGCCATGCGTGAACGAAAACCGTGGCGCCGTTTGCGTACCAGGTTTGAGGGTTGAAAGGTGCGTTTCATCGCTCCGTCTCCAGTCTTGCGGTCGGGTGCGGCGAGGAATCGCCTTAGCCCAGATATGTTCGAAGTCCGTCCTCTAAAGCGGCTTGGCGGGTAAGTCAAACCCTGCCGGGGTGGAATAAGTCGGGTTTTGCAACAAATCCCCGAAAAGGGGAACGGAAATGTTTCAATCCCTGCCGTATGGCACAGTATCTCTCACGTTTGGCGGGCTTTACATCAAGGCGTTGTGATCGCCCTGTTGGTTTGGTCGCGTCGCGCTCAGATTACGCCTAGTACGTCTTGGGCTGTATCAAGGACCAGAAACATGACCGCACCACCCAATACGCCAAAACGTGGATTTGCCCGTTACATTCCATTGGCGACAATACTGGCAGTGGCGTTGATTGGCGTCTTTACTCTCGGCGATTACCTCAGCTTTGAAACCCTGCGTGAAAATCGCGCGGCGCTGCTGGCCTTTCGGGATGCGCATTTCCCTGCCGCGGTGGCCGTGTTCATTGCGGTATATGTGGGGATCGTTGCCTTTTCCCTGCCCGGTGCCACGGTTGCCACGCTGACCGGCGGCTTTTTATTTGCCACGTTCCCCGGCACCCTTTTCAACATCGTCGGGGCCACGGCTGGAGCTTCGCTGATCTTTCTTGCGGCGCGCTGGGGCCTGGGCGAGCGTTTGGCGACCAAGCTGGAGGCCAGTGAAGGCAAGGTAAAAAAGATCAAGGACGGGATTGATGAAAACCAGTGGGAGATGCTGTTTCTGATCCGGCTGGTCCCTGCCGTGCCATTCTTTGTCGCAAACCTGCTGCCCGCCTTTCTGGAAGTGCCATTGCACCGGTTCGTGATCTCAACATTTCTGGGGATAATCCCCGGGGCCGTTGTCTTTACCTCGATTGGTGCCGGACTGGGCGAGGTGTTCGCGCGTGGCGAAACCCCTGATCTGGGGGTGATATTCGAGCCGCACATCCTTTTGCCGATCCTTGGCCTCAGTGCGCTGGCGGCGCTGCCGATTGTTGTCAAAGCCGTGCGCGGCGGAGAGGCCCTGTGATGGAACAGGTCAAGACGGATTTGCTGGTGATTGGGGCCGGGTCGGGCGGATTGTCGGTTGCCGCCGGGGCCAGTCAGATGGGGGCCAGCGTGGTCCTGCTGGAAGGGCACAAGATGGGCGGCGATTGCCTGAACTATGGCTGCGTGCCGTCCAAGGCGCTGATCGCCAGCGCCAAAGCGGCCCATGCTCAGGGCCATGCCAGTGCCTATGGCGTGGCTGACGTTGCCGCGTCGGTCGATTACGCTGCCGCCAAAGACCACGTGCGCGACGTGATAGGCCAGATCGAACCGATGGACAGTCAGGAGCGGTTCGAGGGCTTTGGTGTCCGGGTGATCCGCGAATTCGGCGCGTTCATATCGCCGGGTGAGGTGCAGGCGGGTGAGTATCGTATCACGGCGCGCCGTATCGTGATTGCCACCGGTTCGTCACCTTTGGTGCCGCCGATACCGGGGCTGGACACGGTTCCCTATGAGACCAACGAAACCCTGTTCGATCTGCGTGAAAAGCCGGAACACCTGTTGATACTCGGTGGCGGCCCGATCGGCATCGAAATGGCACAGGCGCATGTCCGGCTGGGAAGCCGTGTCACGGTGATAGAGGGGGCCATGGCGCTGGGCCGGGACGACCCGGAGCTGGCATCGGTTGTGCTGGACACGCTGCGCGCCGAGGGTGTCGAGATCGCCGAAGGGGCGATGGCGGCAAGAATCGGCGGTCAGGCCGGGGCAATCGAAGTAGAGACCGGGGACGGGCGTATTTTCAAGGGCTCGCACCTGTTGGTGGCGTTGGGGCGCAAAGCAAATACCGAGCGGCTGAGTTTGGACATTGCGGGCATCGAAACCACCAAAGCCGGCATCAGGGTTGATGCCAGCCTGCGCAGCACCAACCGGCGCGTCTACGCCATTGGCGATGTGGCGGGGGGGATGCAATTCACCCATGTTGCCGGGTATCACGCGGGTATCATTATCCGCTCGGCTCTGTTTGGTCTGCCGTCAAAGGCGAAAACCAGCCACATCCCCCGCGCCACCTATTGCGACCCGGAGTTGGCACAGGTGGGCCTGACAGAGGCCGAGGCGCGTGCGCAATACGGATCAAGGGTGGAAATCGCCCGATTCGATTTCCTTCACAACGACCGGGCCATTGCCGAGCGTAAAACAACCGGTTTCATCAAGGTGATGGTGGTCAAATCCCGCCCTGTGGGGGTCTCGATCGTCGGCCCTCAGGCGGGGGAATTGATCAGTCCTTGGTCGCTGGCGTTGGCCAACAAACTGAAAATGAGCCAGATCGCCGCCATGGTTGCACCCTATCCAACCATTGGAGAGGTTAACAAACGTGTCGTCGGGGCCTATTTCTCACCCAGACTGTTTGATAACCCTATGGTCAAACGAGTGGTCGGATTCGTTCAAAGGTGGATCCCCTGACCCGGGAAAGGGCGCTATGCTGAATACGCTGTCGGGCCGGTTTCTGATCCTGACCACTGTCTTTGTGATGCTGGCCGAGGTGCTGATCTTTGTGCCGTCAATTGCGCGTTTCCGCGAAGATTACCTGTCGGCGCGACTGGAGCGGGCGCAGATTGCTTCTTTGGCGCTGCTCGCCGATGACATGCTGGAAACCGCGCTTGAGGCGGAATTGCTGGAGAACGCCGAGGTATTCAACGTTGTGCTGCGCCGGGATGAAATGCGTCAACTGATGCTTTCGTCACCGATGCCACAGGCAATTTCGGCCACGTTCGACCTTAGGGATGCGGGGGCTATCACCTTGATTTCGGATGCCCTGAAACGTTTGTTTACGCCCGAAAACCAGATTATCCGGGTCATTGGTGCGCCAGTGCGCGAGGCGGGGCTGTTGATCGAAGTGACCATGGAGACCGCGCCCCTTCGCATGGCGATGATCGACTATGGCCTGCGTATCCTGATCCTGTCGGCGGTTATCTCGATCTTTACCGCCCTGCTGTTGTTTGCGGCGGTGCGCCGATTCCTGGTGCGTCCGATCAAGGGGGTCGTGAGATATATGCAGCGCTATGCCGCCGCGCCGGAGGATGCGCGCGGGATCATTCAGCCATCGGCGGGCGTGGTCGAATTGCGCGAAGCCGAAGAGGCGTTGTTTCAGCTTCAGACCGAACTGACCCATGCGCTGAAGCAAAAGGAACGTCTGGCGCAACTGGGAAGTGCGGTGGCCAAAGTCAGTCATGATCTGCGTAACATCCTGACCTCGGCACAATTGTTCACCGACCGGATCGAGGCCAGCCAGGATCCGACGGTGCGCCGCCTTGCGCCCAAATTGGTGAATTCGATCACCCGCGCGGTTTCGCTTTGTGAAAGCACGTTGGCCTTTGGCCGGGCTGAAGAATCAGCTCCGACGCTTACCATGTTCTCTCTGGAAGAGGCCGTCATGGATGTGATCGAGAGCGAGCGCCTGGCCGCCCCGAGCGATTGTGTGGTCCTGACAGCGGACGTGCCGCCAGGTCTGCTCGTGCGGTCGGACCCTGAACAAATGTACCGCGTTATTCTCAACCTGGTGCGCAATGCCCGTCAGGCTATCGTCACTTCAGGCCTGCACGGCGAAATCAAGGTGTCAGCAAGTGAAGACAGCGAGGCGTGGTGGATTACTGTCGAGGATACCGGGCCTGGAATGCCTGCCCGGGCAAAAGAGCACCTGTTTACCCCTTTTCAGGGTGGCGCGCGCAAAGGCGGGTCCGGACTGGGGCTGGCCATTTCGGCTGAATTGGTTCGCGGACATGGCGGCACTCTGGAGTTGAAGCGCACCGGGGCGAGTGGTACCCAATTCGAGATTTGCCTGCCTAAGGGCGATGGCACTATCTAACCGCTCATTTAGGGTTGCAAAGCTGGTCTTGTATAGCTAGATGCCTTTTCTCAGTGGACCGATAGCTCAGCTGGATAGAGTACCTGACTACGAATCAGGGGGTCGGGGGTTCGAATCCTCCTCGGTCCGCCACTT
>Ga0209121_10003490_pt1 | contig 15212 bp, 14 predicted proteins | sample Cruoilmetagenom3_FD_187292 | JGI IMG/M metagenome (GOLD analysis project Ga0209121, IMG submission 187292) | Oil polluted marine microbial communities from Coal Oil Point, Santa Barbara, California, USA - Sample 3 (SPAdes) (version 2) | ecosystem: Environmental > Aquatic > Marine > Oil seeps ...
CCCAGATACTGGAAGGTCTCATTATCGCTATTGAGCATGGGCTTGCCATACCTTTAGTATACAACTCAGGTGGCTATGATAAGGTCGAAACCTTGCAGCTCCTGGATGGTATCTTTGATATTTATATGCCCGACTTTAAATTCTGGGATGCCCAGTGGTCAAAAAGGTATTGTAACGCAGCCGATTACAGAGATGTAGCTGTGGCAGCCGTAAAGGAAATGCATCGCCAGGTAGGAGATCTTGAAATCAACCAGGAGGGAATAGCTGTAAAGGGACTGTTAGTGCGCCATCTTGTAATGCCGGGCGGTGTGGCAAATACGAAAGAGGTAACCAATTTTCTGGCTGATAAAATATCTGTGAACACCTATGTTAATGTTATGGATCAATACCGTCCCTGCGGCCAGGCAAGAAATGATAACACAATCAACAGGCGAATCTCACGGGAAGAATTTCAGGAAGCCATAAATCTGGCTGAAAAGGCTGGACTTAAAAGGCTGGATTCCAGAATCCGAATCCGTTTTTTTTAATTCACTGTCTGAGACCTTTTATTTTTTCGATGTGTTTATTCCCAGCTTTCCCATCTTTTTATGAAGGGTGTTTCTGTTTATCCCGAGAAAGGCTGAGGCAGTTGATTTGATATTATTAGAACGTCTTAAGGCAATTTTTATCAATATTCCTTCAACCATGGATAAAATTTCTTCATACAATCTGCTCTTTCCGGGATTTTCTGAACTGAGGATTGTTACAATATCTTCAAGTTTTTCTTCTACGATACTTTCAACGATTGAATATGATGATCCGCTGATTGGTTTCTCAACAACTGATCTGGTGGTATCCCGGGCATTCATATAGAAGTATTTTCCTTTCTTCTCGAATCAAGTCTTTGATATTACTGATCAGTTGTGGGCCGAAAAGCATAAATGGCTGGCCCTCTTTAAAAAATGAAATTACGACAGGGCAAAACCACCGGGACGGGGTCAGGAAATAAACATCTTCATATAAATAATGGCTAAAAGGAAAAACACTGCAACCCATGCCCCAACGATATCCGATATTTTATGTATCGGATTTTTAATGAAATCCTTTACTCTTTCTTCAACTATTCCATCGCTTAATTGCTCGACAACATCACGAACCAGGCCTGCAAAGTTGCCATAAGAATTTGATACTACATAAAACCCCGTTGTAGTAGTCAGGGCCAGGAATACCTTTTTCCTCAAGATTACGGTATCAACATTTGTAATATTTTCCCAATTTATTTTTTTCTTTCTCAGGAGTTTTTTTATGGTTATACCTTCCATACCTATTGTCGTTTCACGTACAATCACCTCTGACAAGAGGTAGAGCGCGGGAATCAAAATGAACGAAAGAATAATTTTTTCCGCAGGATAACCTTCAGTGAAAAAAGCAATCACCAATAGCACGAAAAGAAAAAAGGTGTCTATGAACAAGGGAATCAAAAATGATTTTCTGATTTTATAGATCTTCACTGACATCGCGATTACCGAATATTATAACATAAATAAATCTGCAGAATGGTCTTTAGAGACATTTACTCTTTTCTTGAAAAAGTCCCGCTTTTACCGCCACTTTTTTTTAATAATTTTATATCTGAAAGTATAATCTCTTTGTCGGCAGATTTACACATATCATAAATAGTTAAAGCCGCTGTACTGACAGCGGTCAAGGCCTCCATCTCCACGCCCGTTCGCCCGAAGGTCTTGACCTTCGATTGGATCGTTATCTCTCCGCTTTCGCTATGGCTTGAAAAATGGATATCAATCCCTGTCAGTTCGAGGGGGTGGCACATCGGAATTATATCGCTTGTCCTTTTAGCGGCCATGATCCCGGCAATCTTCGCAACACCGAAGACATCACCCTTTGAAACACCACCTTCTTCAATAGCCCTCACGATATCCGGCCTCATCAATACCTTTCCTTCAGCCACGGCCTCCCTGAACGTGGGTTCTTTGGCAGTAACATCGACCATACGTGATTTATTCTTCTCATCCAGGTGGGTAAATTCCGTCATCGGCATATTATCTTTTAAGCTAATGGGAGGACAAATGTTAATGGACTGACAATACCAGGAAAGGAAATTAGCATAGTTGATTTTCACAGTCAAGAAAGTTAAAATATTTTTATTATAATTTGATCTAACCGCAAAGACGCAAAGGACGCAAAGAAGTAATAAAGAATTTATAGATGAACTACCCCGCTGCAAGGCGTAGGGGATTAAACTCTGCAGATTTTGCATTTAGTCCCTTAGCTGTAAAGTTCTTGCCTGCCTGCGCGTTGCACGCAGACAGGCAAAAATGGCTTCGGCGTGAGCTCAGCCGAACGGCAAAAGAATTTAACCGTGCGGGAAGGAGTAGAAAGTAAGAAAATAATCCTTTAATCCTTATCCCATAATCCTTTCCCGATTTGCGAATTTCGATTTCCGGTTTATCCGGATTAGGGTAATCTGCGAAATCTGTGGATTAAAAGTAAAGAGATTCTAACGAAATAAGTTTTGAGTGTATTGGCTCGCCGTAAAAAACACTGGCGAGGCGGTCAAATTTCTCCGATGTATCGGTTGTAAGAAAAACCCTTTCTCTATCCTTGTTAAGCCTTCCATCAATCCGGGGATGTCTTGCCAGATAGTCCTTCAGTTTTTTAGCCACTATAGGTCCCTGGTCAAGAACAACTGCCCTGGCAGAAACCTGCCTTTCAAAATTCTTATGCAAGATAGGATAATGCGTACAAGCGAGGAGTATCGTATCGATTTCACCGTCCTGATCGAACAGCTCACCAAGATACTTTGAAATGATCATATCGGTTCCTTCCCAATCCAGTTCACCCGCTTCTATGATAGGCACCAGAAGTGGGCAGGCCTGCTGAAAAACCTCAATGGAAGGTTTCAGATCCTTAATTTCTTCTATATAAATACGGGAGGTGACAACACCCTCCGTGGCCAGTATGCCAACTTTACGACAGCCCCTTTCAACGATCTCCTCGGCTGCAGGACGGATGACGCCAAGGACTCTTCTCCCGGGATATGCTTCTGGTAAGAATTCCTGCTGAATTCTCCTGAGGGCCTTGGAGGATGCCGTATTGCAGGCAATAATAATTAAAGGACATCCCTTCTTGAAAAGAAAATCCACTGCCTGTCTTGTAAACCCGTATACGATTTCCTGGGACCTATTACCATAGGGAACCCGTGCATTATCACCAAGATACAGATAATCATAGTCGGGGAGGAGATCTACAACACTTTTTAATACTGTCAATCCGCCAAAACCTGAATCAAAAAAACCTATCATAAAATTATCCTTTTCCTCTGCCTGTAAGTTTTTCGTACACAGAAACTATAAAAATTGCAAAGAGAAAAATCCTTGCTATAATTTTTTTAATCCAATAGAACTACAGAAAAAAATTCCCACAATGTGTAGAGGTTAACATAGGGAGTGAAAGTTGATCGTCAGGACAATAAGCAGCGCCATACTCGGTATAGAATCGTATCTGGTGGATGTTGAAGTCGATACATCGTCAGGACTTCCCCACTTTTCGACAGTCGGATTGCCTGATGTGGCCGTAAAAGAAAGTAAGGACCGTATAAAATCTGCCATAAAGAATTCAGGCTACCGCTTTCCGAAAAACAGGGTAACCGTTAATCTTGCACCTGCAGATATCAGAAAAGAAGGTACGAGTTTCGATCTTCCCATCGCTACAGGCATCCTGGCTGCAGAGGATATCATCGACAGGAAAAAACTTCACGATTACATGATCATTGGTGAACTTTCGCTGGACGGAAGAATAAAAGGAGTCCATGGCGCCCTTTCTGCGGCCCTTCAAACAAAAAAAATGGGGCTCAAAGGAATTGTAGTTCCTCAGGACAATGCCACCGAAGCTGCCATGGTGGAAACCATTGATGTAATTGCCGTGGATTACCTGCATCATGTAGTAGAATTTTTTAACGGCGCAAAAGAGATTAAACCAACCACCGTCGATGTATCTGAATTGTTTGGCGAAAGCCTCCTTTACAACTATGATTTCAGTGAAGTAAGTGGTCAGGATCAGGCAAAAAGGGCTTTAGTGGTCGCTGCCGCCGGTGGGCATAATATCATAATGGTAGGACCACCGGGCTCCGGCAAAACAATGCTTGCACGAAGACTACTGACGATACTCCCCGATCCTGTCTTCGAAGAAGCTATTGAAACGACTAAGATTTTTTCGGTGGCGGGACTTTTGGAAAAGAAAGAGGCAATCATCACAGCGAGACCATTTCGCGCACCTCATCACTCAATCTCTGACGCCGGTCTTGTAGGGGGAGGACACAATCCAAGACCGGGAGAAATCAGCCTTGCCAATAATGGAGTATTGTTTCTTGACGAACTCCCTGAATTCAGAAGAAATGTTCTGGAAGCATTACGACAACCGCTGGAAGACGGATCCATTACAATTGCCAGATCTTCGATGACGGTGACATATCCGGCAAAGTTTATGCTGGTGGCAGCGATGAATCCATGCCCGTGCGGACACTTCACCGATCCTCAAAGGGCATGCAGATGCACTCCACAACAGATCCGTCAATATAGATCCAAAATATCCGGTCCTCTCCTTGACCGGATAGACATCCATATAGAAGTCCCTTCTGTGAGATATAAAGACCTTACTTCAAAATCCACCGGCGAATCATCGAACACCATAAAGGAACGGGTAAACAGGGCAAGGGGCATTCAAAAAAGGAGATTCAACACTCTCCATGTTAAAAGCAACGCGCAAATGACTAACAAGCAGATCAAGGAATTTTGCCCATTAGGTGAAGATTCTCATCGATTAATTGAGATGGCAATAGATAAACTCGGCCTCAGCGCACGGGCCTATACAAGAATACTGAAGGTTGCGCGAACCATAGCCGATCTGGAAGAGGAAGAGAATATTCAATCTCATCATATATCAGAGGCCATTCAATACAGAAGTCTTGATAGAAAAATGATTTAGTGCTATTATAAAAATTAGTTTTTATTATTAAAATGTTAGGGCTTCCTAACTGGGAGGTAGAATAAAGTGGAAAAATTTGGAACACTGAAAGTAAAATCCGGCTTGGCCGAGATGTTAAAGGGTGGCGTCATTATGGACGTAACCACTCCCGAACAAGCCAGGATTGCGGAAGATGCGGGTGCTGTTTCTGTCATGGCTCTTGAAAGAGTCCCGGCAGACATCAGGGCTCAGGGCGGAGTTGCCCGAATGACCGATCCTGCTATTATTGAAAAGATTATGGAAACAGTAACCATACCCGTAATGGCAAAGGTGAGGATAGGACATTTTGTTGAGGCGCAGATATTAGAATCTCTCGGAGTCGACTACATCGACGAAAGTGAGGTTTTAACCCCGGCTGATGAAAAGTATCATATTAATAAATGGAAGTTTACGGTACCGTTTGTATGCGGCGCGATAAATCTCGGAGAAGCATTAAGGAGAATCGGTGAAGGCGCCGCAATGATCAGGACTAAGGGAGAGGCAGGAACCGGTAACGTAATTGAAGCGGTTAAGCACATGCGAACAATAAACGACGAAATTGCGAAACTAGCCGCCCTTCCTGAAGAGGAACTGATGACGGAAGCGAAAAATCTGGGTGCCCCTTACGAATTAGTAAAAATGGTTGCCCGGGAAAAGAAGCTGCCCCTGGTAAACTTTTCAGCAGGGGGTCTCGCCACGCCGGCAGATGCGGCAATGATGATGCAGCTCGGAGCAGATGGCGTCTTTGTCGGATCGGGTATATTTAAGTCCGAGGATCCGGCAAAACGGGCTCATGCCATTGTTCAGGCAGTAACTCACTACAATGATCCGGATATTATTGCAAAGGTGTCTAAAGGGCTGGGAGATGCAATGCCCGGACTCGAAATATCGGAAATAGGCGAGGAAAATCTACTACAACTCAGGGGGAATTAATAATTAAAGGAGGGGGCGTCAGAGATGGATATAAAGATCACCAAAGTTGCGCCGGAAAAAATGAAACCGAAACCAACTGATGAATCTAAGCTCGGTTTTGGCCAGATATTTACGGATCACTTTTTCATCGTGGAATATGAGACTGGAAAGGGTTGGTATAATGCCTCGATAGAACCGTACAGACCGCTCATACTCGATCCGGCAGTAATGTGCCTCCACTACGGGCAACTCATTTTTGAAGGAATGAAGGCCTACCGGGGTAAAGACGGTTCGGTTTATCTGTTCAGGCCCGGAGAAAACATCAAACGAATGAATGAATCCGCCGTAAGGCTTTGTATGCAACCGGTTGACGAAGACCTCTTCATGGATGCACTGGTGAAGCTTGTTACCGTTGAAAAGGAGTGGATACCCCGTGGCATTGGTACCTCGCTCTATATACGACCCACCATGATCGCCACGGAAACGGCGCTGGGAGTCCATCCCTCTAATAAATATCTTTTCTATATTATTGCGGGTCCGGTAGGAGCATATTACCCGGAAGGATTCAGCCCGACGAAGATCTATGTGAGTGAAGAATATGTCCGGGCAGTGCGCGGGGGAGTCGGGTACTGTAAGGCCGCCGGCAACTATGCGGCAAGCCTGTATGCCAGTCAAAAGGCAAGCGACCTGGGCTACACCCAGGTACTGTGGCTTGATGCCATAGAAATGAAATACGTTGAAGAGGTTGGAACGAGTAACATCTTTTTCCTCATCGGGGATGAATTAATAACGCCTCCCCTTACAGGAAGTATCCTCCCCGGTGTCACCCGTGACTCGATCATCCGGCTGGCAAAGGACTGGAAAATCAATATCTCGGAAAGGCAGTTATCAATGGACGAAATCCTCGATGCCTATACCGATGGAACCCTGAAGGATTGCTTTGCCTCTGGAACAGCTGCCATAGTCTCTCCGGTAGGACAGATCTACTACAAGGGAAGAGAGTATGTAATTAACGATGGCAAAACCGGTGAACTCACGGAAAGATTATATAACGAGATACTCCAGATCCAATATGGAGAAAAGGAAGATCCCTTCGGCTGGAGAGTAAAAATATCTGATTAAAGATCTTTTCATTCGAGACCTTTGCAGAATGTTCAATTTTGTTCAAGTTCAAGGAAGGCGAAAATTTTAACCAGAGGAATATATCGGATATTTCGAGGATTAAAATTTGAGCCTGACGCAGAAATTGGGCAAAAGGGGACGTTATGCAAAGGTCTCCATTCATTTTGCCGGTAATCCACAACTGTGTGCATAAGTCTGTTGATAAGGTTGTTCATAAAGTGAGCAAACCCTCAATTGATTTTACTCTATACCGATTTGCACGAGATTTAAGCAAAAAGAAATAATCAATAATTGCGGGTGCTTGTATATTTTATCTTTAATTTTAACAGGTTGTTTCCCTTGTTTTTTTGAGAACCTGTATTCCTCAAATAAAGAAGATCCCCTATAAGTTTAAGAAATCATGAGAACAGGTGTTTTGGCTCTTCAGGGTGCTTTTCGCGAACATATAAATATATTGAAAAAATATAATATGGAGACAGTGGAGATAAGATTGCCGTCTCAACTGCAAGATATAGACGGTCTCATTATTCCGGGCGGTGAAAGCACTACAATATCGAAGCTCATTATTGAGTATAATTTCCCTGATAAGATAAAAGAATTCTCATCATCCGGAAAACCAATTTTCGGAACATGTGCCGGATCGATTCTTCTCGCCGATAAGATAGAGGGGAAAAGACAGGAATTCCTTAACCTGATCGACATTGACATCAGGAGAAACGCCTATGGACGTCAGGTCTCAAGCAGAGAGGTTGAACTGGATATAGAATTTTTAGGCCCCGAACCCTTCATGGCAATATTTATCAGAGCACCCATAATTGAAGGTATGGGGCCGGATGTAATACCTTTAGCCTATTATAAGGATAAAGTAGTCCTGGCCAGACAGGACAATATTTTAGTATCAACTTTTCACCCGGAACTCACCCGGGATGCAAGAATCCACGGATATTTTCTGGATATGATTCGCCGTAAGGTATGAAAAATCAACCGTCTAAAGAAACGGAACAAATGAATCGTTCAGTTTATAAAAAATGGATAATTATCCTTCTGATTATTTTTATGGCCACTCCCATATACGCGGGACCTTTACCCCTTGAGAAGCTGATAGCAAAAATTCAGGAGCGGTATGAACAAACAAAGGATTTAAGGGCAAAGTTTGTACAAGATGCAACCATAAAATCGATAAACCAAACGTTGACCGAGGAAGGTACCGTTTATTTCAAAAAACCGAAGATGATGCTCTGGGATTACAGCAAACCATCTCATAAAAAACTGGTCATTAATCCCCAAAAGGCATGGCTATATATACCCGATGACAACCTCGTTTATGTTCAGGATGCCAAAAATGTCCTTACATCAAAGATGACCGTAAGGTTTATAGCCGGTATAGGGAAATTAAAAGATGATTTTCAGATAACCTTTGCCCCGGAAAACTCCACAGATGAGGAAGGAAATTATCTGCTTTGCCTGACCCCCCATCGCCAGGAAATGGGTATAAAAAAACTCTCCATGAAGATAAACAAAGATACGTTTTATACGATGAACTTCAATTTTATTGACATCTACGGCAACATGACTAAATTGACTTTTACAGACATAAAAACGAATATTAATCTCCCCGACAGCATGTTTAACTATACTCCGCCCGAGGGTGTAGAAATATACGAAGTCCCCTGATTCCTTCCCACGAAACATCCCGGTGATATTTTACATTTCCTGTACGACGTCGCGGATTTTTTTACTCTCTACGAGCTCCAGGAACTGTTCTCCAAGCGGGGATGATAATTCAACCGCACGCCACCAGTTTTTTATTCTCGTTGAAGGATCATTGGCGAAAATTTTAAAATCGTCACGATCCGGTATTTTTTCGCCCGGTAATTTTTGAATGAACTCTTCGGTTGGACTTATCATCAAAACATTTTCCAGATATTCACTTCCTGATTCCCGATATTTCAACTTTTTATCAAGCCAACCGGGTATAATCCTGCCCTGATGGTGAAAAAGGAGGATAATGTCCTCTTTCTTTTCCGCATACCTCTGGTTTAAATGATAATCCATCAGCCCCCCATCCCGATAAATGCCGTTTGGAGCCCCATATATATTCTTGACACCGGCAACGACCAGTGGGATTGCCGAGGAAGCCAAAAGGGCGTGTCTCAAATTTGCATCATTCAGTTTAACGGCCTTCCCCCTGAAATCGTTCCTGAGACAAAACCGGGGCGGAAGCACGCCGTTATAAAATACAACTCTTTGAAAAAAGAGATATAGCCATGAACTATTTACGGCATTAAACAAAAAACTAAAAAGAAGACCCATATGTTGTATCCACGCGATTTCCGATGACACAAAATTCCGGGCTCTCGCAGTCGTTATGGCAAGGCGATATTTTTTATTCACCAGGGCAAACGGAATGGCATCATCTTCAATATAATCATTGATGACTTTGCGTATAGACATAAGAATGGTCTCGGAAGTATCCATCTTGCCGAAGGACATTGAAATGTAACCTTCCATAAGTCTACGGTAACTTTTTACAGCTTCCGGTTGTACCCACGCGGCGAACCGCAACGCACCCGCAGAAGAACCGGCGAGTAGTACAGGCTGACATCTGCCCAGTATTTCATTTTCAAGAAGCGTCATATCAAAGCCACTGGCCACCAGCCATCTCGGACCCACAGCGGGCCCGGCACAAGCGGTGACCTGATCTAAAGTGAACCCGCCATCCTGAATCATTTCATACACATTTTTTCCTGCTTTAATATTAATATCAGCCATGGTCTCCCAACTTTTTTCGTTTCGTCAACAAGCTTTATACTGCCTAACATGCTTTATAAGTAAAAATCCACACCCAAAGGACGTGGCCTTGATTTACCCCCAGAGGGGGCTCAAGAGGCGTATCCGTAATTCAACCGTTTCATGGAGTATTGGAGTAATGAAAAAAACCAAACACAAAGATCTCCGGATAGCATGTCTTTTTCTCTCCAAAACAAAAAGCTCTACGAGCCTAAACCCGGTACTCCAACACTCCAGCACTCCAGCACTCCAACATCCAGGCAATTTGTCCAGGCATAGCCAATTAACTCTGACCACGCCCATAGGACGCGGATTTTTAGAACGAATTAAATAGAGAAAATCACTCACTGATCTTGACACAGCCTTCTTTACCTACTATAAAATATTCGTCAAATGTTAAACATTCTTTATTCTTTGAAAAATATTCGGTCATAAACAGACCTGCCAATTTTATCGATTTGCTCCTGTTTACGGAAAATGCGGCAGTATTAGTGACAAAGTAATGAAGAAAAATCAACAACATATTTGACAATTTCGTAAAAAGTCCAAAAAATCTTCTCTCCCTTGATGGGAGAGGATAGGGGTGAGGGTGAAGTTATGAGTATAAAGGAACAGGTAATTGAAATCGCCAGGAAAACAAAAGAAGCAGCGCACACACTGGCAAATATTTCTTCTCGAGTAAAAGATAAGGCTCTCCTTGAAATGGCAAACGAATTGATCGGAAATATGGATTATCTCACCACTGAAAACGCAAAGGATCTTGATTATGCCAAAAACAAAGGGCTTTCCAAAGCAATGATAGACAGACTTACACTTGATGAATCTACCATAAAGGGAATGGCTGAAGGTCTAAAGGCGGTTGCCGCTCTACCTGATCCGGTAGGAGAGGTTACCTCCATGTGGAGAAGGCCCAACGGTCTGCTTGTCGGCAGGATGAGAATTCCACTGGGCGTTATTGGAATCATATATGAATCCCGCCCCGATGTGACGGCAGATGCCGCCGCCCTGTGTCTCAAGTCCGGAAATGCCGTCATTCTCAGGGGGGGATCCGAAGCAATCAATTCCAATCTTGCCATAACCAGAATATTGCAGGATGTCCTGCGAAATGTGAATATCCCCGAGGCAGCTATACAGGTCATTCCCATAACGGACAGGCAGGCGGTCAATGAAATGCTGAAACTGGAGGAATATATAGATATCATCATCCCCAGGGGGGGAGAAGAACTGATCAGGGCCGTCGTGAACCAGTCCAGGATACCCGTTATCAAACACTACAAAGGGGTCTGCCATATCTTTGTGGATGAAAGTGCTGATCTCGATATGGCCGTTACGATCTGCATTAACGCCAAAACACAAAGACCGGGTGTCTGCAATGCCATGGAAACACTCCTCGTTCACAAGAAGATTGCCGAAACATTCCTCCCACGGGCAGCGAAAAACCTGAAGGATGCCGGCGTTACACTCAAGGGATGTGAGAATGCGCGGACAATCCTTCCCGATATTGAAGAGGCCACTGAGGAAGACTGGTACGAAGAGTATCTCGATCTTATTCTGGCCATCCGCGTGGTAAATGACCTGGATGAGGCCATGGCTCATATCGAAAAATACGGTTCCCTTCATACAGAATCTATCATCACGCGTGATTATAATAACTCCCAGCGTTTCCTGAATGAGGTTAATTCCTCAACCGTTCTGGCGAATGCCTCCACAAGATTCAGTGACGGTTTTGAACTGGGTCTCGGCGCGGAGATCGGAATCAGTACGACAAAACTTCACGCCTTCGGACCAATGGGTCTTCAGGAACTGACAACTACGAAATTTATTATTTACGGAAACGGACAGATCAGGACATGAAATGGGGACTATTCGGGGGTACATTTGACCCCATACATCTCGGACACCTGAGATGCGCAGAGGAGATCCGCGAAATTTTCGATCTGGACAGGATCATCTTTATTCCCGCCGCCCAACAACCTCTAAAAACCGACAGAGAGATCACACCATTTCACCATCGGGAAAAGATGATAAAACTATGCGCCGAAGAAAACCCTTCATTTTCAGTCTCCGATATGGAAAGTCAGAGGGGAGGCAAATCCTACTCTATTGATACAGTTAAGCATTTTCTCAGCCATTCGCCGGAGAACCCTGAGCTTTATTTCATCATGGGGCAGGATGCATTTAACGATATCCGGAGGTGGAAAGAGTGGAAGCAATTATTATCACTGTGTAACTTTGTTGTCATGACCAGACCGGGTTACGAAGCCAAAGGTCTCTCTGGAATACTCCCCCCCGATTTTGCCTCACAATTTGACTATGACAGGGACACTGACGGATTCAAAGGTCCAGCCGGACATTCCATATATTTCATAAAATTAACCTTCCTGGACATATCCTCCACCGACGTAAGAATCAGGACAAAAAAGGGGCGGTCGATCACGTACCTCGTCCCGGATTCCGTCCGCTCCTACATCTGGGAGAATTCTCTGTACAGGAAGGATTCGATTATCAATAATGGATCATCTCCCAATTAGTTGAAGTTAATTAAGGCAAAATAAGTGATCTACAATTAATACCAGAGGGGTCAAGGATTCGAGGATTCGAGGATTCGAGTGAAATGCTAAAAAATTACAAAGAGTTGAAAGTCTGGCAAAAGTCATACAAACGCTGTTTAGAAATATATGGAATAACAGCAAAATTCCCAAAGGAAGAAAGATACGGTCTAACTTCCCAGATAAAAAGATCTGTTGTGTCTATTTTTTTGATATAGCAGAAAGTGAAAGAATATTAAAGGCACTGATAAAGTCTTTAGAAAACAAACCCTTGAATCCTTGACCCCTGGAATCCTTGGACCCTCTTCTCCAACTAAATTGGAGAAGAATCTCAATTAAATCAAGCTATTCACTAAAGTGCTTCTATTTTTTTACCGATTAAGTAAAGGGTATAAAAAGAACTAAACAGGGGGACAGAATGAATAAAAAAAAGATGATCAGAGTAATAACACATGTGTGCGTTTTCGCCATGTTGCTGACCTTTTTCACAGGGGTTGCGTCCGGGGCAGATCTTTCCGAAATCAGGAAGAACGGGGTATTGAGACACCTGGGAGTACCCTATGCAAATTTTGTTACAGGCAGTGGTGACGGGATTGATGTGGAAATGGCAAAGCTTTTTGCTCAACACCTGGGCGTAAAATATGTTTACGTCAAAACATCATGGAGTGATGTGATCGGGGACCTTTCGGGAAAGAAGGTCATAGCCAGGGGTAAAGATATCGAAGTCATTGGGGATGTGCCTGTCAAGGGAGATATAATCGCCAACGGTCTTACCGTACTCCCATGGCGTCAGAAAATAGTAAACTATTCCATCCCGGCTTTTCCTACACAGGTCTGGATACTGGCCCGGGCGGATTCTCCCATTAAACCCATTAAACCATCCGGTGACACTGACAGGGACATCGCCTCTGTGAAGTCCCTTCTGAATGGTCGCGCAGTTCTTGGCGTGGCCAAGACATGCCTCGACCCCTCACTTTATGGAATAAAGGATACCGGCGCCAGGGTTAAGCTGTTTGAAGGAAATCTGAATGAACTCGCCCCCGCCGTCATCAATGGTGATGCCGACGCGACCCTTCTGGACGTGCCTGATGCCCTGATTGCACTGGAAAAATGGGGGGGCGAGGTGAAAGTGATCGGCCCGGTTTCTCACGCACAATGTATGGGTTTCGCGTTTGCCAAAACATCGCCCCGGTTATTAGAGGCCTTTAATCGCTTTTTTAAAGAGTGTAAAAACAATGGAACGTATTTGCGCCTTGTAAGGAAATATTACCCGGCAGTCTTCACATATTATCCCGAATTTTTCGAGGAGAAGTAAAAATCATAACCTGCCTGAAGAGATTTACTATTTATTTTTGATTTTCAGGATTTAACCGGGGTTAAAATGCAACCTGACCAGGCATCAAAGAAAAAGAGGATAAAACTTGCAGGTATCGTATCGGGTATCTTGCTGGTTGGATTAATCGGTTTCCTGCTTTGGGAGAATTATATCTCGCTGGTAAAGCTGCATGATTCGGCCCTGAAGAAACTGGTTTATGATACGGAAAAGTTGGCAACGGCGACAAGCTACTTTTACGCCGAGCGGAAAGATGATCTGAAAGATCTCACAAAGAGTCGTGAGTTATCGATTTTCTTTGAAAACAAGGCGTTAGGAATGTCAATGGAGTATGGGTTAAAGGCCAGCCTGGTTGCCATTAACAAGAGTTTTGACAGACTGTTGAACGAAAAAAAGTTCAATGATGAAAGGATATATACACGGGTCGTTTTTATAGACAGCAGAGGCGAATTACTTGTTGATCGTATGCCGTTAAAATCCGCCAAAAGTAAACCCGAAAAAGAATGGAAAAAATATCTTGCCCCGGATGGTTCCAAACCGGTTATCATCGCCGAACACCATGGAGAGTTATTAAGTGTGGCGGTTTCCACCCCCTATTTTTTTAAAAACCGATATGCGGGACAACTCCTTGCATGGGTATCGCCAAACCTCATTTACAAGTATTTTATTCAAACAGAGGATGAATCCTTAAGCCGTGTATATGGCATCGTTTGCCCGGAAGGTAAATTACATTTTGTAACAATGGAGAACCTGACAGCCCCCTATAACATTCAGTTTGATTTTGGAAAAGCAGAAAACTGGAAACCTTATCGGTTCGAGGCAGTCCATCATGATGGAACAAAATCAGACATGATTACCATCCGGGTTCCAGTCAAGGATACCCCGTTTTCATTGGCAGTGGTGACCACGGCTTTAGAGGTATTCGGTGGTGCGCCTCCCTGGCGGCTCCCCCTGGCCATGGGGATATTATTGGCAGTTATTCTGGGTGCAATGGTACACGTGTGGCGGCTCAACACTCTCAACGAGGAAGCTCTGCGAGTGAGGGAAGAGAAATACCGCACATTCTTTGAGACATCAAGGGACTGCGTCTTTATTACTTCCATGGATGGAAGATGGATAGACATGAATGAAGTTGCCGTAGAATTGTTTGGCTATGCAGATAAGGATGAGCTGCGAAGCCGTAACGTGGCAGAACTATATGAGAACCCGGAGGACAGGAAAAGATATATCCATCTGCTTGAGCAACAGGGCTTTGTGAAGGAATTCCCTGTCAATTTTCAAAGGAAGGATGGCGGCATTCTCAATTGTCTTCTCACATCGGTTGCAAAAAAAGACGAAAAAGGAAACATAATAGAATCCCAGGGTACAATCAAGGACATCTCTGAACACAAACGGAACGAGGAAGAAAGACAGAAGCTGGAAAGCAAGCTTCAGAATGCGCGCAAGATGGAAGCCCTGGGCACCCTCGCCGGGGGCGTGGCCCACGATCTGAACAATGTTCTCGG
>Ga0209121_10003491_pt1 | contig 15203 bp, 8 predicted proteins | sample Cruoilmetagenom3_FD_187292 | JGI IMG/M metagenome (GOLD analysis project Ga0209121, IMG submission 187292) | Oil polluted marine microbial communities from Coal Oil Point, Santa Barbara, California, USA - Sample 3 (SPAdes) (version 2) | ecosystem: Environmental > Aquatic > Marine > Oil seeps ...
AATTACGCATGGTGAATTTTGAGGGATTACTACAACCACAAATAGAAGAATTTATTACTTCTCAAGTGAATGCCTGTGGTGAAATATTTCTTGTCGGCGGGGCAATCAGAAATACATATCTGCGAAAAGAAGTGCAGGATCTAGATTTTGCTGTTAAAAAAGGTGCAATCACGGCAGCGAAAAATGTTGCGGATCGTTTTAATGGAGATTTTTATGTGTTGGATAAAAAACGAGGTGCCGCACGTGCATTGATCTTTATCAATGGGAAAAAACTGAAAATTGATTTTACTCTGCTCAATGGGAATTCTATTAGTGAGGACCTTACGAGGAGAGATTTCACCATCAACGCAATGGCAATTAAAATGCCCTTAAGCAGCAAAGTGATCGATCCATTAAATGGCAAAGCGGATATTAATGAATCTATACTGCGGTCCTGTTCGCCAAACTCATTTCAAGATGATCCTGTACGAACCATCAGGGTTATCCGATTTATGAATGAATTCAACCTCTTCTTAGACAAAAGTGAAATTGAACTAATAAAAATCGCATCACAAAACTTAGATGAAATATCCCATGAGCGTAAGCGGGATGAGATCATCCATATACTAGAAAAAACAGACGTAAAAAAAGCCCTTATACAAATGCTGGAATTTGGAATTATCGAAAGAGTATTCCCAGAAATTAAAAAGCTGTATAAAATGGAACTAGATCCACCTCATGTTCACGATGCATGGACGCATACTCTCCAGGTTGTTAACTACTGCCAGCAATTAATGGCTTTGCCAAAGAATTTTCCGGACCCCAACTGGCTACATCCTCGTATTAAGCAAGCAGTAAATACGTTAAGTAAATATAAAAAATTCATTTTTAACTTCATGAATGATCCATTAAACATGAATCGCAGTATATATTCTTTGTTGATTCTTGCTGGTATTTATCATGATGCGGGAAAGGGGGTGATTCCCCCGATAAAAAAGAAAAATCGGAAAAGTTTCCCAAAGCATGCCAAAATAAGTTCGGAATTGATCCACGATCGAGCGAAAATTATGGGTTTCTCGAATAATGAGGTTGAATACCTTACACAGATCGTGCGATTCCATATGAAACCTTCTCAAAAAGAATTCACCGATAAAAATAAAAAAGATATTCATATCCACCGGCTTTTTAATAAAACAGGTTCAGCAGGTGTCCTGGTCGGATTTCTTCATCTGGCAGATGTACTTGCAACATATGAGGATACACTTACTGAGAAGCGATGGAATAGAGCGATTTCCTCGGTTAATAGTATTTTCGACGCTTTTTTTATTCATCACGATAAGATCATTGCCCCAACGAAATTAATAAATGGTAATGACATCTTGAAGGAATTCAATCTTCAGCCAGGAAAGAGAATTGGAGATTTATTGGAGCAAGTCACAGAAGCGCAAGTAAAGGGTGAAGTAAATTCAAAAGGAGAAGTAATATTTTTTTTAGGTCAATTATTAAAAAATGAAAAAAGCAATCAGGAAAATTTGTAATGGTTCTATTTCATATTGAACATGGGTCAGGAACTCCTCTCGTTCTGCTTCATGGGTTTCCATTTGACCATATGATTTGGGAGGGAGTAATCGGAGAACTAGAGAAGGGGATTTGGGTTATTACCCCCGACCTTAGGGGGCACGGCCGTTCAATCATTGGGACAAGTGATTACTCAATTACCGACATGGCTGCTGATATCATTGAACTAATGGATCAATTGCATATTATGGAAGCAGTAATCGCGGGTCATTCCATGGGCGGATATGTTGCATTGGAAATTGCGCGTAATTTTCCTGAGCGCGTTTCAGGATTGGTTTTGATCTCCTCACATATTTTTGCGGATCCATTGGAGAAGAAGCAATCCCGTTTTGATGATATTGATAGAGTTATGCAGCAAGGAGTGGCTGTGGTGTTGGCTAATATGCCGGATATGCTTACACATGATGACAAGGTAAAAAGCTTCTGTCGCGATGCAGTGGCAAGAATGGGCTCAGTTGGCGCAATGGGAGCGCTGTACGCAATGGGGAATAGAGTTTCTTCGGAAGATGTTTGGAAAACATTAGATATCCCCACGATGGTGATAGCTGGGTCTGATGACCAGTTGATACCGATTGAAAAGAGCCGAGGTTTGACAGGTTTAACCCAGCACAGTTCTATCGTGGAGATTAAAGGTGCAGGGCATATGCCCATGCTGGAAGCACCTGGAAAGGTTGCAAAGGCATTGGTTAAATTTATTACTGATATAAGGAGAAATTCATAATGACATCAAAAGTGTATTTCACAAATATGCGAACAAAACCCGGAAATAATATGCTGGATAAATTGGAGAGGGTGATTGAAAAGGCGGGAATCGGTGATTTGGATTTGAAAGATAAAATGGTCGCTTTGAAAATCCATTTTGGTGAACCGGGCAATCTGGCATATATCCGACCCAATTATGCCGCTTTGATTGTGGATAAAATCAAGAAACTGGGGGGAAAACCATTCTTAACAGATTGCAATACCCTCTATTATGGAAGGCGATCGAATGCGGTTGACCATTTGGAAGCAGCCATGGAAAATGGTTTTAACCGTATTGCGGTTGGCTGTGATGTGATCATCGCGGATGGATTAACTGGTACTGATGCCAAAGAAATAGTAATTAATCAGAAACATGTTGAACGGGCAAAAATCGGCACTGTGATAGCTGATGCAGATGTGCTCATCAGTATTACTCATTTCAAAGGACATGAACAAACGGGATTTGGTGGAGCTTTAAAAAACATTGGAATGGGATGCGGATCGCGGAAGGGAAAACTGGAAATGCACTCCGCATCAAAGCCTAAGATGGATCAGGAAAAATGTGTTTCATGCGGGATATGTATAAAGAACTGCCCGGAAAAAGCGATCACATATAATGAAAAAAGACAAGCGCAAATAGATTACGAAAAATGCATTGGATGTGGGCAATGTGTTGCCAGCTGCCACTATGGTGCCGCGCGCGCTGTTTATGATCAGGCAATTGATATTTTAAATGAAAAAATTGCGGAATACACTCTTGCTGTTCTGAAAGGAAAGCAGCATTTCCATATCAGTTTCATGATGAATATATCTCCGGATTGTGACTGCTGGGATGTGAATGATCAGGCAATCGTACCTGATGTGGGAATAGCAGCATCCTCTGATCCGGTTGCGCTTGATCGCGCCTGCGTAGACCTCGTCAATGCGGCTCCTGAAATTAAGGGGAGCATAATTGGAGATAAAGGGAAACTGAGAGAAGGGGAGGATAAGTTTGTCCATGTCCATCCCGATGTGCATTGGAAAGATGGCCTAAATCACGCGGAAGAGATTAAAGTCGGTACTCAGGAATATCAATTGATAACTGTTAAATAAAATTCGGAAACAAAATTAGATGAGTAGAGCTGGAAGATTCTCCAGCCCTATCTTTTTTATGGTAGATTGTAGTAGTAATTAATTTATAGCATTTATTCTTCGTGGAATACCCCGTAGCTTGCTGCGGCGATAGGAATTTTGAAGATTTTGCCAGTTTATTTTATGATTTTTCTAATTAAAATAAAACTTAGCCTTTAATTTAATATCTCATTTTTAGAAGAGTTGTCTAAAACGGACGCTGCCTGGAAAATTGGTAGATATTCCACGCCGGTTAAGCAATAGGCGTTTATAGAGATGATCAGTTGAACTAAACTGAAAACAGGTGTCTTATTCCTTTCTGATGTTTATTGGACTTCTGAAAGGATACCGTGATCTACTCCTTTTTGAATTTACAGAAAGATTGTTACATTAGCAAGAAGGGCTGTACTGCAAATATTTTTTTTGGACTTAATAAATACAGCTTTAATCATTTAGAGAATTTCCGAAATCATGTAGGTGAAAATACCTATTAGCAAAATTAAAGTGCTGGAGAACAGGATCAATTTACCAATCACTTTTCCTTCTTTCCCGATTAATCCTACTGTGCTGCAACCGAGAATGACTTTGGCTGGCGCTATAATGCTCCCTAAAGCGCCCCCGGTGGTTTGCGCTGCCAGGATCAAGGCGATGGATAGGTTCAAGAGTTCGGCTGTCTGCAGTTGGAGGCCGCTAAATAATACATTGGAATTTGTATTGCTGCCGGTAATAAATGCGCCTAATGCGCCTATGAAGGGGGAAACAATCGGGTAAATTTCTTGGCTGAAAACACGGCTTATCCCTACCGCAAGCATATTTGTCATTTGGGTATGGTTCATAACCACAGCAGTTCCCACAAAAGAAAAAATTGCTATGGAAGTATTTATTGAGCTTTTATAAGTATCTAAAGCGATCTCAGTTATTTTATCACCATTCAGATATGCTTTCTTTTTGAGGAATAAATATGATATCAGAGCGCTGGTAGTTATAACAATACCGGGGTGAAGGAACAAGTTGATCTTTTTACTCATCTCTGCTGGTGTAACGAAGCCATATGTTGTGGATAATTGTGGAAATTGGAAACTGATTGCGTATGGCGCGAATAGTTCTCTAAGGGGGGAAAAAAAATTGAAAATTACTATCAGAGAAACTAAAAATACATATGGGAGCAGAGCGATAATTAATTGAATTCGCTCCTTTCTTTTCATCTTTGATAAATACTCTCTACTATGTTTGGAGAAGAATCTTACATATAGAAAACCAAAAACGAGACTACTCATTGCTGGGAGTGTGACCGCAATGACCCAAAGACCGTTAGTTGCGAGTAAATACTGACCAATTGAAAGAATTAAAGAGGTTATAAGTGTCAGTGGAAGTGCTTTGAGAAAATGCTTTTTTCCACCAGCTAAGTAAATCACAAAGAGACCACAAAATAAGGATGATATTCCCAGCAATATTGCTGTAAATGGGGCGAGGTAATCAGCTGAAAGACCGGTAACAGCCATTATTGTCTTAAATGAGCTGCCCATGGAACCGAATGTAACCCCCCAGCTATGCCCAATACTGGCGATCACAACTGAAAGGATTGGGGAAAAACCTGCACTTACTAATAAGGGGGCAGATACAGCAACTGGAACACCAAACCCTCCCATGCCCTGTAAAAAGGAGGGAAAAAGCCAACCGAGAAAAATACCAAGGAATGCAGGGCTTTCGGTGAGTTCTGCTATAAAATTTCCGATTATTTGAATAGTGCCGGCCCTTTTTGTAACTTGATAGAGAAACATTGCTCCCCAAATAATTAGGAGGACATCTAATGAGAGAAATAAAGTTTTTATATATGTATATTGAAGGAGTTTGAGAGAAGCTCCAAAAAAGATAGATGCGATTAGCTGTGATGCTAACCAGGTAAGCATACCAGACCTGCTTCCACCCCAATTGAAGATTGCCATAAGCAGGAGGATGAGAATTACAGGTAAAAAGGCCAGCAGCCAGGTGAATAAATTAATCGGAACCACTGAGTAATTATATTATTTATTATTAATATTTGAATTCGAATTAATTTGGTATATTTACCAGGCAAAAATGGTTATGGTAAAATCCATACTTGGTGATTTTCTGTAATTAATTATTATTTATTATTTTTCCGGAGGAAACAAATGGCAGAAAAAAAATGGGTTTATCTTTTTAATGAAGTTGAAGAGGCAGAAAAATACACGGGTTCCTGGGATGGAGTGCGTGGATTATTAGGGGGTAAAGGCGCTAACTTAGCAGAAATGACTCGAATTGATGTCCCGGTACCACCTTTCTTCACAGTTACCACAGAAGCGTGCAACGCATTCTTAGCAAGCGGCAATAAATTCCCCAAGGGGATGTGGGAACAAAGTATGAAAGCTTTAGAGAGCGTTGAAAAAGCGTCAAGAAAAAAATTCGGCGATTCTACAAATCCCCTGCTCGTTTCATGCCGTTCTGGCGCGAAGATGTCCATGCCAGGTATGATGGATACAGTCCTCAATATTGGTCTTAATGATGAAACAGCTAAGGGCTTGGTGAAAATCACAGATAATGAACGTTTTGTATACGATGCATACCGACGGCTGATTGCGATGTTTGGCGCGGTTGTATTGGGGATTAAAGATAAGAAATTTGAGGAGATGCTTGAAGAGGTTAAGAAAGCAAAAGGTGCAGAAGCGGATACTGATCTTACAGCAGAAGACCTGAAGGAATTGGTTGAGAAATTCAAGAAAATAGTCAAATCTGAAAAAGGGTTTGATTTTCCACAGGATCCTATTGAACAGATGCGCCTTGCGACTGAAGCTGTCTTCAGCTCATGGAATGTGAAACGGGCGGTTGATTACCGAAAAGCTGCCAATATCCCTGATGACTTGGGTACAGCTGTGAATATTGTCACGATGGTATTTGGTAACTCCGGGTGGGAATCCGGCACAGGTGTTGCGTTCACGCGCAATCCATCAACAGGTGAAAAGAAACTTTTCGGCGAATATCTTCTTAATGCCCAGGGTGAAGACGTTGTCGCTGGCATTCGAAATGCCGAGAAGATCGAGACAATGGGTGAAAAACTACCCGATGCATATAAACAATTTCTGGACATCACTCAAAAATTGGAAAGTCACTATAGAGAAATGCAGGATGTTGAATTCACAATTGAAAACAAGAGATTGTGGATGCTTCAAACTCGCAACGGAAAACGAACTGCAAGTGCGGCTGTAAAAATTGCGGTTGACATGACTAATGAGGGTGTGATTTCGAAAGAAGAAGCGGTTAATCGCGTATCACCTGAACAGGTTGATACTCTCTTGCACCCGCAGTTCCTTGGAGACACACTGCAAGAAGCAAAAAAAGCTGGCAAGCAATTTGCCACCGGTGTTAATGCTTCACCGGGCGCGGCTGTTGGACAGATCTATTTTGACGCGGATACTGCGGAAAGAATGGCAAAGGAAGAGAAACAGGATGTAATCATGGTCCGTCCGTTCACAAAACCGGATGATGTGCATGGAATGCTGGCTTCAAAAGGCATTCTTACAAGCGAAGGCGGCGCGACGTCACATGCTGCTGTTGTTGCACGGCAGTTTGGTGTTCCCTGTGTTGTTGGCGCTGCAATGGTACACATTGATATGAATAAGCGCCAATTGGAAGCCAATAGTGTAATCGTAAAAGAGGGTGAGTGGATATCTGTAGATGGCGGTACTGGTGAAGCCTTCGTAGGAAAGATCGATATGACTGCTCCTTCACTGGAAGAACAAACAGACTTGATGACGCTTCTCAGTTGGGCAGACGATATTTGCGCGCAGCCCGGCATTCGAGATGTACCCGAGGGATGGCCCACTACCGGCTTACAGGTTTGGGCAAATGCTGATTATCCAAAAGATGCTCGACGTGCCCGCTCTTATGGCGCAAAAGGAATTGGACTGTGCCGTACAGAGCATATGTTCTTTGAACAGGAACGCTTGCCCATTGTTCAGCGTATGATCCTGGCAAAAACATCAGAAAAGCGGGTTAAGGCAATCAATGAACTGCTTCCGCACCAGCGTTCCGATTTTGAAGGATTATTCGAGGCAATGGATGGTTATCCAGTTATTATCCGCCTGATTGACCCACCGTTGCATGAATTCCTGCCTTCCGAAGAATCATTGCTGGAAGAGGTGGTTACCATGCGCGTAAAAGGAGAAACGGATGGCCTTGCTGAAAAAGAATCTCTGCTAGAAAGTGTTAGATCCATGCACGAATCAAACCCAATGATGGGGTTGCGCGGTATCCGCTTGAGTATTGTGATGCCTGAAATAGTTGAAATGCAAGTGCGCGCGATCTTCGAAGCTGCGGCTAACATGAAGTTAAAAGGCGTGGACGCGAAACCTGAAGTGATGATCCCGCTTACTGGCCACGTTAATGAATTAAATTATATTCAGCCGCGCCTGATTGAAATTGCGAAACAGGTGATGAAGGAAAAGAAGATCGAATTTGGGTATAAATTTGGCACTATGATCGAGATTCCCCGTGCCGCGCTTACAGCTGGCGAAATCGCTGAAGTCGCAGAATTCTTCTCTTTCGGGACGAATGACCTGACCCAAATGACCTTTGGATACAGCCGCGATGACGCTGAGCGCAATTTCCTGGTGACTTATGTTGAAAAAGGTATTCTTCCAAAGAATCCTTTCCAATCCGTTGATACAGATGGCGTTGGACGATTGATGGCAATGTCTGTCAAAGAGGGGCGTGAAACCCGAACGAACCTGGAAGTTGGCATTTGCGGTGAGCACGGCGGTGACCCGGCGTCAATTGAGTTCTGCCACACAATTGGGCAGAATTATGTAAGCTGTTCCCCGTTTCGTGTTCCAGTTGCCCGTTTAGCGGCAGCACATGCTGCTTTGAAATATGCACCAAAGAAATGAAGAATAACTAAGGAATATGATAATAAACCGCGGATAATCTCCGCGGTTTTTCTCTATTGGATTCGGGTGTAAACCAGCTTATAAATGTTCAGGAATTCTGTGATTTGCATCAGGTAAATTTGCGTTTCCTGCAAACGGATCACTTCTAGGAAAAGATCGGGATCATCATTTGAAAGCGCCAGCCATACTTCCGAACTCCCTGGTCCCCCGTTATAGGCGGCGAGTGCGCCTTGAATATTACCATTGAGGTAATCCTTAACATAGCTGAGGTAAAAAGCGCCAAATGTTATGCTCACTTCAGCACGTAGCAGGTCACTGTGCTCATAATTAGGGGGCCATTTCAGAAGACCCACATTATCTCGCGCGGTAGCGGGCATGATTTGTGTCAACCCGCTTGCCCCTGCCGCAGAGTATATATATGGGTTGAATAAACTTTCCTGCCGAATAAGCGCGAATAGGAGCAGTGGTGGGATACCATACTCTTTAGCTGCTGATACGGTTAATTCCCGGAAATAAGCGCCAAATCGAATGTGCGTGAAGTAGATTGGGGCTGATAGGGAAGACAAATCATCCATTCCAGCCATGTTCAGAATATTTCGGCAGGAATAGATAGCCGGTTGATATAAATACAGATCAATAAGGTAATTCATAAGCCGGTAGGTATTGATGACATCCGTTTGCAGTTCCGCGCGGAGCAATTCAGCTTCATTGATTGCGTTTTGATATAACCCCAGGCCCCAATACTCTCTTATGATTTGGATTTTCGGGTTGTTTTCCAATTCTCCTAATCCGGAAAGATCAATCTCAGGAGAAATGTTGAAGGTTTCTCTCATCCATTCTTCAGCTTCCTGCTTTTCAAGATTAAGATCATATCCAAGGTCATAATCCTCTTCCAAAGAAAGCGGGGGTAATCCCTTCAGAAGTTCAGAATTGCGGATGCTGTAATAATCGGTTGGATCAGATAATTCACCCTGCTGCCATGCGTTCTCTGCATTTTCGCTATCATTCGACGCGTGATAGCATTTTCCAATCCATAAGTAAGCTTTTGCTTTTTCATTCGGTGAGGTGGCTAAAACAAGAGTACGCTGAAAAACAGAAAGAGCATCTTCATACCGACCCAGTCTAAAGTATGAAATCCCAGCCAATAGGAGCGCGCGGTAGCTTTGGCTGTCAGAGGGATATTCATTCATCATACGCTGCCAAATATTCGCGGCGCCCTCAAGGTCTCCACTGCGTTCAAGAACACGCCCAGCTTCATAGAGAAATGAAGCGGCATCAGGGGATGTGGGTGCCGCATTTACAAAGGAAAGCAGTGTCTCAGCTGCATTGGTATATTCATTGAGAACTGCCCACTGCACATATGCCTTTTCATCCCAGCTGTCTGTCCAATATGGATTTCCCGGGAAGTTCAATATCAATTCATCATATGCAGCAACCGCATTTCTTGGGTTTCCTACGAAATAATGGCTGAGGCCTAGAAAATAATATACTGAGCCATCATTGTTATCCGGGTTGGAATCTAAATATCTTTGAAAAGCCTGAATAGCAAAATCGTAGGATTTAGCATAATAATCAACCAATCCGCGCAGGAATTCATCCACTGGAACACCGTCGTTGACCAGGATAGTAAGCGCTGTAAAAGAATCATATGCCTTGGGAAACTTGATCACTGAATCAAGAAATTGTGTGTAGGCTTCATTATTCAAACCTAAAGATAAATATGCCTGTCCGGCTAATAAGTTGGCGGTTGCGTGCGTGTAATCATCCTGTGCTGTGTCATACACGCTGTTGAAATACTGGATGGCTGTGGTATAGTCCTCCAATCTGTCGTATGCTTTTCCGATCTGGAGATTGATGTACAGCTTATCATAATCAGGATCTGCCAGAAGAGCAGCCTGGTAATTAAAAATCGCCTGATTGTAATCTCCGCCAGTCATGGCAGTATCCCCAATTTTTTTATACACATAAGCATCAATCAGCCCGGGTTTAAGCTCAATATATTTGGTATATGCGTTTATTGCCTGCTGGTATTCTTCGATCTTCTCATAGGTCTGCCCTACCAGAAAATAAGCACTTGGGGCAAATTCCGTTTCTGGATATTGGCCGAGAATGCGATTAAATGCATCAATAGCAGCATAATAATCTCTTTCAAGGAAATATGTACGTCCGAGCCCGAATAATGCCCTGGACTGCAAGTCAGGTTCGCTGCTGTTTGTAAATGCTTTTTGATATTCCAGGCGCGCTCTTTCAATTTCTCCTGCGAATAGTGCTTGTTCAGCGGATGCCAGTTGGTCGGCTGGTAGAATCACAGGGGTTGGAGTCTGCTCTTGGAGGGTATCAATGAACTGCTGAATTTCCTCCTTAATAGTTTCCTCAGAAGCTGTATCTTCTGCTTCGGATAAAGAATCTAAGGGAATTAAACAAGCAGTGAATAAAAATAGAAGAGTGATCCCAAACAACAGGTTTCTTTTTTTCATACCCCGTTTATAGTATGGCTTGAGGATTGTGTCAACACCGCAACGGTCGCTGAATAAGTTCAGACACATATGAAACAAAAGCTCTGGACAAAAAGGAGCATCGGGGGCAACCTTAAGGGTGGAAAAACGAAGGAGGCACCCCGATGCATATCAGATATCACTTACCGAAGGAATTTTATCAGTTAGTTAAGCATAAACCCAAAAGTCTCTCGATAAAAGCCAAGAGCAGGCTGAATACACTGGTAGCATGGCAAGCGTTGCGAGAAGCGGGTTGGACTACAGAGCGGGCGAGTTTGAGATTAGGAGCGAGCAGAGCTTCACTGTACCGCTGGCAGAAACGGTTAACTGAGCGAGGCACACGGGGATTGGAAGAGAGCAGTCGCAGGCCCAAACGGCTGCGAACAGTCAGCTGGAGCGTTGAATTAATTGAAACAGTTCAGGAACTGCGAGAGCAGTATCCGCGCTGGGGGAAAGAGAAGTTGTGGGTGTTATTGGGCAGGGAAGGATGGCATACATCCATCTCTACCGTTGGGCGCATACTAAGTTATCTAAAGAGACGCGGATTGATTCACGACCCGCCCAGGACGCTGAAAACAGGTAAAAAAAGGGCTAAAAGAAGGCCCTTTGCCCTGCGTAAACCCAAAAATTATGCTGTTCAAGTGCCTGGTGACCTGGTGCAGATAGATACATTGGATGTGAGTTTGATACCCGATAAACACTTCAAACATTTCACTGCCCGGGATATGACCTCGCGCTGGGATGTACTGCAGGCATGTAAACGTGCCACAGCCAGAAACGCCAGTCTATTTCTGGACACAGTCCTGGATCGTATGCCTTTCAAGGTCAAGGCGGTGCAGGTGGATGGAGGCAGTGAGTTCATGGCTGAATTTGAGCAGGCCTGTCAGGAAAAGAATATCCGGTTGTTTGTATTACCTCCCCGTTCTCCCAAACTGAATGGGTGTGTGGAGCGCGCCCATCGCACCCACGTGGAAGAGTTCTACCAGGTGTATGCTGATGATTGGGATATTCCCGTTTTGAATAAAGTGCTGGAGGAATGGGAAAGGATCTACAATCATGTCAGACCGCACCATTCACTGGACAACCTAACTCCCCTGGAGTATATTCAATCCAACTACCCACAGTGTTTGTCCCAATCGTCTCATATGTATTGAACCTATACATTCGCTTTACAAATGCCCTTTCTCGTGCTAAACTGATGGGGTCAAGCATAAAAGCGCTCGCGGATGAGCGCGTTTTTTTTGGAGAGTGATCAATGCGGACCCTCGAGTGGGATGAAACCACACAACGGTTGAAGATGATAGATCAAAGGGTGCTGCCTTCTACCTTTTCGGTTATCCATTTAGAGAATTATCAAGAAGTATCTGATGCTATCAGGGATATGGCTGTGCGCGGTGCGCCTGCAATCGGTGTGGCGGCAGCTTATGGCATGGCTTTAGCTGCATTGCGTTCTCCATCAACAAATCTTGATGTGGTCAGGTCTGACCTGAAGAAAGTTGCTAAAATTTTAGAGGCAGCCAGGCCTACAGCGGTGAATTTACCGTGGGCTTTAAATCGGATGCTTAAGGTTTCTGCCCGGAATTATGATAACGTTCAGAATCTCCGCTTAGCTTTATTGTCTGAAGCACATACGATGGCAGATCAGGATGTGCAGGTTAATAAGAGCCTCTCCACTTATGGTGCTGCGTTAATTGAAGACAGAGATACAATTATCCATCACTGCAATACAGGTGCGCTGGCAGCTGTTGACTGGGGAACGGCATTGGGTGTAATCCGCATGGCTTTTAAGCAGGGGAAGAAACTGCATGTACTGGTAGATGAAACACGGCCGCGATTGCAGGGTGCTAGGCTGACCGCGTGGGAACTTTCACAGTATAAGATTCCCTATGACATAATCAGCGATAATTCCGCCGGCTATTTCTTGCGCAGTGGAAAAGTGAATAAAGTCCTCTTTGGCGCGGATCGGGTCGCGCGGAATGGGGACGTCGCAAATAAAATCGGTTCCTATATGCTCGCGCTGGCAGCCCATGCAAACAATGTGCCTGTTTACAGCGTATTTCCTTTTTCAACTGTTGATATTGAATTAGCATCAGGTGACCTTATACCTATCGAAGAAAGGCCGCAGGATGAAGTGCTGGATCTAAAATTACATGACCGTTTAGTCACTCCAAAGGATGCCAGCGCCCGCAATCCAGCGTTTGATGTTACCCCGCATGAATTGATAACGGCTTTCATCACAGAAAAAGGAGTTATTTATCCGCCTTTTGAAAAGAAACTTATTGATAAAATGCGTGGTATATAAGGAGTCAGAATTATGTCAATCATCTGCACTGGTTCAATCGCGTATGATTACTTGATGTCCTTTCCAGGGTATTTCAAAGACCATATTATCCCGGAAAAATTAGATTCGATCAGCTTGTCCTTTCTGGTTGATTCAATGGTTCGCCAGCGTGGAGGAACCGCGCCGAATATCGCATTTACGATGGCTCTATTAGGGGAAACACCACAATTGATGGGTACTGTTGGGGAAGATTTCGAAGATTACAGGGGATGGCTTGAAAAGCAAGGTATTGATACTTCATTGGTTAAAAGAATAGATGGTGTATTTACTGCATCTTTTTTTGCGAATACAGATCTTTCCAATAACCAGATTGCCAGTTTTTACACTGGTGCAATGGCGCATTCTAAAGATCTTTCCTTAAAAGATATAAATTTGACAAAAGATGATTTGGTTGTGATATCTGCTAATGATCCAACAGCGATGTATAAATATGCATCTGAATGTAGAGATCTAAGGATTCCGTATTTATATGATCCGGGACAGCAGGTTGTCCGCAACGCTCCTGAGGAAATCAGGGAAGGAATCGTCCATGCACAAAGCTTATTTATCAATGAATATGAATATGAATTGATCCAAAAACATACTGGCATGCGTGATGAAGAAATTCGGGAAGCAGTTGACTATGTTGTGATAACCTGCGGCGACCGCGGTTCTGATATCTGGGTAAAAGAGTACCATTATCATATCCCGGTAGTTGAACCAAGCAAAACAGCTGACCCAACCGGCGTGGGGGATGCTTTCCGCGGCGGTTTTGTTCGCGGGAAACAGCTTGGTTTTGATTGGCAGACCTGCGGCCAAATGGGCTCTTTAGCTGCGACGTATTGTTTAGAAAAACAAGGCACACAGAATCACCGTTATACGCGTGTTGAGTTTGTCCAACGTTACCGAAAGACCTTTGATGATGGCGGGGCGTTGGATGCGTTAATCGAAGAATAATTATTGAAAGGAAAAAAATGGATAAATTTGATGTAAAAGATACAAAGCTCGCTGAAGGGGGAAGGTTGCGGATGGAATGGGCAGCGCGGGAAATGCCGGTGTTGCGTTCGATCGAGGAACGTTTTAAAAAAGAGCAACCATTAGAAGGAATGCGCGTTGCCGCGTGTTTGCATGTTACTACTGAAACAGCAAATTTGATGACAATATTGCAGGCTGGTGGCGCAGATATAGTTCTCACGGCATCCAATCCGCTCTCTACTCAGGATGATGTGGCAGCTGCTCTAGTTTCCTATTATGAGATTCCGACTTTCGCGATCAAAGGTGAAAGCAATACTGTTTACTATAAACATATTGATGCCGCGTTAGATCACAAACCTCATCTCACAATGGATGATGGTGCGGATGTAGTCAGCACGCTCCATAAGGATCGCCGTGAATTGCTGGATAATGTGATCGGTGGTACGGAAGAGACCACGACTGGTGTGATTCGCTTACGCGCGATGGCGCACGACGGCGCGTTGAGTTATCCTATCATTGCGGTTAACGATGCAATGACCAAACATTATTTTGATAACCGCTATGGCACTGGACAATCTACACTGGATGGTATCATCCGCGCGACTAATGTGCTCCTCGCTGGAAAAACATTTGTTGTTGCCGGCTACGGCTGGTGTGCACGCGGTTTGGCCATGCGGGCAAGGGGAATGGGGGCGAACGTGATAGTAACTGAAGTGGATTCACTGAAAGCATTAGAAGCGGTGATGGATGGATATCGCGTGATGCCGATGTTGGAAGCGGCAAAAGAAGGAAATATATTTTGCACACTGACCGGTGATATGAACGTAATTGATAAGCACCATTTTGAGGTAATGAAGGATGGCGTGATCATTTCAAATTCCGGACACTTCAATGTGGAAATTAATATTCCGGCATTGGAAGAAATGGCTACCTCAAAACGATTAGTGCGTCCCTTTGTGGAGGAATATACACTGGATGATGGGCGCAGGCTTCATATTCTCGGTGAAGGCCGATTGATCAATTTGGCAGCTGCAGAAGGACATCCGGCAAGCGTGATGGATATGTCATTTGCGAACCAGGCTTTGAGTCTTGAATATTTGG
>Ga0209121_10003492_pt1 | contig 15203 bp, 12 predicted proteins | sample Cruoilmetagenom3_FD_187292 | JGI IMG/M metagenome (GOLD analysis project Ga0209121, IMG submission 187292) | Oil polluted marine microbial communities from Coal Oil Point, Santa Barbara, California, USA - Sample 3 (SPAdes) (version 2) | ecosystem: Environmental > Aquatic > Marine > Oil seeps ...
TGGTGCCCAGGAGAAGACTCGAACTTCCACGTCCATAAGGACACTAGCACCTGAAGCTAGCGCGTCTACCAATTCCGCCACCTGGGCAGGTGTCGTTGTGGGGCGTGACTATACCCGAGGGGCGGGGGTGTCAACTTGATTGGCGCGGAAAATGCGCCAATCGCCAAAAATTTTATACATCTGTTTGAGGGGCACTGATTCTCGCTTGTCGGACCGCTGCTTCAGCGGTATGCAAGGAGGGAAGCATTTAATGGAGCGTTCCATGTCAAATCATCCCCCTATTGTAACCATTTTTGGCGGTTCCGGCTTTGTTGGCCGATATATTACCCAACGTATGGCGCTTGCCGGTTGGCGGGTGCGGGTGGCAGTTCGGCGGCCAAATGAAGCCATGCATGTTTTGCCATATGGCGAAGTTGGGCAGGTAACACTGGTGCAGGCCAATGTGCGGGATGCTGATTCAACCCGCGCCGCGATCAAAGGCGCTGATGCTGTTGTGAACTGTGTCGGGATTTTGGCAGAAAACAGTCGTCAGAAGTTTGATGATGTGCATCGTGTAGCGGCAGCGCGAATAGCGCAGCTTTCGGCTGAGGAACAGGTTGGCAAACTTGTCCACCTTTCAGCGCTGGGCTCTGGCCTGGACTCCGAAAGCGAATATGCGCGTAGCAAAGCGGCGGGCGAGGCGGATGTGCTGGCACATTTCCCTGATGCGGTAGTCCTGAAGCCATCCATCATTTTTGGCAATGAAGACCGGTTCTTCAACCTGTTTGGTGCGATTGCAAGATATTCACCAGTATTGCCAATTGTTGGCGGAAATACCAAATTTCAGCCGGTTTATGTGGATGATGTTGCCGCGGCGGCCGAGGCGGCTATTCTCGGAGATGCAAAAGGCGTATTTGCTTTGGGCGGGCCGGAAGTGGAGACCATGCGCAGCTTGATGGAGCGGTTGCTACGGGTTGTAAGGCGTAAAAAGTTCGTTGTGGACATGCCGTTTGGGCTTGCGCGGATCAATGCGTTCTTTAATGAATTCTGGCACAAGGTGACGCTTGGCATCGTGCCATTGGTGCTCACGCGGGATCAGGTGAAATTGCTTTCTTCGGATAACGTTGTTCCCGAAGGCGCAAAGGGTTTGGCTGATTTGGGTGTGCAGGCAACGTCGATGGGTGCGGTGTTGGATGGTTATCTTTACCGTTTCCGTTCGCAGGGGCAGTTTAACGAAGTAACTGACTCGGCTGAAAACCTGCATGGCTAGGCTTCGGTGTTCAGGGGGGCTCGCCCCCCTCTTGCCCTGCGGGCAATTCACCCCGAGGATATTTACACAATTTGGATGGCTTTAGCTGTAGGCTATGAAAAGCAGCAGTAATCCTAGTGCGATACGATAGATCACATATGGGGTGAAGCTTGTGCTTCGTAGCAACCGCATCATTAGGGTCAGGGCTCCAAGGGCGGAAAAAAAGGCGAGCACCGCGGCAAGACCGGCCTCTTTGAGCAAGGTCCAGTCACCGGCCTCAACGACATCTTTTCCAAGCAATAGGCCGGAGGCGAGAATGGTCGGGATCGACATCAGCATCGCAATCCGGGCACCATCGGTACGTGTGAAACCAAGGCCGCGGGCGGCGGTGATGGTAATACCGGAGCGCGACGTGCCGGGGATCAGCGCGATGGCTTGTGCGAGCCCCATGAGGAGGGCGTCTTTCCAGTTCCAGCCCTCGGCTTTCCTGATTTCAGGGCCCTTTTTATCTGCGATATAGAGGGCAATGCCAAAGGTTAGCATGGTCCAGCCGATGACTTTTATGTTGCGCATCGCGTCCATCGCATCTGCCATTTTCAGGACTAGACCCAAGATGATAACCGGGACGGTGGCAAAACACAGCAGCAGGAATAATCTGGCCTGCCGGGTGGTGAATTTTCCGGTGAGTGTGTGGGCAAAGCCTGCAACGAGCTGCCCCATATCGCGCCAGAAATAAAGCATAACGGCACCCAGAGTGCCGACATGAACGGCCACATCCAGCAAGAGCCCTTGATCTTCCACGTTCAGCAACCTTGGCAGCAAAATAAGATGGCCGGATGAGGAGACGGGCAGAAACTCGGTAAGGCCTTGAATGAGGGCAAGAAGGAGCAGGTGGAGGAGGCTATCCATAATGTGCTTTCAGTTGATTCGAAGCAGACTATAACGGCGCGGTATTGCTAGGTCATTCGCAAACAAAGGTCCAAATATTGACCTAAATATGTTAAAATGGAGCGGGTGTCGCGCGAGAATTCAAAGATTTTTAAAAAATAGGTCAGCATATAAACCTTTTCAATGTGCATCAGCCGTTATAAGACGTGTGTTCCAAACCAATAGCCGGAGCAGACCATGGCCAAACAACCGATGCTTAAATTTGTGGATATATCGCGGGATATGCCCGCAAAACGCAGTGCCGAGGCGCGTACTGGCGACTACCACGAGATTTACGCGGAGTTCGCCGCCAGCAAGGCCGCTGAGCAGGCCAGCCGGTGCAGCCAGTGTGGGGTGCCCTATTGCCAAAACCACTGCCCACTGCACAATAACATCCCTGACTGGCTGAACCGTACCGCGACCGGCCGGTTGCAGGAGGCGTATGAGCTTTCGCAAGCGACCAATACCTTCCCCGAGATTTGCGGTCGCATTTGCCCGCAAGATCGGCTTTGCGAAGGTAACTGCGTGATCGAACAATCAGGCCACGAGACCGTGACGATTGGTGCGGTCGAGAAATACTTGACCGATACCGCATGGGATAACGGCTGGGTTAAGCCGCTGGTTGCGCGGGCTGAACTTGGGCAAACCGTTGGAATTATCGGCGCTGGCCCGGGGGGCTTGGCTGCAGCAGAAGAGCTGCGAGCTGAGGGTTACGGCGTGACGGTTTATGACCGTAACGACCGCGCTGGCGGATTGCTGACCTATGGCATCCCAGGCTTCAAGCTGGAAAAAGACGTGGTTATGCGGCGGGTTGAGCGGCTGGAGGCTGGCGGAGTCGAGATCATTACCAACTGTAATGTGGGGGAGGATATCACCTTCGCTGAACTGCGCGAAAAGCATGACGCGGTTCTGATTGCCACAGGTGTTTACAAAAAACGCGGTTTGAAAGCGCCCGGTTCAGGGATTTCGGGGATTGTGCAGGCGCTCGATTATCTGACCACCTCAAACCACCTGAACTTTGGTGATGATGTGGACCTTGCCACGCTGGATGCCAAAGGCAAAAAAGTGGTGGTGGTCGGTGGTGGCGATACCGCGATGGACTGCGTGCGCACCGCCATCCGCCAAGGGGCGGAATCGGTGAAGTGCCTGTACCGCCGTGATAAAGAAAACATGCCCGGCTCGATGCGTGAAACCCAAAATGCCGAGGAGGAAGGTGTGCAGTTTGACTGGCTGCGTGCGCCCAAGGCGTTTACCGGTGAGGCTTTTGTGACCGGCGTTCGCGTGGCCAAAATGCGTCTCGGCGCGCCGGATGCCTCTGGCCGCCGTGCGCCTGAGGAGATTGACGGCGCTGACTATACCGAGGATGCGGATCTGGTGATTCTCGCGCTTGGGTTTGAGCCGGAAAACCTGCCGGAAATGTGGGAAACTCCTGAACTGGAAGCTACCCGTTGGGGCACAATCACAGCGCAGCATGATACCCACGCCACCAGCCTCCCCGGCGTTTATGCAGTCGGTGACATTGTGCGCGGTGCCAGCCTTGTGGTCTGGGCCATTGCGGACGGGCGCGGGGCAGCGGAAAGCATTTCGGCCTATCTCCGCACGAGTGCGCAGGTGGCGGCGCAATGACAGACCGGACCGGACAATGCCTGTGCGGAGCGGTCAGCTTTAAAGCCGTAGATATGTCTGACACCTTCTCGGCTTGCTATTGCGATTCCTGCCAACGCTGGGCGGGTGGGCCTTATATGGGTGCAAGTGTGAAAACGGAAAACCTTGAGGTCGATGGGAGTGAAAACATCGGCATCATAAAAACCACCAGCTTTGCCGAGCGGGCGTTTTGCAAGAAATGCGGGTCAGGCATTTGGTGGCGGTTGACCTTTGGCCAATATGTGGGCAGCACCAGTATTCCGATCGGGTTGCTCGATGACCGCAGCGGCCTGACGCTAAGTGACGAAATGTATTCGGATTACAAAGACCACACAAACGAGCGGCCCGAAAATGTGGGTCAAATGACTAGCACAGAGGCTGAGGCTGTTGTGGCCACCTTCACCGAAGGAGAGCCAGAATGAGCCGAACCGGAAAATGCCTGTGCGGCGCGGTGAGTTTCGAGGTTTCAGACCTCAACCCCGAGTTTGGCACCTGCCACTGTAAAATGTGCCAGCGCTGGGCGGGTAGTGCCCTGCTGGGGCTGACGATACCGGCGGATACCATCACTTTTTCCGGCACCGAACACATCCGCCGCTTCCAGTCATCTGACTGGGCCGAGCGGGCTTGGTGCGATCAATGCGGCTCGGGGCTTTGGTATCGGGTAACCGCTGAAGGGCCTGAGCAAGGCACCTATCACATGCCGGTGGGCTTGCTGGATGACACCGACGGGCTGAAGATGATTAGAGAGATTTTCACCGATGAAATGGCCGATGTGGTCGATTTTGCGGGTGAACGTAAAACCATGACAGGCGAGGAAGTTTTTGCCCTGTATGCGCCGAAAGAGGACTAAGACATGACCAAATTTGACCAAAAATGGGTTGAGAGCCAGCAAGCGCTACGGGCGAAGCTGAACGAAAGCGGCATGTATCGCGAGGCCGAGGAGCACGCCGCGTGCGGCGTTGGATTGGTCGCAGCCTCAAACGGCGTGCCACAGCGCGCCGTGGTTGAAAACGGCATCAAGGCCTTGAGCGCAATCTGGCACCGTGGCGCGGTAGATGCCGATGGCAAAACCGGTGACGGCGCGGGGATCCTGCTGCAAATTCCGGTGGAGTTCTTTCAAGAGCAGGTGCGCCGCACCGGCCATGAGCCCGGGGACGAGCTGCTTGCTGTTGGCATGATCTTCCTGCCGCGCACCAACTTTGGCGCTCAGGAATCCTGCCGTACAATTGTTGAGTCCGAAGTGCTGCGCATGGGCTATTACAGTTACGGCTGGCGCCACGTGCCGGTGGATGTCTCCTGCCTTGGTGAAAAAGCCAACGCCACCCGCCCCGAGGTCGAGCAAATTCTGATCTCGAATTCCAAAGGCGTGGATGAGGAAACCTTCGAGCGCGAGCTTTATGTGATCCGCCGCCGGATCGAAAAAGCCGCTGCTGGCATTGACGGGTTTTACGTCTGCTCGCTTTCGTGCCGGAGCGTGATTTATAAAGGCATGATGCTGGCCGAGCAGGTATCGGTGTTTTATCCTGATCTGGAAGACGAACGTTTTATCTCGTCTTACGCTGTTTATCACCAGCGCTATTCAACCAATACTTTCCCGCAGTGGTGGCTGGCGCAACCGTTCCGCATGTTGGCGCATAACGGTGAGATCAACACCCTGAAGGGCAACCTTAACTGGATGAAAAGCCACGAGATTCGCATGGCGAGTGCGGCGTTTGGCGATGCGGCTGAGGATATCAAACCGATCGTGGCTGACGGCAGTTCGGATTCCGCTGCGCTGGATTCGGTTTTCGAGATGATGGTCCGGGCTGGTCGCTCGGCCCCGATGGCCAAAACTATGCTGGTGCCCGAAAGCTGGGCTAACATGGCCACCGCGATCCCCGAAGCGTGGCAGGACATGTATGCCTATTCCAATTCGGTGATGGAACCATGGGACGGCCCCGCCGCGCTGGCCATGACCGATGGTCGCTGGGTGGTAGCGGGCCTTGACCGCAACGGCCTGCGCCCGATGCGCTATGTGGTGACCGATGACGGTATGGTCATCGCGGGTTCCGAGGCCGGTATGGTGCCGGTTAAAACCAGAAACATCGTGCGCAAAGGCGCGCTTGGACCGGGCCAGATGCTGGCGGTTGATCTGAAAGAGGGCAAAATCTGGAAAGATACCGAGCTGAAAAACATGCTCGCTGCCAGTCGGCCTTTTGGCGACTGGGCCAAAAATATCACTGATCTTGAGAAGATCGACGAAGGCGATAAAGAGTTCACGATGTTTACCGGCGAAGCCCTGCGTAAACGTCAGATCGCAGCCGGCTACACGCTCGAAGAGCTTGAAGGCATTTTGCACCCGATGGCCGAAGACGGCAAAGAGGGATTGGCCTCGATGGGGGATGATACCCCGAGCGCGGTGCTTTCCGAAAAGTATCGCCCACTCAGCCACTTCTTCCGGCAAAATTTCTCTCAGGTGACCAATCCGCCAATTGATAGCTTGCGCGAATACCGCGTGATGAGCCTGAAAACCCGTTTCGGGAACCTGAAAAACGTGCTCGACCAAAGCTCGGCGCAAACCGAGATTATCATGCTGGAAAGTCCGTTTGTTTCGAACACGCGTTTCAAAGCGATGATGAAGTACTTCGGCGAGAGCGCTGTGGTGATTGACTGCACATTCGCCGTGGATGGCAACCTTCAAGAGGCGCTGGAAGATATCCGCCAGCAGGCCGAAGAGGCCGTACGCGCGGGCGCAACCCACCTTGTGCTGACCGACGAGCACCAAAGCGAGAGCAAGGTGCAGATGCCGATGATCTTGGCGAACTCGGCTGTGCATAGCTGGCTGGTGCGCAAAGGTTTGCGGACCTTTACCTCGATCAACGTACGCTCGGCCGAGTGTATGGATTCCCAATATTTTGCGGTTCTGATCGGCGGCGGTGCGACCACGGTAAACGCCTATCTGGCTGAGGATAGTTTGGCTGATCGCGTAGCGCGCGGCTTGCTTGACAGCCCCGTTGAGGACGCGATTGCCCGCTACCGTGAAGCCATCGACCAAGGCTTGCTCAAGATCATGTCCAAAATGGGGATATCGGTGATCTCCTCTTATCGTGGCGGTTTGAACTTTGAGGCTGTGGGGCTATCTCGCGCCATGGTGGCCGAATATTTCCCCGGCATGGTCAGCCGGATTTCCGGGATCGGAATCGCGGGCATCCAGCGGAAAATCAGCAAAATCCACGCCAAAGGCTGGCTCGGCGGGCAAGATGTGCTCGATATTGGTGGCTTTTACAAGCTGCGAAGTACAGGCGAAACCCATGCGTGGGGAGCCTCCAACATGCACCTTCTGCAATCAGCCTGTGACCGGAACTCGTTTGACCTCTGGAAGAAATATTCCAAGCTCATGCAGTCAGCCCCGCCAATTCACCTGCGGGACCTGCTGGATTTTGAAACCTCTGCCGAGCCGATCCCGTTGGATGAAGTTGAAAGCATTACAAGTATCCGCAAGCGGTTTGTGACCCCGGGCATGAGCCTTGGGGCTTTGAGCCCGGAGGCGCACAAAACCCTGAACGTAGCGATGAACCGGATTGGCGCGAAGTCCAACTCGGGTGAGGGCGGGGAAGACCCGGCGCATTTCCACCCGGAGCCAAATGGCGATAACCCGTCAGCGAAAATCAAGCAGGTGGCTTCGGGTCGCTTTGGGGTGACTGCGGAATACCTCAACCAGTGTGAGGAGATCGAGATCAAGGTCGCCCAAGGTGCCAAGCCCGGAGAGGGCGGGCAATTGCCCGGCATCAAGGTGAACGCCCTGATCGCGCGCCTGCGGCACTCGACCGAAGGTGTGACCCTGATTTCACCACCGCCACACCATGATATTTACAGTATCGAGGATTTGGCCCAGCTGATTTACGACCTCAAGCAAATCAATCCGCGCGCCAAAATCTGCGTGAAGCTGGTGGCACAATCCGGCGTGGGCACAATTGCGGCGGGTGTGGCCAAGGCCAAGGCTGATGTTATTCTGATCGCCGGCCACAATGGCGGCACTGGCGCGAGCCCGGCGACCTCTATCAAATATGTGGGCCTGCCATGGGAAATGGGCCTGACCGAAGCACACCAAGTGCTGGCCATGAACGACCTTCGTGGCCGTGTAACACTGCGCACCGATGGTGGCTTGCGGACAGGGCGTGACATTGTGATTGCCGCCATGATGGGGGCCGAAGAGTACGGCATTGGCACTGCGGCCCTGATTTCGATGGGCTGTATCATGGTCCGGCAGTGCCAGTCCAACACCTGCCCTGTGGGCATTTGTGTGCAAGATGAACGCCTGCGTGAAAAGTTCACCGGAACGGCTGATAAGGTTGTGAACCTGATCACCTTCTATGCCCAAGAGGTGCGTGAAGTGCTCGCTAGCATCGGCGCGCGCTCGCTGAACGAAGTGATTGGCCGTGCCGATCTGCTTTCACAGGTTTCCCGTGGCTCCGAGCACCTTGATGACCTTGACCTCAACCCGATGCTGATTAGCGTCGATGAGGGCCATGACATCGACTATGACCGCAACCGCGAACGCCAGTTCGTGCCTGATACGCTTGATGCGCTGATCCTGCGCGACGCGGAGCCGTTTTTCAAAGACGGTGAGAAAATGCAGCTCTCCTATGCGGTACAAAACACGCATCGCACGATCGGCGCGCGGGTTTCCTCCCATATCGTCAAGCGATTTGGCATGAATAATGATTTGCAGGAAAACCACCTCAGCATCAAGCTGGCGGGTTCTGCGGGCCAGTCTCTGGGCGCGTTTGCGGTACCGGGGCTCAAGATAGAGGTCTCGGGTGACGCCAATGACTATGTCGGCAAAGGCCTCTCCGGCGGCTGTATTGTGGTGCGCCCACCGCTGAATTGCGGGCTGGTGGCGGCGGAAAACACCATCATCGGCAACACCGTTCTATACGGTGCAACCGAAGGCAAGCTCTTTGCCAATGGTCGCGCTGGCGAGCGCTTCTGCGTCCGCAACTCGGGCGCCAAAGTGGTGGTCGAAGGTTGCGGCTCCAACGGGTGTGAATACATGACCGGCGGCATGGCGGTGATCCTCGGCCCCGTGGGTGACAACTTTGGCGCGGGCATGACCGGCGGCATGGCCTATGTTTATGACCCCGACAATACGTTCGAAACGCGCATGAACTCCGAGACCCTGATCTGCCAGTCGCTGAAATCCGCCTATTGGGAATCGGCACTGATTTATTTGGTCGAACAACACGCGGCTGAAACCGGCTCGCCGCTGGCTTCTGAATTGTTGCGCAACTGGGAGCGTACACAGAGGCATTTCAAGCAAATTTGCCCTAAAGAAATGTTGAACCGCCTGCCGCACCCCCTGAATGACGATCAGGAACAAGAAACCGCATAGCCGCTTGTGACTTTTCGTCACCTGCCCGCCGGAAGTATCCAACCGATACTTCCGGCGCTTTCTCTTGAAAACCGCGCGTAAAAGCCCCATTAATTCAAAATCGAATATATGGAGTCCTAATGTTTCGCCTCTACCACCAGCCTCTTTCCCCGTTTTCCCGCAAAATCCGCCTGGTTCTGGCTGAGAAGAAGATTGATGTGGAGCTTGTCGAGGAGAAATACTGGGAGAAACGGCTGGACTTTTTGCGGCTAAACCCGGGGGGCAAGGTGCCGGTTCTGCGCAAGGGTAGCTTTGTACTCGGGGAATCTTCGGCGATTTTCGAGTATCTCGAAGAGACTTGCCCGACCCCTGCACTGCTACCCCGTGATCCCGCCGCGCGTGCCGAAGCCCGCCGCTTGCAGGGTTGGTTTGATGACAAGTTCCACCACGAGGTCACGTCGAACCTCGTTTATGAACGCATCAACAAAAAGCTGATGGGAATCGGCTACCCCGATAGCCACAAAATCAAAGCCGGCAGCAAAAACATCAAATACCATCTGGATTACATGGGCTGGCTGCTCGAAACCCGTGACTGGCTGGCGGGTAATAGTATGAGCATCGCGGACTTTACCGCCGCTGCACATTTGAGCACACTTGACTATGTGAATGACGTTGACTGGCTGCGCAATCGTAACGTTAAAGAATGGTATGCCCGCATCAAATCCCGTCCGGCATTTCGGGCCTTGCTCATTGATCAGGTCACGGGTTTTGTTCCGCCCGATCATTACGCTGATCTGGATTTTTAGGTGGAAGAGCTGGCCACAAGGCTGCGCGCGCAAGCGCTGGCCGAGGGGTTTTCAGATATCGGAATCTGCGCGCCGGATGCAGCACCGGAAACCGCCGGTCGGTTAGATGCTTTTCTGAAAGCTGGACTGCACGGTGATATGGGTTGGATGGCGCAGCGATCCAAGTGGCGCGGTTCTCCCACAGCTTTATGGCCCGAAGCAAAGTCGGTAATTATGTTGGCCGAAAATTACGGCCCCGACGAAGACCCGCTCCGTCTGCTTTCCATGAAAGACCGGGGTAGTATCTCGGTATATGCCCGCAACAAAGACTACCACGACCCCGTCAAAAAACGGCTCAAACGGTTGGGGCGCTGGTTGATCGAACAGGAGCCGTGCGAGATCAAAGTGTTTGTTGATACCGCACCGGTTATGGAAAAACCGCTGGCGCAGGCCGCTGGCTTAGGCTGGCAGGGCAAGCATACTAATGTGGTTAGCCGCAAGCTGGGGAGCTGGTTTTTTCTGGGCGCGATATTCACAACACTCGATCTGCCAAAAGATCAACCCGAGCCCGACCATTGCGGCAATTGCCGCTCTTGCCTTGATGCCTGCCCGACAGATGCGTTTATCGCGCCCTATCGGCTCGACCCGCGCAAATGTATTTCCTACCTGACCATTGAGCAAAAAGGCCCGATAGACCCAGCGTTGCGAGCCCAAATGGGCAACCGGATATATGGCTGCGACGATTGCCTTGCCGTGTGCCCTTGGAACAAATTTGCGCAAGTCGCATCTGATGCGGCTTATTGGGCGCGGATCGAGTTGCGCTGCCCCAAGCTTGAGCACCTCGTGACCCTTGATGATGCCGATTTCCGTGAGGTTTTTGCCGGATCTCCGATCAAACGCATCGGGCGGGTCAGCTTTGTGCGCAACGTACTCTACGCCATCGGGAATTCCGGGGATGCTTCAATGGCTGCGGCGGCGCGCCCTCTGGCGAGTGATCCCGATGATACGATAAAAGACGCAGCGCATTGGGCGCTGGAGAGGTTGTCATGAAGCTATTGATACTGGGACTTGGCTATACCGGCCGTGCGGTCGCCGCTCACATGCGCGGTCTTGGCTGGGAGGTGCGCGGGACTACGCGCCATCCAGCCGATGATTCCCTGCTTCAATGGCCGGGGAGTGACATTTCTGACACAGTCAACTGGGCATCCCACATACTTGTCTCTGCGGCCCCCGATGAAAATGGCGACCCGTTTCTGGCTGGATTGGAGGCCGAAATTCTGGCGGCCAAACCGGAATGGCTTGGCTATTTATCGACCACCGGCGTGTACGGAGACCATGGAGGCGCATGGGTTGACGAGGGCACGGCGCTCACACCGGCAACTACACGCGGCCATCATCGGGTAAAGGCCGAAGGGCAGTGGATGGCATTGCATGAAGCCCAAAATCTGCCCGTGCACATTTTCCGGCTTGCCGGTATATATGGCCCGGGCCGGGGGCCATTCGCCAAGGTGCGTGCGGGTACAGCACGCCGGATTATAAAAGATAATCAGGTGTTTAGCCGCACCCATGTTGAAGATATCGCCCAAGTGATCGCGGCCTCGATTTCGCAGCCAAACCCGGGGCAGATCTATAACGTATGTGATAACAACCCCGCCCCGCCGCAAGATGTGATCGGCTATGCCGCCGAATTGCTCGGGGTGCCGTTGCCTCCGGCAATCGACTTTGAATCCGCGGATCTAACCCCGATGGCGCGCAGTTTTTATGCGGAATCCAAGAAGGTTTCCAATGCAAGAATCAAAGACGAACTTGGCGTGCGGCTTCTCTACCCCGACTACAAATCCGGCCTCGAAGACTTGTTGGCGCAGGAAGCTGCCACCTGAGTCCGAAACATCTCGCCCCCCGGCCAGATTCAGGTTAAAAAAGAGTTCGTTTTATCTGATAGATTCGGTGAGGGGTAATATGTCTGGAATGGGTCGGTTGATAGCCACTACGGCACTGGGAATTTTTATTGCCCCGATCGCCATCGCGCAGGATTTTGCGCCCAGCTTTGGCAACCACGGCTCGATCGGCATTATTGATATGCCCAACGCCGCCATGCAGCCGGACGGGGAGACAAGTTGGTCTTTTATCGGAAACGGAACAAGCTCGGGCGGGGTGCTGAACTTTCAACTCCTGCCAAATGTCGAGGCCTCGGCCCGCATTGTCAGTCTGGATGACTGGACCGCACCGGGTGTTTCCTTTGGTGACAACACGCTCGACCTCAAGTTCCGTCTGGTGAACGAGGGGGATATTCGACCCGCTATTGCCATAGGCTTCCGTGACTTTCTGCCCAACGGGCCAACCTCTTCAGAGTATGTGGTCGCAACCAAATCAATTGGGGATAACCTGAGGGTCACGGCCGGCCTAGGCTGGGGGCGGCTTGGTTCCTATAACCCGATCGCCGCGCCCTTTGGCGATCGGCCAGCCGTTGATAGCGAACTCGGGTTTAGTCATATGTTTGCCGGCGACGCCGCCTTGTTTGGCGGTGTCGAGTGGCAAACGCCGCTTGATGGGCTAACCCTCAAGGCCGAGTATTCCTCAGACGCATATAGCGGTGAGCAAGTGTTCGGTGATTTCACTCATAACTCCCCGTTCAATTTTGGCCTGGATTACCGCTTGGGCAGCCATCTCTCGTTTGGGGCCTATTATAACTACGGGTCCGAGTTCGGGTTCCGCGTTTCCTTGAGCGGGAACCCCAATGAACCGATCACACCGCAAGACCTTGGCGTTGGGCCCGCCCCCATCAATGCCCGTCCTGCGGACTATAGCACAGATACCTCTTGGGCCGCTGCGCCCATTGTGCGCAGCAAGATGGTTGAAATTCTGGCAAAGGCGCTGGCGGAGGATGGTATTCATGTTCAGGAAGGTCGGATCACCGGCAACGCGCTTGAGCTTTATATCAACAATGGCAAGTATTCGCGCCAGCCAATGGCGGTTGGCCGCTTGGCACGCGTGCTCGCCGGTTCAACCCCGCCTTCGGTTGAGGTGTTCCGGATCACTCTAACAAGTGGCGGGTTGCCGACCACCACCATGGAAATCAACCGCGCTGATCTTGAAGCTCAGGTGGATCGCCCGAATGCGGGGCCCGATAGTTTTGCGACAACGACCTTCAGTTCCGCACCTTACCATATCGAAGGGGAAGGGGTTTGGTCCCCCGAGATCGGCAAGCGGTTTAGCTGGGGGCTTAGCCCCAATATTCCGGTCAATCTGTTCAGCGCGGACAGCATCGGAGAGATTGATCTGTTGATCTCTGCCAATGCCAGTTACCGCGTTTCCCGGGCGTTTGATCTCAACCTGGCCGTAACCCAGAAGATATTTGGCAATATCGGCGAAGGTGCGTTGCCGTCGGCCAGCCCGATCCCGCATGTGCGTTCGGATGCCGGGCTCTATAACAATAGCGGCCCCGTCGTGCGGCGGTTGACTGCGGATTACATGTTCAAGGTTGCGCCGGAGCTATATGGCCGCGTTTCGGCCGGGTATCTGGAGCGTATGTTTGGCGGAGTCGATGCCGAGCTGCTCTGGAAGCCGAGCACCCAAAACTGGGGTGTTGGTGCCGAGCTTGCCTATGTGAAGCAGCGTGATTTTGACCAGATGTTCGGTTTTCAAGACTATGATACCGTAACAGGCCATGCATCGGTTTATTGGAACACCGGCTTTCATGATCTTGAAGCGCAGGTTGACGTTGGCCGTTATCTGGCCGGCGACTGGGGCGCAACTTTTAGCCTGTCACGTCGGTTCACCAATGGTTGGGAAGTGGCCGCGTATATGACCCTTACCGATGTCAGTTTTGATGACTTCGGGGACGGGAACTTTGACAAAGGGATTAGCCTGCGCATTCCGTTTGAGTGGACATTACCATTTGAAAGCCGCTCGGCCACCACGGTTTCGCTCGGCGGGTACGGCAATGATGGCGGCGCCCGTTTGAACGTTGCCAACCGGCTTTACCCCGCCGTCCGCGGCAGCGATACAACTGATCTTTACGAAACCTGGGGGGCCTTTTGGCAATGAGGATAGCGATTGGCGCTTTGGCGCTGGCGATGGCGGTTTCGGCATGTTCCTCGGGTGGCGGGACCAACCCTGTTGTCTCGGCAATATGGGGAAAAGTGAAACCGGGCGCGCGCCGTGCAGCTGCCGAAGCTGAGGCTGAAGCCGCTGCCCGCCCGCCAATTGTCGTTACCTTTGCTAAAATCAAGGAAACCGGGCTCGCGATTGTTCGCGCCCGTGTTGGTGATGATACAAACGGTGTGATGCTCTATGCACGCTCGATCAATGACAATTACGTCACTTTCGCCTCACAGCTCCAACAAACACTGACTCTGAACGGAAGTCTGATTACCGCGAGCCGAGCGATTGGCTTTGATATGCTGTCGCTTCGCTCCGATCCCCATGACCCGGTCACCCAGAATATACCACCCGAAGACTGGCCCGCGCGCGCAACCCGGGACTACCGCTTTACCGGTGATACACCGGAAGGAAAGCTTGTTTCCGTGAGCTGCCGCTTTATCAAAGGGCCAGCCTACGAGCTGGAATTGTTGGACAAAACCTTTGACACCACAATTATGCAGGGGCAATGCCGTGGCGATGGCGTGAGTTTCACCAATATCCATTTGGTTCAGGCGGATGGCCAAATCCTGCAATCTGCCCAATGGCTCGGCCCTGATCTGGGAATGGTCGAAATTGATATCCTCGAACCTTACACCCCATAAAAAAGGGCGCCGAAGCGCCCAATCAATGCAGTAGCCTAACGATTGCTTAATCGCGGATCTCACACTTTTCTCTCTCGGGGTCGCACGAGTCATTTGTGAGGGCAAGCGCCAGAACAGCCACGATTACGAGCGGGATGAGCCATGCGCCGGAGCCACCCATGCGAGCGGGTTCTTCGATAGCAACGACTTCGGGGGCGATATAGGCCACGCTACCGGCAAAAGCTGAAGTTGCGCTCATCAAGGCAGCGCTTGTTGCGATGATCTTTTTCATTTTATAATCCTTCTTCTAGTTACTTTTCAAAACAACCCTGTGTTTTTGTGTCGGGCTGAATGGGATTACCATTCTGTTAATTTAACACAATTATCAAGTTAAAACTTTCTAGAACCAAAGTCGAAATGCTTAAACAAGCATTGATCCACTAGAAACGAACGGTTTTTGGACTTTTTATTGTGCCAGCATGCAGCTTCATTCCGGCATGCCTAAGTCATATAGCTCCACCAACTGCCCAAGCAAAAGGGCGCCG
>Ga0209121_10003494_pt1 | contig 15196 bp, 13 predicted proteins | sample Cruoilmetagenom3_FD_187292 | JGI IMG/M metagenome (GOLD analysis project Ga0209121, IMG submission 187292) | Oil polluted marine microbial communities from Coal Oil Point, Santa Barbara, California, USA - Sample 3 (SPAdes) (version 2) | ecosystem: Environmental > Aquatic > Marine > Oil seeps ...
GGTACTTGCTCTAACTGCATCCAAATGACCTGTTAGGAAAATTGTTAAGAAAGATAAAAAATGCCCTTTCAAACACAGAGAACATCTACGTATTTTTTATAGAAAAATTCATCTTTGTTTGCTTATCGGTAAAAGTGGACTATGCTTTAAATAAGGGGCATCAATATTTTATTTGCCATAAATATTTTAGTCGAGAGGGCTGAAATATGAAGGTATTACAATTTATATGGAAATTATGGCGTCGACTACAGCAATTAAGTGAAAATCGGCCGGGCGGGATTGATTCACACAAATGGGAGAGCAAATTAGAGATCAAAAGACAACTATCGAGCCGGTGTTCTTAAACCCCTAAGCAGATCGTCCATTCTACAGAAACAGAACAACTCTGAGGACTACTGCGTGAGATTTTGGGCGCTGGATGAATAATGAAAAAGGGCTGCAAGTTATTTAGCTCACAGCCCTTTTAACACGTGAATCTTATGTTTTTCTACCCGTATAGTACGGGCTTATCATGCATGTTTGCGTAATTTCACTCCAGCTACACTCAAGCCGATCATGCCAAGTAGAACAGCACTAGGCACAGGGGTGGGATTTATATCCAAACTGACGTTGTCAAAACCAGTAATTTCTTGAGGCCAGTAATTGTTATAGAATTCCGTGGCTATTCGTAATTGTGTGACATCAGCCAACAAGGCATTCCAGGAGCCTGATTCGATCGTCCAATCACTTTCAGTAATAGGTACATTAAGAGTAAGCCATGCGGATGGATCCGGTGGCGCTGGCGGTCCCAACCAATATGCATTACCTCCGGGACCATCAATTCTAACCCAATAATTTCCAATCTTGTAAACACTTCCTGTATCGAAGATCTTTATCTCATACGTGAGGTTCGTTGCAACCATGGCTGCCCAATCACCGAGGAATTTGGACGGCGCAGATACAAAACCGGTGGTATCATCGGCGCTGTTGAGTATATAGCCGCCGGGATTTCCTCCGGTACTTTGCCAACTGTGGTCCACACCAAAGACCCAGCCATCGGCGTCAGTGTCAAAAGTGCTCATCACATCACCTTCTGCTGAGGTAACGAGCAATCCAAAAAACAGAACTGGGAAAAACAGTTTGATTATTATTGCTGAAAAACATGTTCGATACATATTCTTTTCCTTTCTCTGCCCTTCGACGAGTTGAATGTGTTTGTTTCTTACTGTCATTGTCATGCTCCCATAAATTAAGTTTCCAAGTGCCTTTGTATACTGCTATTTAGTATTGGCTATCTGATCGCTAAATCTTTCTCAGAAAATGAAATTTTTCGAAGAAATATTATTTCGAACAAATCAGGCTTGAAACCTCTATTGTTCAATTCTCATCAAGATAAAGTATAACATCTATTGTTACGGGGACTTAAGGGCAGTATATGTATGATGGGAGGCAGATCGTCCATTCTACTACTGCAAAATGCCTCTGAGGGCTACTGTGCTGGTATGTATCAACTGCGGTGACTACGTATTTTCCTTGAGAATCGTCTCTGGCTGTTGACAGAACAGGGATGTTTACCTATTTTGCTCCATTCCGCTTTTTTTATATCCTTCTTTGTTACTTTAGTTGCCTTTTGGGATTAAAATGTATAGAATCACGAATATGGAAAAGGTCGAAATATAGGATATTGAAATAAGGCCAGTTGTTAAGGATTAACAAATAGTTATTGAAGGGAATTCAATGACAATCACATCAGATAAAACCGGAGAAATAGAGCTGCTGATAGACAGGCTGAAAAAGTGGCAAAACGGCGATATACCTCATGCTATCAAGGACTATAGCCGATACAGTCAACTTATTCGGTTTGTCGAGCCACAGGCTAATATTGTGTTAATGGGCTTATCCGCCGGAATGCCGGAAACGGTACGGCTGGTTCACGTTAAACTCCAGGAGCTTTTAAGGAAGGCATCGCAGGTTGACAGCCTGAAACAGGAAGATATCGATGGGGCTCGCCTTGAAGATTCCAACCTTCTGGGACTCGCACGAGACTTTGTTCTGATGCTGGAGCCAATTGTAAAAAAGGCAGCCCATGAAAAGCCGATGCCGGACGATGCAGAACAAAACCTGGAGGATATTGAGCAAAATGTAGAGGATACGGAACAAATCCTGGATGATATCGAGCAAGACATAATTGCGGCTTTGCGGGATAAGACGCTGACCGGCGCGAAACTTGCCAAGAAAGCTCGTCATCCTTACAATTTCAAGTTCAAAAGCAGCCTTTCAGGACTCCGCAAGCGCGGCATTCTCGGCAACAAATCACCAGGCTATTTTCTGGAGCCCGAGTACGAATTCCTTCTGAATAAACCAGCCAAAAGGTCTCGTAAGTGAAGACTGGCTGCGGAAAAGCTTATCGTAAAACTCCCGGATTCGAACAGGAAAAAACTTGACTTATCTGCCGTTGATTCTTAAAATACTAATTGAACGTAAGAATTATAAGTTTAATTAGACTGGAGGAGTGTAGAAATGTCATCCCCGGGATTACGATCGAACAGTATAAGCCAGATTCTGGAAATTTTGTCGCGTTTTTGGTTTAAGTATTCGAGGACGTACGATATCGACAAGGCCCACCTTGAAGCAATCAAGGAGGTAAGCCAGAGCTGGAATATCGGTGAGCAAACGATTCGGGACCTCAACTGGCGCAGAGTTGGCTTCGACAGCATTCAGGAGTTTCGCAGCCTGCTGGAAAAATGGGTACAGGGAGACCCGAATCCGTTGATGGATGCCCTGATACGTCATACAAATTCTCAATATCACCAGGATATAAACAAGTTCTTTAGTCAGGAGAAGTTCGGAGCAATTAAAAAGTCCTCCGGCCGGAACACGCCGCGGGAGAAGTTCGACGTCAATGGAGCGGTGACTATGGGCGAGACGTTCAGTTTTCAGCTTCAGCCAAAAATAGCCAAGAAACTCAAGGTCTTATCAGTGGTGGCGGAAATATCACCGACAGACTGGCTGGTGAACGTGCTACCCGAAGTAATCGAAAAGCAATATGCCGCATGGCTTGCCAAGCAGAGTTAACAGGCAAAATTATATCGATACCGGTTCGTAAAGTCCGGCCAGCACGTTCAGTGGGGAGACTAAAGGGGATGTTTAGCTATTCTGCGTGATCCCACTTTCCATGTATGCTTCTCTATTACCTTAGATGTGCCTGCTCGTACAGCCATCCGGTAAAAAACTCCTGGTGAAAATGCTGCTAAGGTACCGGCAATCTGCTCTGCTCGGCGTCCGTTGGCGGGTAGGTTTTGAAGGTGGACCACATGCCTGCATTGCCCGAATCCCACGCCTCTTTAATGAAAACCTTGTCTTTTTTCATATACGCGGTATGCCCGTCGTAAAAGGCCATGTTGACCCCTTCGCTGTGGCGATAAAGCGTCGGGCCGTCGGTACCGACATCTTTATACGGCATGATAGTATCCTGACCGAGAACGTCCCATCCATCTTCATAGTTTGCCCCCCACCACCAGAGCCACCAGTCGTTGCTCTCGGTGAAAATGAGCTCATCGGCCGGACCAGGAACGGTCGTATTCTTATGTCCGGCGTAGCCTATGCCGAACCAGTCTGTAAAATACCAGTCCGTCAGGTTGTAGCCGTAGCTGATCCAGTTGTTGTACTGACTGTCTTCTATTTGCTTTATCGAAATCCTGTCGCTCGGACATAGATACTCCCTGGGCGCGTTCCAGCCTTCGTTCGCAGTGGCGTTCTTGGGCTTATAACCTATCAATTCTCGAAAAAGCAGGTTGGAAGGCCAATAGCGATCGTCGCCTAATGTTCTGTCCATAATCGGAACGTACCAGCCGTCTGCTTCGTCCGAATAAAGAACATTGGCCAGTCCCAGTGTTTTTAAGTGGCTGCTGCAGACGATGCGTTTACCATGCTCCTTCGCAGCCCGCAGAGCCGGCATCAGGATGGCCATCAATATCGCTATAATGGCGATAACAACAAGAAGCTCTATAAGCGTAAAAGCTTTTTTAGTTCGCATGGCAACCTCCTTCGCAACGAATTGTTACCGGTAAGGAATTTATCGTATGCTTGTGCATTTTCCTACTCAATTACACAGCCGAATTTCATCTATAATATACTACCAAATATATGCTTATTGTTCAAGGCACAAGCGGATTTTTGTCAGCAAACAGATCACTTTTACCAGTTACTTACTCAAGCGTTCCCAATTGTACGCCGGGAACTTCTCCCTGTGGATAGCATCTCATTTTGACAGCCGGGCTGTCGGCCGGCACGCGAAAATCCAGGGCCGCAAAGTCTTTGACAGTGAACTCGGTTATTGTGCTGCCCTGCTCGATACCGAGCTCTTCTCGCACCTGCTCCAGGCTCCGATACCTTGTGTTCTTCTTCCAGGTAACTCCCCAGTTAAACAATTCGGCGCCGGGGGCTGCGAAGTAGAGATTATCCCTGAGAGTCAGTTCGAGCTTTTCCAGCGACAATCCGCCTGCGGCCGCTTCACCTGCCTTAGCGGGCCAGTGGCGATTATCCGCGATATCGAACCAGCCCCAGGTCTGCGCATCGCGATTTAGCGCGATTACGTTGTTGCGAATGATGTGGTCATGATTCCATACCGGCTCGCCTTTTCTATTGTCGATTCGCGGTGTCGAGCGCATCTGCTCGCGGAAGTTAAAGCCTTCCTTATTAGCGAGAAGCAGATTTCGCTCGACGAGGCAGTCCGGCGAGCTGGAGATGCTGATGCCCGCACTGGCACCCCAGGCTCCGGACGTGCCGGCAAAACCGTTTCCAATTGTAACATTGTCATGGGCGTGCAGGCTGTAGGAGATTTCGTAAAAGATTCCGGCGTCTTCATTATAAGCGATCAGGCAGTTGCGAACGGTGCAGTCTTCGTTGCCGATATCGAACCATATACCGTTTCCGCGGTTCTCGACGAAGGTGCTGTTTTCGAGCACCACGCCGCGGGCCAGGCATATCTTATTGCCGCCCGCTTCCCAGCCGCGATTGTATCCTTTGATATTGTTGTTCCGCACGGTGCATCCGGTAATCCGGAGCCTGTGGGATCGGCCGGCACCGAAGCCGAGCTGGCCGTTGTGCTGGAACGTGCAGCGGCGGACCGTGATATCTTCGCCTCTGAATGCCGCGCCGCTTGCATTGGTATATTCGAAGATACAATCCTCGACGGTCAGATGATTGCCCGAGAATTCGACAGCGCCGTGTTGCGCGCGGTTGGCGGCATATCGAAAGCGAATGCCTTTGACGGTGACATAATCACCCTTAACAGCCAGTATGCTACCGCGAACGGAAGCTTCAACAATCGCCCTTTTGCCGATTTCCCGATTATTGTAATTCCAGACATATAGACGTTTGCCGTCCAGGTCAACGTAAAAGGTCCCTCGTGCGAGCTTGTCACGTTCGAGGACCTGCCCGAGTGCGTAACCGTTGACAAAAACCTGCTCGCACCTGCCGATTAGTAGATGGTAGTCGTCGTCGGGATGCGTGTGTTGCCGGTTCCATGTGATGAATTCGTGCGGCCAGGGCGTACTGTACATACGGCCATCGCCCTTGACCTCGGTCCATTCACTGATGCGGTCGGCGCCGGTCATAACCACACCGGCCACGGCGGCAGCTTGAAACGTAATCGGATTGTCCGGATTCCCGCTCTTCTCGATAACGACGATCTCGCGGTAGATGCCGCTGTGGATAATCACCGTATCACCCGGCCCGGCGAGCAATGCAGCTTCGCTGATTGTTCTTACCTGTGCCTGCTGCTCGATGCCGGTTAGCGTTTCTCCGGATACATGCCATGTCTTGCCGTTAGCCGCGGTACAGAATGACAACCCCAGCATTACAACAAGCACAATCCCTATCCATACAAAGTATTGCTTCTTCATACAGCCCTTCTTTGTCATCTTAGACCGCAGTATATATATGCCTATATAAACCAAAGGCACGAGTTTTTCGCTCGTGCCTTTAAGGTTCGGTTTCTTTACTTAGTGACTTACAGGTTCTTCGGCATCACGAACGGTTCGCGATAGGAACACGTGATATACTTGTTGGCCTTCTCGGCGCCAGCTCCAACAAAACGTTCGGTCTTGCGGTCGTAGGTTAGGGCCGGCCCGAGGATAAATTTATCTTTAGCCGGGTCGACGCCGTTGCCGTCCAACTGCTCCAGCATGGCATTGAGGGTGTTCAGAGCATCTTCGTGTTTCTTGACGCTTTCGCGGACCTCGTCAACTGAGGCTTCGGCCCCGGCACGCCAGGCAACGTTGGCCTGGTGACAGACCGCGGTACCGAGATGCCCGACTTCGATCTCCGCGGCCAGGTCCTGCCTGCGGCCGCTCCGGAGACAATCGATGAAATTCTGGTCATGCCCCGATCCGCCGGTTCCTTTGTATTGATATGCGCGCTTGCCGTTGTTGTCATAAAACCAGCCACCGCCGCGCGAAATCCGAATCGAGCCCGCCTCACACTGTATGTAATTACCGCCTCGCGAACCGAGATACAGCGCGCCGCTTTTGCCGCCGTGTTGCTTGGGGTTGGGCAGGTTGCGAATATCGACAACTACCGGCAGGCCGTCATAATCGAACAGCGCAAAGTGCATGTTGGGCGTCTCGCCGTTGTCGTCCCACGCAAAGCGATTGCCCGCGGCGACGACCCTGGTCGGCACATCATCCCAGCCTAAGATGTGACGGAAATCATCGATATAATGAATTCCCCAGTTGGCCATCTCGCCATCTCCCCAGTTCCACTGCCAGTGCCAGTCGTAATGGAACTGCTTACGCATCACGGGCGTCATCGGTGCAGGCCCGGCCCAGAGATTATAGTCGATGTTCTCGGGTACGGGCTGAGGCGTCGTTACCTTTCCGATTGTGGCTCGGGCACCAAGTTTGGAGCAGTGTATCCAGAGGACCTTGCCGTACTTGCCCGCCTTGATATCGCGAGCGGCTTCCTGCACGGCGGGGCACGAGCGATGCTGCATGCCGGCCTGGACGATACGATTGTATTTTCTTGCCGCGTTGACCATCTTGCGGCCTTCTTCTATCGAATGGCTAACCGGTTTCTCCACGTACACGTGCTTGCCCGCCTGGCAGGCATAGACCGTCATCAGCGAATGCCAGTGATTCGGTGCGGCGATTACCAGGGCGTCGATGTCCTTGCGATCCAGCAGTTCCCTGATATCGGCATATCCTGTTACCGAAGTACCATAGTCATTTTTGCACTTCTTGACCCAGTCACCAAGAACCTTGCTGTCAGGATCACAGACGGCGACAACTTTCACGCCGTGAAGCTTCTGGAAATTCTTGATGTGAGCGCCGCCCCGGCTGCGAATTCCCGCTACCGCGACGCGGACTTCATTATTAGCCCCCCGGACACTTGGCATAAAGCCGTGATACGAAGACAGAGCCAAACAGGATCCCGCCGTGGCCGAGATACTGCGTTTCAGAAATTTTCGACGACTGATTCTATTCATAATCTGATCCTTTGCTTAAATATAACGCTCAATCACCAAGTTCACGCGTAACGGACTTCTGCCTTGTGCTGCGGGCAATGAATCCCGAACGCTCAACTTAACCATATTAACAAATATGTCTGCATAGTCGACCCTTTTTTTCATATTGCGTATAGAGAAGTGTGTTCTTCGAATGGCTATTATTACTATATTGGGTGATATTGTGCAGCCCCATAGATATAAAGATTCCGTCTGTTCCCGACATCAAGCTATATAAAACGATATAAAAAGCCCCTGCTCAGCACTCAGGAGCGAACTCCGAGTACGGGCAGGGGCTCAAAAAGGCCTGCAAGTATTGAACTGACAGCCTTTTCAAAACCGCTTTCACAAGGTGTTCTTACTTACAATGTTTTGCGTCTGCGAAGCCAGCTTACTAAACCCACACCGATGCTACCCAATAAAATGGCGCCCGGGGCGGGAATCACTTCTGAAATACCATCGGTGTTGGAATAACCCGGTCTTTGGTGATCCCAGTCGTTCCATCCACCGGTCGCCGGATTCCAGTTAATGACGGCATAATCCTCGCCGATGGCCGGCGGCATCATGTTGTTGGGCTCAAGATCATCCCAGTTAACATAGGTTACAGGCTCACCACTCGACCATACCCAGGTTCCCTCCGAGGCTGCATCATTGAAGCCAATCCAATAGAGCGTCCTGCTGCTAAAGGTTGCCCTCAGCCATGCTTCCTCAGCAGCATCATTGATTGTCACCAAATTTCCGCCTGAAGCAATAGCGTTATTCTCCGCATTGATCCACGACCCGTCGGCTCCTGAGGACACAATGTCATACCAATGCCCAGTGGCTGGGTTGTAGGTGGGAGCGCATTGAGCTATGTCAACTGCACCGAGTAAGCAAACGGCACTACAGAACATTAAAAATATATATTTTTTCATCATATTTCTCCTCACTCGTATAGTTGTCTCCGTACAAACAAACTGTTTTGACACAAATCAGGTCAATGTTCGATTTGAAGGATCTTGCGCACTGACCCTCCATGTTGTACATTAGTTAAGGTTGTCACTCAGACAAGAACGAGATGGCCACAAAAATATATGGCTAAGGAAGATGCGCGGAAAAAACAAATGTTCCGCCTGACACCAAATCCTCCCTTTCCTGCCGTATTACCTTATTTCCAACTTATGTCCCATACCTGACAACGCATCAGGCATTTGCCCAGGAACCATGGATACGTAATACGCAGTGAAGCTAAAATGCACAAATACATATTAGCCTCATTTACTATCTATACCATACTTCCTATATTTACGTCAAGAAAAATCTTCAGAAATATGATGAATTTTTCGTCCATCCTGCCGATTAGGCCTAAAAATGGGGATTTTAGGGCATTTTATACCACGGATTTTTGAGAACAACCATGATATTCCGTAAAAAGCCTATGTATTTTACTAACATATAGTGCATGTGAAAGGCACCCTGAAAATGACGAATACTCAAGAATGGCGGTCATTAGTTTCCCTGTTATCTTCTTTTTGAGCTGGAAAATGACGTATCATTACTGTTCGGGCTTGACCGTGGCGAGACCGAGCAGCCCTCCGGCAATGCTTCCCTGATGGCCTGCAAAACGGACGACTACCGACTGAGTCAATCTTACGTATAATCAAGGCGGCTTTACGCGCATCTATATCACTGCAATCAGGATTTAAGCTCTGCTCTTGCCGCCGGAGATGTTGACTACGGTGCCGTGGATATAGCTTGCCCGTTCGGAGGTGAGGAAGCACACGGTGTTGGCTACCTCGCTGAGCTTGCCGCTTCTTCCCAGCGGGATTGAGACCTGCTCGTATTTTTCGCGGAACTGCTCTACGGTGATTCCCCGCGTGTAGGCTACGGCACGCTCGTATTCATCGGAGCGCAGGGCGGTCGCTTCGACAATCCCCGGCGCGATACCGACAACGCGGATGTTATGCCTGCCCAATTCCTTCGCCCACGAACGTGTCATAGAATAGATAGCCGCTTTTGTCGCCGCATAAACGCTTTGGCCTTCCGAACCTTCGAGGCCGGATTCGGAAGTCATATTGATAACAACTCCCCGACCACCCGATCCAATCATTACCCGTGCGACCGCCTGGGCGCATAAATAGTATCCTTTCTGGTTAATGGATATCATCTTGTCCCAAATTTGTTCGGTCAGCTCCTCTTTTCCCGCCGGGTCTACGAGCAGCCGGGGAATAAGAATACCGGCATTATTTACGAGTATGTCAATTCTGCCGAAAGCGTCGAGAGCTGCCGCAACCATAGCATCGACGCTCGACTTTTCCGTCACATCGGTTTTTGCAGCGATGTGCTTACCACCAAACTGCTCTCTCAAATCCACGGCGAGCTTACTGCCGCCCCGCTCGTCTATATCGGCGACGACGACGTTTGCCCCAACTTCGGCAAATCCCTGACAAACCGCCCTGCCGATGCCGCAGGCTCCACCTGTAACGATCGCGACTTTATCTTCCAAACCAAGCCAGCTCATTGAAGTTAATTCTCCAAAACAATTTTGATTCGAGCATAAATTTACATAGTAATCATGGCTTTGACAACGCCATCTTGATAGCCGGCGACTAAATCGAAGGCCTTTTGTGTCTCTTCGAGCGGAAAATGATGTGTCACCATGAAGTCAACGTCAACCTGCCCCGCAGCAATCATATCAACGGAATTCTGCGTGAATTCATTTTGCCTTCTGATATTTACAATAGTAATTTCTTTCCTTCGCATCTTGTCGATGGCCAAAGAAATCCTGTCGAATCGCGGGATACCGGTCAGAACCAGAGTCCCGCCGGGCCTGAGTATTTCCATGCACTGATCGACCGTTTCCTGCTGTCCGGCACATTCGAAGGCGATATCCAATCCGTCCGGCTGCTGCTTAAGAATCTCGCCGACAATATCCTGCTTATCCGGATTTCCTACCCATGTGGCGCCGGCTTTTTTCGCTATATCAATGCGTTCGGAAATCTTCTCGGTTATATAGCAGGTATTAATATTTTTCGCCTTCGCACTGACGAACGTGCATAAACCGATAGGGCCGGCACCGAGAATCGCAACGTTAGCATTTTTCGGCACCTTTGCCCTTTCGACCGAATACGCGGCAATCGATAACGGTTCACATAAGACGGCTTGTTCGAATGTAAGCGCTCCTTTGGTCGGATAGCAGCATTCCTGCGACATAACAATATATTCGCAGAGACATCCGCCGCCCTGGCCGGGCGTGCCGAGAAAACGCAGGTTATAACAGGTATTTTCCCTGCCTATTTTGCATTGAAAACAATTGTGGCAGTAAATCGCAGGGTCAACGACGACAGCGTCGCCGGCTTTAACGCCGGTAACCGATTTGCCGACAGCCGCAACCGTCGCGGCACATTCGTGGCCTACAATGAAAGGATATTCGACAATTTGCGCCCCGATTCTGCCGGTCTCGTAGTAGTGCACATCCGATCCGCATACACCCACCATCTCAATTTTCAGCAGAACATCCGTGTCTTTTTCTATCTTCGGCTCAGGCACATCCCTGATTTCCATTTGCCTCAAACCCGTCAACACAACAGCTTTCATAAAGTCTCTCCGGAAAAAATTTGCGCCGGCGTTACGAATTGTTCAGGCACAATACACGTCGCGCAACGCCGAATTACTTCGCCCTTATACCAAAATTCCGCACTCCACGCCATCATTACCTGGCTGGAACCAGCTTAATCTCGTAGAGTTTCGGATAAAACTTGCCGGTCACGAACAGTCTGCGGCCGGCCGGGTCATATGCAATCCCGTTAAAAACATCGACCGGGTCGCTATGGTCCTCCGGGGCCAGGATACCCTCGGCGTCAATCCAGCCGATTACCCCGCCCGTCCCGGGATCAATCCTGACGATACGTTCGGTCGGCCAGACGTTGGCATAGATCTGACCGTCTATATATTCAAGCTCGTTAAGCCCCCAGACCGGGGAATCCTGATCGAGGACCATGATTTTGTGATCTTGCGCAAATTTTTCAGGGTTCAGGAAATACAGCATCGGCGTTCCATCGCTCATAATGAGGTGTCTTTCGTCATTCGTGAGGCCCCAGCCTTCGGTCGGGTAATTGAACTCGCGCTGCAGCTCGAAAGTTTCCTTGTCATAAACAAACCCGACGCGCGACTGAAACGTTAACTGAATGATTCGGTCCCCGAAGATTGTAATCCCTTCACCGAAGAACTCGTCCGGCAGTTTGCAGGATTGCAAAACACGGCCGGTCTCCAATTCAACCTTGCGTAAATCCGAACGTCCGTTAAGCCCGGTTCCTTCGTATAAAAAACCATCCTCGAAAACTAGACCCTGCGTGAAGGCCTTTCGGTCGTGAGGGAACATATTGACAACTTTGTAGGTCCAGCGTGCAGGAGTGTCGGGATTCCTAAGTGACAGGAAGAATAAAACAATCGCCCCCGCCGAAACTGCTAATAATACCGGAATGAGAAGCTTAAAGAATCGGCTCATGAATATCGCCTCGGAGTTTTCCTGAGCTAAACATTAAACCTGAAATTGATAACGTCACCGTCCTGAACGACGTACTCTTTGCCTTCGAGCCGGATCTTTCCGGCCGCTTTGAGAGCTTTTTCACTGCCAAGCTCGCACAGCTCGTCATAACCGAATGTTTCGGCCCGAATGAAACCCCGCTTGATATCGGTATGGACTTTGCCCGCCGCATCGAGCGCGATGGTGCCTTTCCTTATAGGCCAGGCGCGCAGCTCATCGGAGCCGATCGTCAAAAAGCTGATCAAACCCAGCGCCGAATAACAGCTTTTTACAAACTTGCTCGCCGCGGATTCGGTGATTCCCAAGTCCGCCATGAACTCGGCCCTGCTTTCGGCGTCCAACTGTGAAAGCTCATGCTCCAGCTTGGCACAAATTTTAATTACAGGGACAGAATCGCCGAGCTGTTCGGTAAAATCGAATTTCCTGTCCAACTGATCCTCGCCGACATTAATTGCAACCACAATCGGCCTTAGCGTTAAAAAACCGAGAGATTTAATCATGTCACGTTCGGTCAGCGTTTCGATAGCCGAGCTTATGGGTTTTTCCGATTCTATTGCCTCGGCCAGTTTCTTCTGCAAAGCGAGCTCCGCCTTGTCATGAGCCTGTGTTTTAGTAGGCTTATGGACCTGCTTTTCGAGTTTGTCGATGCGCGTGGTCACAAGCTCCAGATCGGCAAGCAACAATTCCGTCTGCAATTCGGCCAAATCTCTGGCCGGATCGACCATGTTTCGATAAGGCGGTACGGTCGGATTATCAAAAGCACGAACGACCAGAACGAGCAGCTCAACAGTCCTTATCTGGCCGATTAATCGCCGGGCGGCGGCCCGGCCGTGCTCATCGGTAAAGTTAAAGCCCGGCAGGTCCAGGCAATCGATTGTTGCGTGAGTCTTCTTTTTCGGCTTCGAGTATTCGGCCAGCCAATCGAACCTTTCGTCCGGAACAGGCACAATAGTTTCTTCGATAGACGCCGAACCAATCGCCGGGATTGCCTTTCCCGTTAGACTCGCTAAAATCGTGCTCTTGCCCGACTGAAGCAGACCAATCAGTGCTACTTTCATTTTATTGCGCTCTCCTGTTTATATACACTATTTCCATAACAGTCATACGCAACGACGGCGGGAAAGTCAACTACCTGAAGCTTCCTGACCGCTTCAGTCCCCAGCTCTTCGTAGGCAATGATTTCCGATGCCAGGATGCACTTGCTCAGCAGCGCCCCGGCCCCGCCGAGGGTCGCAAGATGGACTGCGCCATTTTTTTTCAGGGCCTCTCTGACCGCCTCGCCCCGATATCCTTTTCCTATCATTGCTTTAAGACCGTTGGCAATCAGCGCAGGGCTGAATGGGTCCATTCGCGAGGAAGTAGTCGGCCCGGCGGCACCTATGACCCTGCCCGGCGCCGCAGGCGTCGGCCCGACGAAATAAATAATCGCCCCAGCAAGCTCGAACGGCAGTTCCCGCCCCGCTTCTATCGCCTCGCACAGCCTCTTATGCGCCATGTCCCGGGCGGTATAGACCACGCCGGAGATAAGAACCTCATCGCCCGCATTCAACGAATGCACATCCACGTCCGCTAATGGGGCCTGCAATTTTCTTATTTCACTCATATCTTTCTACGCACTATGAACTCTCAGCTACGAACTACGCGAGTTTACAATATACCACCGATTTTACGAGTTGAAAAGACTCAAAAATCCGTTCAACACAAACCGGTCGATTTTGAGGGAGACCTGGTCGCGCGGTCAAGGTCGCCGTGCACCGGCTGCGGCAACGTTATTGTAAGCTGCTGCGGGCCGCCATCGCGGAGACTTCTCGGCAATGAAGCGGGCCTTAACGATGAAATACGCTATCTTCCCGCGGTTCTGCGGAAGCGGTGAATTTTTTCTGTAACCTCCCGGCGTGTTTCTTTCAGGAACAACTGAATGAAACCCAGTTTGGAGATTGATTATGTTTACATCTGAAAAAAGACAAGACATAAGCAAAGGAAACAGGATTTACTTTTTAGACAATCTGAGAACTTTCATGATTTTTTTAGTGGTATTAGTTCATGCCGGCGGCGTTTATGAAAGCAGCGGCACCTGGGCTTCTTTCTGGATTGTTGATGATCCCTCAACCAACAATTTGTCCGGTCTTCTATTTATAATTTTAGATATTTTTATGATGCCGACGATATTTTTTGTTTCAGGATTTTTTGCGCCTTTATCTCTGATAAACAAAACTGGGCGGGCATTTCTAAAATCAAAATTTAAGCGACTTATCATCCCCTGGATTATCGCGGTTTTGACGTTAATTCCGCTTTACAAAATTATATTTTTATACTCTCGAAATTTACCTCAGGAAAACTGGACTACCTACTTTCACTGGAGCAATGGAATCTGGAGCCAAAACTGGCTGTGGTTCCTCCCTGTCCTGTTTTTATTCAACATACTTTATCTGCTTGTTTCACAAGTTAAGATCAGTATCCCGAACATTTCACTAAAACTCGCTGTTTTCGGTACCTTTCTAATTGGATTTGTTTACAGCCTTGGCATGGATATCTTCGGCCTTCGCGGCTGGACAAAAATCGGACTGCTCGATTTTCAAAATGAAAGGATATTGATTTACTTCATGGCTTTTCTGTTAGGGGCCTTGTGCTTCAGGCTGAAGGTATTTGACGTGAAGCCCGAAAGCAGGATGCTTTACCTCATTGCCAATTCAATTGCCTGGATCCCGGTCACGGTTTACATCTTTTTCCTGCTCTATCCATGGTTCAAGCCCGGCTGCTTCATTATTTCAAGGATCATTGACAGATCGATTGTGTGGTTCTGCTTCCACCTTTCATTGCTCTGCCTTGCGTACGTGATGATTGAAACTTTCCGGCGTTATCAAGACAAACAAGGAAGGCTCAGAAATGAATTGAACAAGAATTCTTATTATGTTTACATCATTCATGTAATCGTTATGGGCGGATTCGCATTACTTTTGCTCAACCTGGCCATGCCCTCGTTATTAAAGCATCTTACTCTGACGGTATCAACTTTTGCAGCATGTAATTTGATAGTTTATTTTTGCAGAGAAGTCATTAAATCGAAAATGTTAATTACTCAAACTGACCGACCCTTGTTGTCATCCCTGCGAAGTATGTGTTTAGCCTGCTATTAGTATTGATAGTGACGATTTAGCGGCTAATTCTTCCGTCAAAAGTGTTAATTG
>Ga0209121_10003496_pt1 | contig 15190 bp, 9 predicted proteins | sample Cruoilmetagenom3_FD_187292 | JGI IMG/M metagenome (GOLD analysis project Ga0209121, IMG submission 187292) | Oil polluted marine microbial communities from Coal Oil Point, Santa Barbara, California, USA - Sample 3 (SPAdes) (version 2) | ecosystem: Environmental > Aquatic > Marine > Oil seeps ...
AACAAATATTGAGGGTATCTTTGTGGCCGGTGATGGCACAGGAAAGAGCCGTGGAATAGTGGGTGCGGCTATTTCCGGAATAATTTCCGCAAAAGGAATCGCTGAAAAGTATTTTTACAAGTAACAATCAGAAAGAAGATTTTTTTATGAGAATAGGTTTTATCTCTACTTATCCACCGATAGAATGTGGGATTGCCACTTATACCAAATACCTTACGGATACCCTCCGGAGCAGGGAAATGGATATATACGTTGTCTCACATCGGGGAGGCAGCGGGGAAAATGTATTTACGGCATTTGACTATGAGGATGGAGACCTTGCCGAGAAGGCATTTTCCATGATGACGAGACTCACGCCGGATATTGTGCATATTCAGCATGAATATGGCCTGTACGGGAAACATTTTGGTGTTTCCGTGATCCCATTGATCCTTAAGTTCCGTCTTGCGGGGATACCGGTTGTAACCACACTCCATACGGTCTATGATAAAATCTCTTACGAGCATCGCATAATTCTTGCCTCTATTATGGAAAACTCAGATGCGATCCTTGTCCATGAACCCTATCAGCTTGAAGCATTAAGGAGTTGCTATGAGGGAAAAGAATTTCTCAAAAAGGTGCATGTAGTTCCCCATGGAGCGAGAGAGGTTACACCTGTAGAAAACGCAAAGGCAAGGCTTGGAATTCCCGGCGATACAAAGGTCGCTCTTATGATCGGCTATTTCAGGCCGACCAAGGGATTTGAAAAGATTATAAGATTATGGCCCGGGATAGTTGGGAAACACATTGTGAATGATATATCGCTCGTAGTAGCGGGCAAGATTAGAGGCATTGAGCATCGGGATTACCGGAATATGCTCTTTGACGAGATAAATTCATCACCTGCAAGCGATACCATAAAGGTGATACGGGGGCAGATAAAGCAGGACTCTTTCGATACGATATTGTCGGCATCCGATATTGTGGCGCTTCCTTACTCTGTTAGCTCTCAAAGCGGCATCGTTGCGCATTGTCTTGCCTTCGGGAGACCTATTGTTACCAGCAACACACCTGTGATGACCTCGCTTATCGAAGAGACCCGTGCGGGTCTTGTATGTGATACTGACCAGGATTATATAGATAATATTGATAAGCTCTTGAGTGATGATAATCTTCGGGAAGAGTGCTCTGAAAATGCCATGAGATATGTGAGAGACAATATCTCCTGGTCAAAGATAACGCAGAGGCACATAGAAATATATAAAACGATTGTCGAACCATCTGTCCTGAGTATGGATACTACATGGATGGATTGAACAAAGAGAGGAGGAAGCTGACACAATGCTTAACCGATCGCCTTTTGAAAGGTTTTACAAAAATCCAATTATTAAAAGAACAGATATCCCATATCCCTGCAATACGGTCTTTAATGCTGCCGCATGCAAATATGGAAATGAGTATATATTGCTGTTGAGGGTGGAAGATCTTGAAGGGAGAAGTCATCTCACGATTGCCAGATCAAAAGACGGGATCAACTTTACAGTGGACGAAAAGCCGTGGATAGAACCATCGAGCGATCCCCATTACGAACCATACGAGAGATACGGCGTTGAGGATCCAAGAATTACGCAACTTGAAGGGACATATTATATTACCTATACCGCATTTGGTCCTTACGGCGTCAGGATCGGCATTGGGAAAACTGAAGACTTCAAAAAGTTTGAAAGGATATCCCTTGCGACGGAGGTGGATAATAAGGACGGTGTATTATTTCCGGAAAAGATCAATGGCGAGTATGTATTAATTACAAGGCCCGGGGGATTGGGAGGGCGGAGAGGAGATATCTGGATATCATTTTCGCCCGACCTGGTCTATTGGGGGAGATCCAGACTGCTTATATATCCCAGGCCTGGCGGATGGGGTTCCCAGAAGTTAGGAGCGTCCACACCCCCTGTCAAGACCGAGGAGGGATGGCTGCTATTTTACCATGGAGTGAAACAGACAGGGGTCGGTAAGATATACAGGGTAGGGGCGGCGATACTGGACCTTGAAAAACCATACGTACTCAAAGGACACACCGGTCATTTCATACTTGGTCCCGAAGAGCTGTATGAGAGAATAGGAGATGTCCCGAATGTGGTATTCCCATGCGGGGTTATTCTCGAAGAAGACGGCACAATAAGGATGTATTATGGCGTGGCGGACACCGCCATCGCCATGGCTACCGCCAAAGTAGATGATATTGTCAAGCTCTGCATGGAGCAATAGATAATGCGAGGGTAGCAGCTCAATAAATTGGAGTAACCCCCGGCATGTAGGGTGGCATTTTACATGCCACCATCTCCGGTGTGGTATAAAACCCCACCCTGCAATGAGGGGTGATCATGGATCGAAACCAATGTTTTAAAAATATAATCCCCTATTTATTGAGATGATACGATTTTTGTTAGAATTATTCACAAATCCATTCTTAGCCTTTCTTTTCATTTAAAGCATTTAAGTGAGATCCGGCGGCGGATAATTTAACAGTCCAAGAATCAGGGTTAGATTTTCCTCCATTCCGTAAACTAACCCATCCCATTGGGGGTTGCACTGCTCTCATTTTCCCGACCGTTTCCCGAATAGTGCGTTCAACCGATCGGGTGCGACTTTTCTTACTCTTTGGCGCTGGATACCGTGTGGTGATATAACTCTTTGGGGCAAGCGATAGAATGCGCGCTATATCTTTATCTGTGGGCAGCATTTTTCCAGCATTATAAAAAGGTGAAAGAATGGCAATTGGTGATTCGATCATCATATCAGACCAAACTTTATCATGATGGCCTGTTCCCGATCCATGATGGGGTATTTTAAATATTGAAGCCCTTCCTCGTGGGCGTTCTTCAGACTGAACAATCGCAGACCACCCAGATGAAGACTCGCCTTTTTCTTCTAAATCTGAACCCAGTAGCATTTTTACCCCGCCAGTTTTTATCCAAATGGCTACAGCAGCATCGTTTGGGCTAAGCGATGGCGCGCGTATTTTTGTTTTCTTGTCTGAGGGAACTAAGGCTGCTATTCCTTTAAGAAAATCATCATATTCTTTATCCGATGGCGATAATGTCGTTACAACACATGAATTAGCGGTTCCTTTTGCTGGTAAATCCAACACGGTTCGATTGGCCAATGCTCTTTTAATTGGGGGTAAGGAAGGGTCGCTCAAAATTTGTAATATTTTTTCAATTTCTTTAACACCAGACGAAGTAGTTTTCGTCATTATATTTTGGTAATTTAATACATGGGATAAAAATTCGCTTTGCGTTAAAGCTGAAGAGCAGCAAACGGAAGCTTTGGGGCAAGATGAAACTATCTCACTTAAACCACGTACATGATCGTCATGCCAGTGTGATATTATGATTAGCTTAACAGCTTTTTGCGGGGATATGCCTATTTCATTAAAATAATCGAGGACAGCGGGGTTACCTGTTTTTGTGTTTAAACACGAATCAACTACAATCCATCGATTTTCTCCCAAGTGAACCGCTACGCATTCACCATATCCAGGGCCAAAAAGTGTAAGTTCAATTTGATCGGAATTTGGTGGAGATAATTTCGTCATTCGACATTCAGTTGGCTTGCCCATTCGGTAGCATCGTGTCGGTTTTTCTCAATCTCTTTTGTTGTCCAAGCGGGCAAATTTCTGAAAACAATGCGCGACGAACGGTCTTTTGTCCCGCCTGGGCTACGGCGATAACCAATCACCCAACGAAAGATAGAGCCCGGAGAAATTCTTAATCGATCAGCATCCTCTAAATCAGTGAGAGGGAAATCGGCTTCCTCCTCCTCTATTGTGCAATTCCTTGTTACATCTGTAAGTCGCGCTGTAAAGGTTTCGGTGGAAATTGATACAACATACCCTTCCCATTCTTGTAATACTGAAAATGAGTAACGTGTTTCCTGTGGATTTGGGATTTTATTTGGGAAAATGTCTGGGATACTAGATTTAGCATAGGTTGTATCAACTGAAGGTGTTCCGTGTCTTTTGGCAGCCGATAAATCATCTACGATTGATTCATAAAATTTGAGCAGAAAACCTTGATCTTGTGTTGTGCTTCCAAGTCCAAGAGGGCTTGCTGTCTCGTTATATGGTGTTAAATTTGCGGCGGTTTGCTCAATCATACTTTCTCCTTTAGAGCCATTATCTGATCAATGATCCATTCTGATCGCCGTAGTGAAACATCAAATTGTTCTCCCAGGATGTCTATTATCGGGGTAGCTCCAGCTAAAGAATCATCTTTCGAAATTTCATAGTGGTCGTTGATTTCAACAAAGATTCCTGCCTCATTTTTAATCAACCGAGAGGGTTCAACCTTAGCTTGTATATGTCCAGTCTTACGATCATTAAGACCAGTTTCTCTCATAGAAAGGGATACCATACCGCCATGTTTATTATCTTTCTTTCCATTGATACAACTTGCCCATTCTCCCCACGCTTCTTGCGGCGCCAGCTTCTTCCCGATTTTATTGCGGGATTCCTCATCGCCAACGCTAAAATGAACTCGGCGATTAATGCCCATTTTAAAAATAGGTGTATGGATAAGTGCTTCTCTGAAAGTTCTGACAACAAGGTCATGAAGCCTGACAAATGGGGGTTCGGTTGTCTCTGCAACAAATCGGTTTGGCTCAACTTGAACACGTAACCAATCACCGACTTTAAACACAGCAATGCTTTTGAAGATTATTTCCACCTCCGCACTTTCAATGTCATCTTTGCTCAACAGGTTGTTGGCAACAAACCAAGAGGGATGAAAAATGGCAGGGTTTAGATCGCCAATTAACACAATACTTACACTATTATTTTCCGGTTCTATGCGCATAAAGCATTCTTTCATCGAAAACCAATTCTAATAGGACTTATTCCGTTCCAAAGATAACCGCTGATTTGCTACCACACCACGGAGATTTAAGAAACAAAAATTTCTAAATATGTGTGATAACGAAATCAAAGTCAGGTCTTTTTCTTAACATACTTTGTTTACCTGTGATAGCAAAAAAGTAAGCTTCAGCGCCCAATGGATCCCATAGTAGCCTTTCAAATTCCTCATTTGATTATTCTTAATTGGCACTGGCAATATTTTGTAATAATTGAGAATTCCCAACTTTCCGCTGCAATTAATAAGGAATACCATTCGAAAGGATGCACGTCTATAAAATTTATCTGATGCTCTCCTTCAGGAAGGACTACACAAAAAATCCGATTTTGCCCAACCAGCGGAATCGTTGGTTGGGCCTGTTTTTGAATACTGGAGCTACCACCCCTCTCGCAACACCTCCAACTGACTCATCGAATCAAGAACTCTGCTGCAGGACTCCCAATCGACGTTTTCAATCCGGTCATATCGCATTTCGAAGGGATGGCGTCTGGGGACGGCATCGATGATCTGTTTTGCTTCTTCTTCGTCTCTCAACGCAGCTGCAACCCAGGCATCCTCCAGGGTATCGGGAACTTGTCCGAACATATTTCGGATGTTTTCCAGCCTTTCTGCGAGAAGCTGATGGACCCTGTCCTCCACAGAATCTTTGTAACGCATGTTATAAATTAAGACTTCAGGCCGAAGCTGGCCGATCCTTTGAATTCTCCCCTTCCGTTGCTCCAGCCGTGTGGGGTTCCATGGAAGGTCCAGGTTGATCAGGGATCCCAACCGCTGCAGGTTTAATCCCTCAGAGGCGGCATCTGTCCCGATTACCAAGCGAAGTTCCCCTGATGTAATCTGTTTCTTGATTTCGTCACGGCTGAGACGACGGAATACACCATTCTCCATAATCCCGGATCTTGATACGCTGGCATAGATCGCGACTCTTTCGCCGGGCATCCGTCTTGACAGATGCTCGGCCAGCAAAAAGACGGAGTCGTAATACTGGCTGAAAACAATGCATCCCAGGTTTAGCCACCCGCCTTCACCAGACACACCGTTGGATAGGATCGCCTCCACCCGGCGAAGCTTGGGATCCTCATCTCTGTTTTCTTCCAGGATTTTGAGAAACCTTTGCAATGCCTCTTGTTCTGGATCCGTGAGAGGATAGAGTGAGGAGGCAGTTCCTTCCTCCTCCCATTCCTCTTCCGCCTCTGATCCAAGCATCTTCCGGGCTGTGAGCCTTCCTGCTTCCATGGCGCTGCCCACACGTCTCAGAAGGATGGTTTTCATGAACCCGGAGTTCAGACCGGGGCGTCTGGCGAGTATGGCACAAAATTCTTCCGCCACATCATAGGCATCCCGAAGGAAGGGTGGAAGGGCGATGGCCTCTTCGTTGCTTTCTCCGAAAAGACGAACTTCGATGCGCTGCAGGTAGGGTTCGTTGGTCTGGGGGTCTATGGTATTTTCGAGGAAATCTCTGGTCCGACGAACAATATGGCGAATAAACGGATTATGTTCCTGGAAAAAACGGGGCAATAGTCTTCTTACCCTCTGCTGATCCGGCTTGGTGAGGCCGGTAAATGCCTCCGGGGAAACCCAATGCTCGGAAGGCTCTGCCCTTAAACTCCGACGGAGCAATTGAAAATCCCTGCCTTCCTCTTGTGGCGGCAGAGGGTCTCGCATCCACTCCCAAAAATCAGAGCTGTCTGGCTGGTAGATTGACTGTCCAGTGACAAGATCAACGCCTTCCTGTGCCCGTGTGCGCCAGCGGCTGTACTGGGAACCGAACACGAAATTTTGTCCCTCGTTTAGGGCGCTCAGGAGATCCCACGCCTCGATCGGATCGAGCTGAACAGGTGTTGCCGTTGCCAAGAGAAGGCTCCGAGTTCGAGGCGCTATGTCCATAAGAAAGCGAAGGAGGTTATTTGGTTCTGCTTTTTCTCCCCGATGGGCAGGACCGAGATTTGCCCGCCTGGCACGGTGTGCCTCATCGAGGATGACGCATTCATAGGTGAGATCCCCTATCATGGTGACCATTTCTGATCCCCGTATGATGAGCCCTGTGGATATGATGCCAATCCGGCGGGGGCATTTTCTCAACCCCTGGGGGCCGAATTCTGGATAGGCCATCTCCTGCTCGTCAATCCACTGCCTGCCGTTCCACCGTGCTGAAGGTAATGCAAGGAGATTCCAGAGTTCATCCTGCCACTGTATCATCAAAGGCTTGGGTACGAGAATCAGAATAGGCTTATCGCCATAGAGGGCCATCAGTTTGGCGGCAAGCGCAAGCTGGATGGTTTTTCCCAGGCCCACCTGGTCTGCCAGGAGATATCTCGCGCCACCGTTTTTGTGGGCATCGAAGGCCAGCTTGATAAAGGATTTTTGATGCGCCCACAGGCCGTTTTCTCGGCGGTAGATGGGGAGTTCCACAATCGGCTCGGCGGGCTTGCTCTCTCCCTTTTTCCATGTCGCTACGTCCGGGACAACAAAGCGCTTTATCAGACGAGCAACGTCCTGAATCACCGCCTCCGCCAGATCGACAGCCTGAGGAGAAGACCAGAGGGCGTCGAATTCCTCCTGAATCCACCGGACTCCTTCCTCACTCTCATCGAGCCAGACAAGCTCATAGTTGTTGACCCAGGCCGTGCGGGATTCATTGGCGCTTCCAATAAAACACACCTTCGATCCATTAGTGCGTGTAATCACGCCAGCTTTGCCATGAATCAGGCCGAAGGCCTCATCGGGAAGAACCTTTACTTTCAGGCGGCCACTCTCAAGAAAGTCATAGAGCCGCTGCAATCTGTTTTTTAAGGGATCACCGATTTCGGCAGGCAAAGAGGCGCACCATTCGCGGTGCATGCCCCATTTGGCCGACCTGGCGGTCTGGACATCCAGGGGGTTAAGGCTGGAGTTGCAAACCACGCGGACACAGGTTCTCGCGCTGTCCGACGCCATCTGTTCCAGCACTTCTCCCGCGACTTCCAGGAGTGATGAGCTGAAATATCCGGCAATGCGATCATAGGAATGGGCGCCGTGCAACCGGGTAGCCAAAAAATCATTCAGTGGGCTCCGGCGTGACGAATAGCGATGGATCATAGGACAATATGGTCCCTTTCCAGATCCGCCAACAGAATCTTTTTTACTGCATCGATTACAGCCTGTCCTGTCGTCATTAGAATCCTCCTGTCGATACTGAAGCAAACAATGAATCAAAGAACGCGTCTTTGCATCATTGTTTGCTCAACGATTGCTTCAGGCGCCACAGGGCAGTATCGTCGTCAGTGATCCTCATAGAGAGAATCAAATAACATCCGAACCTTCACAAACATTGATAAGTTCTGCCAGAGCCAGGATTTGCGGTCTGCGCCCGCTGCCTTCCCGCACTACCTTGAGCACTCCTGCCTTTTTCAGACGTCCAAGCATATTCATGATCATTGGTTTCCCCGGCATCCCTGAACGATCGTCAAGCAACGAACTTGTAAAAACCGGCTGCTCGAACAAACAGTCCAGAAGCGGCACGGCGTATTGTGAATGGGTAAGGTCGATGATTCTGCCCTTCAGGTGGCTGTACAGGTCGATGATGGTCCGGGCCTTCCTGGCATTTTCTCTGGATTGCTCGTCCATTGCGCCAAGGAAAAAGCCGATCCACTGCGTCCATGCGGCCGGTGTCTTCTTACTCAACGCCCGGAGACCGGCCGCATATTCTTCCCTGTGACTTTCAAGGTATGCGGATATATAGAATACCGGGCTGGAAATCAGTTTTCTCTCAAAGAGAAAGAGCGGCACAATCATCCGCCCCAGGCGGCCGTTGCCGTCCAGAAAAGGGTGAATCAGCTCGAACTGGGCATGAATAATCGCCAATTGAACAAGCGGATCGGGACGATCGAAATGGTAGTACTTCTCCCAGTTGTAAAGATGCAGCTTGATATTCTGAGGTTCGGGCGGAACAAATTGAGCAGCTTCGATGGGCGTTCCGGGAGTTCCAATCCAGTTTTGCGTGGTGCGAAATTGCCCCCTGGCCTTGAATTTTCCTCGTACGCCGTTCAGGAGTACGGAATGGAGTGCTTTTAAGAGATTCAATGAAAATGGACGAGTCTTCAATTCCTCTTCGGCCCGACGCATGGCGCGCCGATAATTCATGATTTCTTCAATATCCTGAACACGGGATTCTTCAGCCGGCGCTGCTCCGGCCTCGAACTTCAACACCTCGCCCAGAGTTGCCTGCGTGCCTTCAATCTTCGAGGATAAAACAGCTTCCTGGGTTGTGAGGGGGGATAGGAGGACATCCGGATTGACGAGGCCATACAAAATCCCATCATAATAGGCCAGGGACCGGTTCGCACTACCGATCAGGGGGATCAGGGAATCCCACTGGATGTCCCCGATAGGGAGCCGTTGCGGTTCAAAGGGTTGCATCTTGTCTCCAACGAGTTATACACAAAACTGTTTGTTTATAACGAATTGCCAATCTGTTATATACAAAGCAAAATCGATTGTCAATACAAACAATTTCAGGGTATCGCACGCCACCGCCAGCAGGGAGGAACTGAAGAACCCGGCGAGCTGGTTGTACCGGCAGACACCCTGCAACCGGGTTGCCAGGAAATTCTTCAAGGGACTGCGGCGTGAGGAATAACGATGAATCATACGTTACCATCGTTTTAAAAGTCAGATGGTGGAAACTGCCTATATCACCTACAACTAAACGATTCTAAAAATTCTTGATGCTGTGGATTACAAATTGAAATGGAGGAATTTAAAGTTTCCGTTGAGCGACACGGGCCGCCTTTTACGCGATCTTCTCGAAAGGTTAGATAGAGTGCACTTCGTGAGTTCTTCGATAACACCTTTGTTGTTAGTTGCTTATTTTTGATAGCAGAACCATATCGCCCGCTCAACTAGGCAATTCAAAAAGGACTCCAGCCACCGGCCAAACACGCATCAAACAATTTTTGCCCTTGCCTGGCGGTGAGAGGAGCACTGGCCCGTAATACCCATCGCCATCCAGACTCTCAAGCACGATCTGGTCAATTGACGTAATGCGAAGCCGTTTGAAGTAACGATTATCATCCGTATCACAAGCAATAATTGGTTTGCCATCAAGAGTCTTCAGCGCTACCTCAACCGTTATTTCCTCTCTGACAATAAGGTACTGCCCATTGAGCGCAAGCGGTTCTGCACTCTGCCCAACTACTTCGACCAAACCCAAGGACCTTGCTGCGAGACTTGGCAACAAAGACTCTCCAGCGCATTCACAGACTTCCATATCGGATAGTGTGGGCGCGCACCATGCCTTCTCCTCATAGATTACGCCAATAATTTTGTGCAGTTCAAAGGTTGCCTTATGTGCGATAACGGGCTGTGCAATTTGACTCGGATTGATCGCCTGAGCTGTCAGCACAGCGACATCGCTATGGTTTTCCGCGATGTCGAATCTGCGCGCGAGAATACGATCGCCGTTTAAGGCGACGACAAGGGATTTTGCCGGAGGTTCTCCCTGCTCCTTTACCAAAAGTATGTCCCCTGGCTGTGCGACGGGTTCAAGCGTCTGAGCGGTAAGGCGGTATGCAAAATGCCGACCGAGAACGACTTTTTTTTGAGCTGTCGAGGCAAAAGTAAGATCAAGACGGCCATCGGCCATGCGGCCGTCGGAAACAGCTGCTGCCCGTCCGAGCAACTGCAGCGGAATAGCCTGCACTTTCACTGAATAGCCTTCGGGGAGAGCTACCGTCACCGGACCCGCGTGCAACGCTTTCAAGCCTCCATGCAAGAGATGGTGCTCGCGAACAAGCTGAAAACCGCTCTCAAGGGCAGGTCGAAGCTTTTTTCGCCAGTGTTTCTCGACATCGATTGCCTCTGCCATTCCGAGATAAGCCCCACTTGAATGATGAGCTATCTCCATATGCTTAATCGTTGACAAGCTCTTGTCCAGCAAGCTGACAAGCTTGCTAAATGCAGGTCGATCCCACGGAGTAATTCCCTTAATGTTCAACTGATGAATCTTTTCGCGACAGTTCCCTACCACAAATCCGCTCACGGCAGATAATACCGCTGCGTCTTCGCCGCGCAACATGAGTCTCAGTAGTCCTTCGACATGCTCTCTGACTTTGCCAATATAATCGCGGCCTGCCTTAGGTGTGTTGAGTAATTGCGTCTCCGCCCATTTGCGAGTAAGGGATTCACCTTCGAAGATGCCCACATGGCCGATCTCGTTCCCGGCTGCGGCAATCATGGCCTGACGCCCTGTTACGCCATCGACTTTGATCAGCTCAAGAAAGTTTTCATCGTAAGTCAAGAGGATGATTTGTGTCTTGGACAGACCGCTTTGTAGAGAAGCGATGTATTGTCCCCAGCGATGACGATGTTGAGCATCAAAGTTGGATTGTGGATCATCAAACAAAAGCAAGGGGAAAGGATCGCCTCCAATTTGTTCAACGGCTTCTTCTCGCAATGCGAAAAGAAACGACCAAAGTACGGCCCGGAGCCATGATGTATTCGCTACGAGGGTTGCATCGATCCGCAGGTCTGGTACGAAGCCACCTCTCACAACGAGTCCTTCCTTACGCTTCAATCGAGCGTCATGGAATTGCAACTGCTCAGTCAAATGTATTTGCTTCAGAAGTTTGGCAATCCTACCCGACAGCCCCTCGATTGCTTCTCTTGCGACAAATTCGGCAAGAGGGACAAGGTTTTTTAGAGGTGCCAGACTTTCCGCAATTGCGTCCCGATGCTTCAGTTCCTCCTCGATTTTGAACGCCGACTTTCCGGACTTCCAAGCCTTGCGCATAGCTACGGCTGCCTTCCTGTAAGGTTCCGCCTTTGCTAGCGCATCAGAAAGCCGCAATAAGTGCGCTGACAGGCGTTCAGGTGGCTTTTCTACGGTATCATCATCCATTTGAAGTATTATTTCATCCTGTTCAGCTTCAGCACCCGCAATACTCCTCCACCAATCAGTCCATTGGCCCGAGTTACTGCGAAACCATGTCGCAAGGCCAAGCAGCCGTTCAATTAAGGCTATTTTATCGTTCAACCCCTTCAAAACATCTGAACTGTCTGCCACTGGCACGGCAGCCAACTCGTTTCCCGGAGTGTCGGACAGCGCCGCTTCGATTGTGGTCCTAAATTTTAAGAGGATTTTGGCATAGCGATCCTTGAGGACAAAGGTTACATGAAGGTCATCTTTCAATTTGGCCCGTGGCTCTAAAATCAAAACATCCGGACCGTACTTCTTTGCAGATATAGGAAGCGAAGATTCCAATTCAGAGGAAATGGCATTGAGGTTATCATTAAATCTACGGGTAGCCGCTTCGCCCACCGACCGCAACTCTTCAAGTTCCCTTGCAAGCGACGGAACGGCATTTAGGTTTTGGTCACAAAGTGGGCAATTCTCAATAATCCCACTTTTATGTTGAGCGTGCCAATGCGCTGCGACTGCCTTGAGTTGAAATTTAGAATCTTCTGAACTCTTTTTCTGAAGACGCACGGCTTCGTCTGCCTTGGTGCGTGCCGTCATAATGGCAGCAGTCACACGTGCAGCCGTTTCTTCATCCAGCGCTTCCGCCATCGATTGTAGAGTCTTCCATAATGGTAGTCCTTTTATCCCTACGTGCAAGTCTTCTTGTGCAGCGCCAATAGCAGAAATAATCTTATGCTGTACAGACGAGTTTGTAAGGTCCAAACCACTAGCAAGATCACTTGCCACGACCTGAGTAAGGGCGGCTGCTTTATCGTTAAGCATTTTGCCGAAACTTGCCATCTCGTTTTTTTCGTCGTCCACGTGGGCGACTGTGAAGGTAGGTACGGAGACCTTAACCGCAGTCAACTCATCGTGAGCTTCTGCAATTGCTTCATTGAACTCCTTCATTGCTTGCGTCAGGTCTTTACGCTTGTATGACAGATATTCACGACTCTTATGGCAAAGACCAACGGTTAGAACACCAATTGTAATGAGTTCGTCCAATCCCGTCAGTTTCTGCACTGCATCCGTCAACCGTCCACCACCCTCGTTGAAGCGAATTTGGGCGAGACGTGCTGGCATCAATATGCCCGTTTCAAGTAGAATCGAAGGCACTTCAAATCCGGCGGGCTCTGTAATAGTTGTTACTTTGCTGCCATTGAGCGAGCGTTCGACTTTTGCAACTTTTGCCTCTGGGTCCTGAAACACAAGCTTCACGCTGACATGTGATGGTACTTTCAAGTCGGCTGCTGACAGTGGATAGCAAGCAATTGGTGGCCAGTTACCCGCCGGTTTGTCATCCGATCCGAACACCGGTTTTGGCTCATGCGCATAACTGTCTGATTGATCGCGGGACCGCTCACCCGCGAGCACCCAGAGGATTGCTCCTATAAGGGATGATTTTCCGCTACCGTTCGGCCCTTCGATGAGGAGGCTTTCCTGGTCGAAATTATACTCGAAAGGTGGGCCACCCCAAACGTTCAATCCACCGAAGCCTTCAGTTACAATGGACTGAAGACGCCAGGGCCCGGCGCTTGGTGCTACAGCAGTCGCAGATGTGATCGCGGAAGCAGGATCATCGGTTCCGTCATAAGCGGACGAAAGACCGTCAATAAATTCCTGGGACAGCCCTGTCGGCTCCCGAACCTTGGTCTTCAGCAAAAAAGCAAAAAGGCGGCGCTTTGTGGGATCGCTCAGCGCGAACTGAGAATCCCTTCCGTTGGCGTCCTTCCACGCTACGAACTCCCCCGTGAGCAGCTTACGCTCGATGTCCGATTTTGTTAGACGCACTGTGGACATAGCAATATCAATTCCTTTCCATTTTCAGGAGATACTGGGGACGGTTGTATTTTCCTCAACCCGATAGTAACACAAGTATCGATTGCGTTTTCACCCACTTTGGAAAACATCTTTTTATTCTTCATTATGCCTCAAACATTATTTCTTGTTATGTTACGTCATGTTACTTATATCACACCTGAAACCTCAAAAACAGTCAAGGAACCCCTGATTTTCGTCTAAGAAATTTCCTGAGTTTATCTGAGAACTACCATTTGAAAGAGCGCATATATTGAGAAATCTTTAGGCTGATGATTTCAGGAAGAAGCAAACACGCTCTTTCACTAAAACCCTTCAACGGACCGCGGCTTGAGGAGTAGCGATGGATCATACGCCGTCTCCTTCCACAGCCCCCAGCAGAAGATGAGCCGCCTCGACATCCTTTTTCCAGTGTTCCATTGCCACTGAGGGCTTCTGCGAAAGATAATCCAGCAGTCTGATGATTGTCTGGCGACGGTCGTGGTAATTGAGACTTTCTTCCTGTTTGAGATAAAGCAATCCGGGCATCGGATCGTCCTCCTCCGCGGTTTTATAAACGGCAAAAAGAACCTGCCTAAGGAGTGATCCGGCGAAGCCTTCACCGGACAGCTCTCTTCCTTTCAGTTCGCTGGGTGTCTTCAGCCGGGTCTGGTTGGCGGCGCCACTTCCTAAAAGACCTCGGTAATCCCGGACACCGAAGCCTCGGGCGAATTCCTGATAGACACCGTCGCGATACTCGCCGTGGGCTTCAACCTCGACCCCTTTGATGTAAAAACGCTCCTCAGGGAGGAGATGCTTCCAGATACTCTTATCCAGACCATCAGGGACGAGAAAATCAGAGGCAATCCGAACGGCGCTTCTTATCATCTCCGTCAGCGGTGAGGATTCTCCGGCCCTGCGGACTCTTCGGAGTTCCCTCTCGACATCGATGTCCTCTATAGTACTATACGATGTAATGACCCGGAGAGCCGCGGCATAGGCGGCCAACTGGTAATCCGCATCGCCGAAGTTGGGATCGTCCTTGTCATCGAGATCCAGCATGGACCTGAGCTGCCGCTGGACCTCGGCCTGGACGTCCGGGTAGATATCGGAGCGATCTCCCCGCAGTGTTTCCTTTCGTTTACGCAGGACGAGAAGCACAGTGCCCTGGACATATTTCCCCGTTCGGAAAGAGGTATCCGTCTCTGTAGCGATGGTCCACGCCGCCGTGACCTGGAGTCCCGCTGACCAAAGAATCAGGGCCAAATCGGCCCAGACATCCACATCCTGATGGGTGAACATGACAAGCTGCTGGCCATTGTCGGGCATATTTTCAGCCAGCCGACGGTAACAGTCCACCATGGCCATGCGGAAATTTTCATCGGCGCCCTTGACGGCCAGCGCCCGCTTGCTGTCGGCGTACCATTCGGGGAAGAGGTCTGGCAATCGCTTCTCATACCAGGCGAGAAACAACTCTGATAGTTCTTCGTAATTGACGGCGTCGGCATAGGGGGGATCTGTGATCCATAGGTCGGCAGTATACATTGTGGCTCGGGCATCTAAT
>Ga0209121_10003497_pt1 | contig 15185 bp, 11 predicted proteins | sample Cruoilmetagenom3_FD_187292 | JGI IMG/M metagenome (GOLD analysis project Ga0209121, IMG submission 187292) | Oil polluted marine microbial communities from Coal Oil Point, Santa Barbara, California, USA - Sample 3 (SPAdes) (version 2) | ecosystem: Environmental > Aquatic > Marine > Oil seeps ...
TATAAACCAAAACAACATTGGCATATTGGTACAGAAAAAGCTAATGATACTTTTTTCTGTTTAAAAGAGCATATTAAAATTTCTCCAAATCAGTTTTTTACACAGTTTTTACAAGAAGTAAAACATTTTACAAAAAGCGATTATCAAGCATATTGGACAAACATTAAAAAATCTAGAAAAAAGAAACATACAGCATATTTAGAAAACTTAGCGTTTTCAGACTTAAAAGCGTTTCAAGCTATTTTAAAATCTATTCCAGAACATGCTATTTTACAATTAAGTAACAGCTCTACTATACGATATGCACAGTTGTTTAATATTAATAAAACACTATCTGTTTTTTGTAATAGAGGTACTAGTGGTATTGATGGTAGTACAAGTACAGCTGTTGGTTGTGCTGTTGCTAACACAGCGCAAACGGTATTTATTACAGGAGATTTAAGCTTCTTTTATGATAGTAATGCACTTTGGAATAATTACATACCTAACCATTTTAGAATTATTGTAATTAACAATCAAGGAGGAGGTATTTTTAGAATCCTTCCTGGAGATAAAAACACTGAAAATTTTGATACTTATTTTGAAACAAAACACCAATTATCTGTAAAACACTTGAGTGCTATGTATGGTTTTGAGTATTTAAAAGCATCTAATAACGAAACGCTAAACGAAGCATTACAGTCCTTTTATTTAGCGTCTAATACTCCTAAAATATTAGAAGTGTTTACACCAAGAACTAGCAATGATACTACTTTGTTAGATTATTTTAAAGCATTAAAGTAGTTGGTCGGAAATTGTTAACTTTTTATCGTTAAAAAAAAGTATTTAGTTATTATTTTATAGGTGTACTGTACTTAAATTCTTATCTTTAAGTAACTTTAAAAACATTAACTAAAAAAATAATAAAAATGAGTAAAAGAGACGATTTAATTGTAAAATATGCAGCAGATTTAAAAGATAAAATTGGTGTTACACCAGATATGGATTTATTAACTAAAGTTACTATTGGTTGTGGTCCATCTATTTATAACGCAGATGCAGCAACAGTTTCAGGATCTGACGCCTCAGAATTAGCAACAGTTAAAAATAATTTTTTAATTAAAAAATTAGGTTTAAAAGATAGCGAAGAATTAGATAAAGCTATAGATACTGTAATGGAAAAATATGGTAAATCTAATAGAAATAAATACAGAGCAGTGGTATACTATTTATTAACACAGCACTTTAAAAAAGAGTCTGTTTACAAATAGAATTTTTACTAAATATTTAGAAGCGCTACCAAAAAGTAGCGCTTTTTTACTTTCTACTAATTTCATAATTAAAAAAAAGCACTTTTAATTTTTAATATTCTTACTTTTGCAGCATGATACAAATAGGAAAATACAACACACTTACTATAATACGTGAAACAGAACCAGGATTATTCTTGAGTGATGATGATGATAATGAAGTTTTATTGCCAAATAGATATGTGCCAGAAGCATTTAAAATTTGGGATAAGTTAGAAGTGTTTGTTTATTTAGATAATCAAGAACGTTTAGTAGCAGTTACTGACAAACCATATATACAACGTGGTGAATTTGCTTTATTACGTTGTAATGAAGTAACTAATCATGGAGCTTTTTTAGATTGGGGAATGGTAAAAGAACTATTTTGTCCTTTTAAAGAGCAAGCCTTTAAAATGAAAAAAGGAAGTTGGTACTTGGTGTATTGTTATCTGGATGAAGAAAGTAATAGACTAGTTGCATCTAGTAAAACAAATCAGTTTTTAGACAATAGTAAATTAACAGTTTCTGAGTTTGATGAGGTAGACTTAATTGCTTCGCATCCTAGTGATATTGGATGGAATGTAATAATAAACAAAGTACATGCTGGTTTAATTTATACAGATAATATTTTTCAAGATATAAGTGTAGGTGATAAATTAAAAGGTATCGTTAAAAAAATACGACCAGGAAATAAAATAGATATTATTTTAGGGCAAGTAGGTTATAGAAATATAGAACCAAATGCAGATAAAATAATGAACCACTTGCAAGATAATAGTGGGTTTTTAAATCTAACCGATAAATCAAAACCTGAAGATATTAAAGAAGTGCTGCAAATGAGTAAAAAAAGCTTTAAAAAAGCTGTAGGTACGCTATACAAGCAAAAACTTATAGCAATAAAAGAAGACGGGATTTACTTGTTGTAAAACCTGTTTTTTATTCTTTACTAATCTGTAATAGTTTGTAAATGCTGTTTTAGGTTAAAAAGTAAGTAGGTAGATTTGGGAAGCTAAGTAAGCTAAAATTAGATAGAATGAATGTTTTTTTAGGATGTTCTATCTATGATTAGGGGCTTAATACACTTGCTATTAATTGTATTAGGTAATTTTTCTTTATCTATATTTAATATGCTGTTTATAGCACTATCTAAGTTTTTAAAACATTCGGTTTTACACTTAATAAATGATTTTTCTAGTTTAGCATTTAAATATGCTAATTCATTATAATACACAAAAGAAACACTTTTTAACTGATTGGCATTTTTGTTTTTATAAAAATGAAGCCAATAGGTTGGTGAAACAGAATAATTATTAACTCTATTAGATATTGCATGTAAATCGGCATGTGGTCCGTAATAATTGTAAACTAATTCTCCTAATTCTTTAGAGCAGTTTATATCAAAAACAACACCTTCATTTATTTCAGTTACAAAAAACCTATCACAACAATATACTTTGCCAAAACTTGTTGTATAAGCGTTTTTTATTAATAGACTGTATTTGGTATTAGATAATTTCATTAATTAAGTTGAATTACTTCGCAAAATTAGATGCTGTGATTATCATTTTTAATCAGGAATAAGCACATAAACTAAATACACGATGAAACGTGAAATATAATCGATGAAATACGTGATAAATGTAAGAAAATACGCTTTTTAATAATTTCGAATGATTTTTAATATGTTGTATTTCAGCTTTTTAATAGTAAAATTTATGCTTTAGGCGCTTTTTAAGTTGTAGTAGTGTTAAAAAAAAATAGTATTTTTACTCTCCAAAAAAAAAATATGAGTCAATTAAACTGGGTAACAGCCAAAGAATACGAAGACATTACCTATAAAAAATGTAATGGAGTTGCAAGAATTGCTTTTAACAGACCAAATGTAAGAAATGCATTTAGACCAAAAACAACAAAAGAATTATATGATGCATTTTACGATGCAGGAGAAGATACTAGTATAGGTGTTGTTTTATTATCTGCCGAAGGTCCATCAACAAAAGATGGTATCTGGAGTTTTTGTTCTGGAGGAGATCAAAAAGCAAGAGGTCACCAAGGTTATGTTGGTGATGATGGTTACCACAGATTAAATATTCTAGAAGTACAACGTTTAATTCGCTTTATGCCAAAAGCAGTAATTGCTGTTGTTCCTGGTTGGGCAGTTGGAGGAGGACATAGTTTACATGTGGTTTGTGATTTAACTTTAGCAAGTAAAGAGCATGCTATTTTTAAACAAACAGATGCAGATGTTACTAGTTTTGATGGTGGCTATGGTTCTGCCTATTTAGCCAAAATGGTTGGACAGAAAAAAGCACGTGAAATCTTTTTCTTAGGAAGAAATTATTCTGCACAAGAAGCTTATGAAATGGGAATGGTAAATGCTGTTATTCCTCATGAAGAGTTAGAAGAAACTGCATACAATTGGGCTCAAGAAATATTAGAAAAATCACCTACCTCTATTAAAATGTTAAAATTTGCAATGAATTTAACAGATGATGGTATGGTTGGTCAACAAGTATTTGCTGGTGAGGCTACTCGTTTAGCATATATGACAGATGAAGCCAAAGAAGGTCGTGATGCTTTTTTAGAAAAGCGTAAGCCTAACTTTCCTAAAAAGTGGATACCATAATTTATGAGTACTTTTTCATATTGGGTAGAAGCTGCAAGATTACGAACTTTACCGCTTTCTTTATCCGGAATTATAGTTGCTTCGGCATTAGCAGCTTATAATGACGTTTTTAATTGGTCTATTTTTATATTGGCTATTTGTACTACCATAAGTTTTCAAATATTATCAAATTTTGCAAATGATTATGGTGATGGTGTAAAAGGAACAGATAACGAAGATAGAATAGGTCCTGAACGTGCGTTACAAAGTGGAAAAATAACTGAGAAAGCAATGCTAAAGGGGATAAAAATTAATATTGTTATATCTATTGTTTTATCTTTTGGGTTAATTGTTGCTGCTTTTGGTTCTAGTCATTTACTATATACATTGGTGTTTTTTATTTTAGGTTTAGCTTCTATTTATGCAGCAATGAAATATACTATGGGAAGCAATGCTTATGGCTATAGAGGTTTAGGAGACGTTTTTGTTTTTCTGTTTTTTGGCTTACTAAGTGTAATAGGAGGTTATTTTCTATATAGTAAACAAATAGATAGTATTACTTTCTTACCAGCTTGCACCTTAGGCTTTTTAAGCACTGCAGTATTAAATCTTAATAATATGAGAGATATTGCATCAGATAAAAAAGCAAATAAAAATACTTTGGTGGTTAAATTAGGAAGTGTAAAAGCTAAAAAATACCATTACTTTTTAATTCTTTCTGCAATGGTATTGTCATTGCTTTTCGCGGTTTTATACTATAACTCGATTTTTAATTTAATATTTCTTATAGCTTTTGTTCCTTTATTTATTCACTTAAAAAAAGTACAAAACAATACAGAGCCTGTTCACTTAGATCCAGAACTTAAAAAAGTAGCACTTAGTACCTTTTTATTAGCAATACTTTTTGCTATAGGATACATCTTGTAATCTGTTTCTTGTTAAATATGCTAAAAAAAGAAATTTTGCATGTAAATATTTGTAAATCAAATAATTACATCTATATTTATATTGTTGATACTTCATGGTAAAGTGAAAATACTAAGTATTAATTTCAATTTTGGGGATTGAAAAACTCAGACAAATTCTACAATAGGTCTGAGTTTTTTTTGTAATTTTCTTTTTTAAAAAATAAATTATGAAAATCACATTTTACGGTCACGCTAGTTTAGGTATTGAAATAGATGATACACAGATTCTTGTAGATCCATTTATAACAGGAAACCCAAAAGCTGCGGATATTGATATAAATACACTAAAGGCAGATTATATATTATTAACACATGCACATCAAGATCATATTCTAGATGTAGAAGATATTGCAAAACGTACAGGAGCTATTATAGTTTCTAATTTTGAAATTGTTACGTATTTTCAAAATTTAGGTTTAGAAGGACACCCAATGAATCATGGTGGTACTTGGGATTTTGATTTTGGAAGTCTTAAATACGTAAACGCTATTCATACTTCTTCTTTTCCTGATGGAAAATATGGAGGACAACCAGGAGGTTTTGTTTTAGAAGGCGAGCATAAAAACATATACATAGCTGGAGATACTGCTTTAACTATGGATATGAAATTAATACCAATGCATACCAAGTTAGATTTAGTTATTTTACCCATTGGAGACAATTTTACAATGGGAATTAAGGATGCTATTCTTGCTAGTGATTTTGTAGATTGTGATAAAGTTTTAGGTTATCATTTTGATACTTTTGGCTATATAGAAATAGACCATGAAGTTGCAAAAAAACAGTTTTTTAATAAAGGAAAAGACCTTATGTTATTAGAAATTGGTGAAAGTATTTCGCTTTAAAATGAAGGTTTAACGTATTGAATTTTTAAACAAAGTTACTAGAGGAAAATATTTTTAGAATACGAATAAGATAGTAATACTGTTTATTCTTCTAAGTCCTCTAAAGCCATTGTATAATCATACTGTAAGTCTTCATGCAAGCTAGTGATGATTTTTTTTATAGCAGCTATTTGTCTGTTGTAAATATTAGTAAGCGTAACGTTTCTTTTTATGGATGGTTTAAAATCTTTAAGTTTTTGGCAGAAGTAGAGTAGTAATTCTACTTCTGTTTCTTTTTTTAAAGAGTATCTGCTATACTTTTTAATAAGTCTTAATATTTTACGAACACTTTTTTTTATGTAAAAATAACTGTCTGTATTAATGGTTTCAAATTGTAAATCTATTTCTTGTTTTACATTTTCAATATAAACAGCTTCGTCATGTGCTTCAAAAAGTAAATAGGTAAGTAGTTCTTTATTTTCCTTTTTAAAGCGAGATAAACGCAAACAAAGATGCATTAACTCTTCGGTAGAGCTGTGCTTTAGTTCGTCTTTAAGTTGTTTTACTGTAGCTGTTTTCATTGAAAATTTATTTTCATTTCCGCGAAAGCGAAAACCTTTTTAAAAGAGGATCTTTTATTTTAATTATACTATTCTTGTTTTGTAAAAAGCACAAAGATTAAAGTTTGTAGTGTTTTCTTATGGTTTGTTTTACTCGAAATAATCGAATAATACCAATAAATAGTATTACAGGAGAAGTAGCAACTAATAGAATTCCAAAAGTTTCTAATTCTGTAAAAAGTTCTAATTTTAAAATGGCAAGTCCTGTTCCTAAAAAGACAACAAAAGTTCTAAAATAGGCTAAAAAAGTACGTTCATTTGCTAATTTGGTTCTTTCTATTGCTAACCAATCTCTTGTTGTTAAGCTGTTTTCTTCTATCATTTTAATGGTAACCTTTTAATAAATTGATACTTACTGTTGCTAAGTTGTTATTTGGAAATTTAGAGAAATAATTTTTATCAGGTAATAAGCCAACTTCTGTTGCTATTTTATTAAATACATCTATTTCTAAAATATATTGATCACTATAACCATGTGTAGCATCATAAGCTGTAGCAGCAGTTTTACCAATGTTAGTTGCTGTAAATTTAGGATTAATTGTGTGTAATTCTATAATTAACAAGCCAAATTTTTCAACATAGGGTTTCCATTTTAGTAGGTGTTCACGTAAAGAGTCTTCCACCAAATTATTGCTAAGTCTTTTGCCTTTACTAGAAAAAGCACCAGTAGAAGAACTTATTTTATTGGTAATGGTTTTTGGTGTTTGCCAAATTCTATTATGGTCTAAAAAAGTACGTACGTTTAGTAAATCTTTAAGTTCAATATTATAATCTTCTTTAAGGTCTTTTGCTAATAAATCTGGTCTGCCAATGTCTCCCCAAATAACTTTTGCCCAAATATCGGCTTTAATTAAATTGGCTCTGGTTACTTTTAATGCTGCTTGATTAAAATCTGCACCAACTAATAATAAAGGGTGTTCTTCTAGCATTTTACCACGTAAGGTTTGGTGTTCTATAACATCAAAAATATGATTAATAAAAGCACCATTACCACAGCCCATATCTAAAATACCTTTTGGCTGCTCATCAATAGGTTTATTAAAGAGTTTTATAATTACCTGGTCTATAACTTTAAAGTAGGTTGAATGTGCACCACCACTTCCCCAAACATTCATTTCTCTTTGTACGTGTTTTTCGGTTTCGTCTGGTGAGTCTGTTTGTAATACTAATGGGTTTTCAAAAAGTAATTCGTCTAGCTGTAAAAAGGTTGGTAAATAAGAAACGGTTACACCATAGGCACTTGCTCTTTTAGCAAAAAACAATCCTTGATCTGTAAATTGATAGGTGTTTTTCTTTTTAGTAAACCAGCCTAAATACGAAAAGAAATCGAGTATTTTTTTAAAGCTTTCTGGGTCTTTATGGTATTCTTCTGCTGTAAAAGAGGCTTCCATAAAGTATTTATGAAATAAGCCATTTACACCAAGCATAACAATTATAGGCGCAACAATACAGCCTTCGATATGTTTTAGTACTTGTTGTTCTACTTGGGTTTCTGCTTTTAAATTAAAGCTTTTTTCATAATTTTTAAAAATACGTTCTAAAGCTATAAAGGCATCTGCGCTAACATGTTTTTCTGGAAAGTTAACCGAATAGGAGAGAAGCTTACTAGCGTCTTCATATAAAGGAGCGAGTTTAAATGCTTCTTCGCTATTTTGGTTGGTTTGATAAGAGACTATGTTGGTGGTGTTATTTATATCTTGAACCAGCCAACCTTGCGCTGCTAAAACGCGTAAAGCTATGTTTAAATAGCCTTCATTTGCTTTAAATGTATTAGCAAGATCTGTTGTATTGGCTTTTTTGTTTTGTAGTAAAAAATCTAAAACCCCTTTTTTATGTAATGCAAAAGTTGTTGTTGCTGTTGCTATACCATCTAAATGTCTAAAAATAGTTCCTCTAAGTTGTTCTTTATCTTTTTTGGTAAGCATTGGTTATAGGTTTGATTTACTATAAATATAAAAAAAACCTTTCAAGTATTTCTTGAAAGGCTTTTTAAAAAGTATATAAATCTTACTAGTTATCTTAATTTTGGATAATCATTAGGATTAACCTCATGCATTACTTGATAGACCGTTTCAAAAATATCTTCGTGAGAAGGTTTTGAAAAATAATCACCATCTGTACCATAAGCAGGACGATGACTTTTTGCTGTTAATGTTAGTGGTTTACTATCTAAAAACTGGTAAGCATTTTGTGTATTTAGTATTTCGTTTAAAATATAAGCAGAAGCTCCACCAGGAACATCTTCATCTATAACTATTAAACGATTTGTTTTTTCAACGCTTTTTACAATATCGTGGTTTAAATCAAAAGGAAGTAAAGATTGCACATCTATAACTTCTGCATCAATACCAACTTCTATTAATTCTTTGGCAACTTGTGCAACAATATTTAAAGTAGAACCATAAGAAACTAAAGTAATGTCACTTCCTTCTTTTACTGTTTCTACAACACCTAAAGGTGTTTTAAATGCGCCAATATTATTAGGCATTTTTTCTTTTAGTCTGTAACCATTTAAGCATTCAACAACTAAAGCAGGTTCGTCACTTTCTAATAAGGTATTATAAAAACCAGCAGCTTTGGTCATGTTTCTAGGTACTAAAACATGAATACCACGAACAAGGTTTATAATTCCACCCATTTGCGAACCAGAATGCCAAATACCTTCTAGTCTATGACCACGTGTTCTAATAATTAATGGTGCTTTTTGTCTACCATGTGTTCTATAGTGTACAGTAGCTAAATCATCACTAATTATCTGTAAGGCATATAGTAAATAATCTAGGTATTGAATTTCTGCAATTGGTCTTAAACCACGCATAGATAACCCAATTCCTTGACCTAAAATAGTAGCTTCTCTAATTCCTGTATCAGAAACACGGAATTTTCCGTATTTTTCTTGCATGCCTTCAAGGCCTTGATTTACATCTCCAATATGTCCTGCATCTTCTCCAAAAATAATAACTTCTGGGTGTTTGCTAAAAAGCGCATCAAAATTATCTCTAATTACTAATCTAGCATCTACCATTTTAGCGTCTGCGTCATAGGTAGGTTTTACTTCTGTTACTTGTAAAGCAGATTGGTTAGAATGGCTGTGTAAATGCGAGCTGTATTTAGGTTGTATGGTATTAATATAATTATTAATCCAATTAGTAAGTTGTGTTTTTTCTGATGAATTTTCACTAATAACGTAGCGTAAAGCTTTTCTTGCTGTAGAAAGGTTGTCTTTTCTAATAGGCTCTATAATATCTGCTAAATCATTTTTAAGTTTAGTTATAAAAACGTTGTTAGCACTTGTATTAGCAAGGTTTTCTAAAAGAGAAATAAGCTCACTGCGTTCTTGAGCAATAGGATTGCTGTATGCAGACCATGCAGCTTTTTTGCCTTCACGAACACGTTTTTTTATGCTTTTTTCAATTTCTCTAAGTTCTTCTTTGGTTGCAAAATTATTTGCAATAATCCATTCGCGCATTTTAAGGTTACAGTCGTTCTCTGCTTCCCAGTTTAGGCGTTCTGCATCTTTATATCTTTCATGAGAACCAGAAGTAGAGTGTCCTTGTGGTTGTGTTAATTCATTAACGTGAATTAAAACAGGAACATGGTTTTTTCTAGCAATTTCACCTGCTTTTTGGTAGGTTTCTATTAAGTTAGGATAATCCCAACCTTTTACTCTTAAAATTTCGTAACCGTTGGTTCCTTTAACACGTTGAAATCCTTTTAGTATTTCAGAGATGTTTTCTTTTGTTGTTTGGTGTTTTGCGTGTACAGAAATTCCGTATTCATCATCCCAAACACTTATTACCATAGGTACTTGTAAAACACCTGCAGCGTTTATGGTTTCAAAAAATAGGCCTTCACTAGTACTTGCGTTTCCTATGGTTCCCCAAGCTACTTCATTACCATTAACAGAAAAGTTGTTGGCATCTATACCTTCAACATTTTTATAAATTTTTGACGCTTGTGCTAGACCAAGTAATCGTGGCATTTGTGCTGCAGTAGGAGAGATGTCTGCACTAGAATTTTTTTGTTTTGTTAAGTTGTTCCAATTTCCGTTTTCATCTAAACTATGCGTAGCAAAATGTCCTCCCATTTGTCTACCAGCAGACATTGGGTCGTTATTAATATCTGTATGTGCATACAATCCAGCAAAAAATTGCTCGATGGTAAGTTCACCAATAGCCATCATAAAGGTTTGATCTCGATAATAACCAGATCTAAAATCTCCATTTTTAAAGGCTTTTGCCCAAGCTAATTGTGGTATTTCTTTACCATCACCAAAAATTCCAAATTTTGCTTTTCCTGTAAGAACTTCACGACGACCTAATAAACTGCATTCTCTGGAGGTTACAGCAATAGTATAATCTTTTAAAACTTCAGCTTTAAAATCGTTAAAAGAAATGTCTTCAATTGTTTCTGGATTTGTTGTCATTTTTGATGCTTTCATAAGTTGCAAATTTACATAAAATAAAGCGTTTTTGCAATATACTAATGTCTTAAAATATTACGAAATTACTAATATATGCATGGTATTTTTGTTAAATGTAAAATATAAGTGAATTATAAAGGAAATTTATGAATATATTTTAATGGAATTTCCGTCTAAATTTAAAATTATTTAACTACAAGAAATATGTTTTTTATATAAATTTTAAAATAGTAACAAGTGTAAAACGTTAAATAGTAAGCTTGTATTTAGGTAGTAGTGCTTTGGTTTTTAGCAGCAAGAGTAATAATTAATACCAACGTCTTCTAAACAGTCCAAGTAAGGATTGTATATCTGCAGTAAACTTAAAACGAATTTTTTGACTATACTGTGGTTGTGCAATTTCCCATCCTAGATTAGAGTAAACCGGAAAATAAATTTCAAAATAATCTTCTACTAAGTTTATTCTTAATCCGGAATCATAAACTAGTTTAGCCTTTTCATTTTTGTTTTTTAATGTACCTAAATCTCCATAAGCATGAATGTACTGCCAGATCGATGTACTTATGTTTGTAGTTGCCATCCACTGATTGGCATAGGGAGTTTCTAATTTTGATTTAAAACCACCTTCGGCAATAATTAATTCTTGACTAAAAATTCCTGTGCTTTCCGATCGTCCTAAGTAGCCATAATCAAATAAATAATCTGTAGGTCTGTCTAGAGCAAAACTAAAATAATTGTTGCTTGCTTGGTTTTTGTTTTTTAAGAATGCTCCTGCAAAAAACCTAACGTTAAGCTGTCTGTTGTTTTGGTATAATTTTCGGTATTCGTAATTAAAAGATATTTTACTGAAAGTTTGTGATGCTTGAAAATCTGCAAACCAACTAGAAAACTCTATTAAACCTGGATTTTTGTTTATATACCTTAAGTTAAAAATATTATAATTAGGTTCGGCTTCGTCTAATAAAATATTATTAACGTCTTTATCTCTTCTAATACTTACATATCTTAGGTTTAAATAGCCTCTTTTATTAGCTCGTAAATTTTCGGTATCTCTAAAATGAAAAGTTATAGATGGTTTTATGGAGGTTACAAATAGGTCTGGAGCATAACTATCATAACTACCTGTTAATACATATTGTATTTTAAATAAATTTCTGTTGCTGTCATTATATTGATGATAAACAAGGTTAGCAGAACCCGTTAAAGCATTAGATTTTAAACCATATTGTGGCGCAATTTTGTAGGTGAAATCTTTTTTAAGTACCGTTTTGTTGTATGCTTTTGTACCAACTACAATACCATCATAGATGTTGTTAAACTCTAAAATAGGCATAATTAATACTTGATTATACCTAGTGTCTTCAACATCTTTTAATAGTCTTATTTGTAATGGCTTGTTTAATAAAGAGGCTGTTAGTGACTTTGTATTGTTTCTGTTGTTTCGTTCTGGTGTTATCTTATCTTGGTTAAGAACAATTTTTGTAGCCTTGTTTTTTGGTAGCTTTATAGTATCATAAAGCGCATTATTGTTAATCCAGTACTTGCCTGTAATACTATCATTATTTAAGGTGAATAAAGAAGTAGGCATGCTTGTTCTGGTTTTGTTTTTAATAACCACTTTAACAGAATCTCTGCTAGGTTCTACCTTTTCTATTTTGTAATCTATTTTTTTTGAGGTTTTTAAATACTCATTAAAAAACCAATGAATGTCTTTAGAAGCTTTTGTTGTTATAAATTTTTCAAAATCTTTGGTAGTGGTAGGTTTTAGTTTTTGAAGGTTTAAAAACTCCTGTATAGATTGATTTAGTTGTATGCTTTCATCATAACTATTTAAATACTCTAAACCTATTGCAGCCTTGTTTGGGTTTGCTATGTTTTTGTTGAATTTTAATAAGGAATCTTTTTGTTTGGTAAGCGGTTGGTCTTGATTACCTCTTGCCATATTCATATATAAAAGATTATACTGATCATTAAAACTAAGTTGTGCAGCATGAAAGGATTTAATTCCCCAGATATTAGAAAGGCTTCCAAAGATTTTCATATCTGGATAATTTTCTCTCACGTATTTTTTTAAGAAATATATCTGAAACCCATCTATTAACCATTGGTCTTTTCTTGGGTTTATTAAAAGCGTGTTTTCTAAATAATTATATAAAGCTGTTTTTAATAATTTTAGTTCGTATTGAAAGCTATCAGGAAATGGACGAAAAAAGTCAGGTAATAAGTTTAAGCCATAAATAGGTTTTTTCTTATAATCTGTGTTGGATACTAATAAGCGTTCATGTGGATATTCGCCAAGATTTTCAGTAATAAATCCTGCAACCTTGTCTGTAATTAATACTCTTTCTGTTTGTGTTAAATTTACGTCACCAATACTAGATACAACACTAAAATAATCGGTTTGTACAGTATTAAAACGCGGTTCTTGAAATAGAAATAATTTGGTGTTAACTCTATCTTTTCCTTGTAAGGTAGTTGTTATGGTGTTGTTGTGCTTTGTGTTTTGTACCTCATCAAGTTCTGTGGTTAAAATGTAACTTTCTGGATAGGTAATTTCAAAGTTTTGATCTGTTTTTGGTATGTAGGCATCTTCAATACCTTTGTTACTAAAGTAATGCCAAGTACCATCATAAACAGCAGGAGTTATATACCAATATTTTAAATTTATATTATTAGCGCTGTCTATACCATAGCGTGTAAATTTAGCATTGGGTATTTGTACAAGATAATTTAGGTGCAGTGTGTAAGTTTCGTTAGGAGCTAAAGCCTTGTTTAGTCTTACTTTTATAATATCTAATTGGTTTTTTAGTCGTTCATGACTTACCTCTTTATTGTTCTGTTTTAAAGAAGTAATAACCGTAAAACCTCTGTCTTCGTTTTTAGCAAAGTGAAAATCATTTTTATATTCTTCGGCAAAACGTTTGGCTAGAGGAGTGTTTTTTGTTGAATAACTATTGCTCCAATCTGTTAAATAAATATACTGTAAAGTATTGTTAGATGTATTTTGATATTGAATAGTTTGTTCTATTTCAATTTTTTTACTAGTAACATCAAAAGTTGCCTTTAGGTCAATGGAATTTTGACTAAAGCTTAAAAAATTCACTAAGGTGAATAGAAAAAAAAGTAGGTAGCGATTTATCAATTTACTTTCACAAACTTTAAAGGTTCTTTATTAAAATTAGGGTTTACTATGTAATATACACCATTATTTAAATTAGAAACGTCTATATAATGCGTTTTTGTATTATTTAAACGAATTGTTTTTACTAATTGTCCTAAAGTATTAAAAATATTTAGTTTTTTGTTACTGATTTCTTGGTTGTTAGTTTGTAAATTTAAGGTATTAGAAATAATATTTGTGCCAATTATTTCATAATAATTTGATGTTGTGTATTCAGGAATACTTAAAAATTGCTGATTGGTCTGTATTTGTAAGGTAACAGGAAGGTGGTCACTAAAACTATATAAAGACTCTCTTATTTCTAACGAATAATCTGTGGTGTTAGGGTTGCTGTCTTCTGCACAACTAGCAGAATTAATTTCTTGATTATAGCAGTTAACATTCGCGTTATTGCCAAATACTTGATAGGAGTTTTCAACAAAAAATAAATCGGTATTTTCTCCTGAAGCATTACTCATGCTTTCTGATGTTAATATAAAATCAAACCTATCATCAAAACCACCAGTTGACCCTCCTAAACCTGTTGCAGTTCTAGTAGACTGTGTAAACACATCTAGATAGTTGGTGTTGTTATGCCAAGAACCTATTTTATTTGCAGGATCTATAAATGTAATGTGGTTTTCGGTTTGTATTAATTCTTGAAAAGCAGGCTCAGAACTTCTATATAAATTTAAATCGCCAGAAAGTAAGATATGACTGTCTTGTGGTAGTGTGTTTAAATAATTTTCTAAATCGTTTACCATTTGTAAACGAAGAGCTTGGTTGTCAACACCATCTGAAGCTTTTAAATGGCCAACTATTACTTCAAGATATAAAGGGTTTATATCTTGATCTGTAGTATTAAGTTTTAATTTATAGTGATTAAAGTCTCTATAAATGGTTGTAATTATAGTTTGGCTTTCTAGGCTAAACTTGGTACTATCAAAATAAAGCAGGTTTTGTAAATCGTTTTGATTTCCTAGAGCATCATCAGAAGTATTTAACTCAAAATTTGCCATGACATAGTTTGGGTTTATTTCTTGTTGCATCTTATTAAGGATGCTATTGGCGCCAGTTTCATTATTTAATTCACAAACCATAAAAATATCTGGTTGGTAATTGTTTAAAATAACGCCTAAATAATCTAATCTGTTATCAGGAAAGGTTTGTAAAGGGAAATTTAATAAATTATAAAACATAGCATTAAAAGTATCTTGAGATAAGACACTTTTAATGCTAAGTAAACTTATTAAAACTAGAAGAAGTTTTTTATTGTTATTTACTTTTCTCTTAAGTGTATTTTTAAATTTTAAAATA
>Ga0209121_10003498_pt1 | contig 15185 bp, 18 predicted proteins | sample Cruoilmetagenom3_FD_187292 | JGI IMG/M metagenome (GOLD analysis project Ga0209121, IMG submission 187292) | Oil polluted marine microbial communities from Coal Oil Point, Santa Barbara, California, USA - Sample 3 (SPAdes) (version 2) | ecosystem: Environmental > Aquatic > Marine > Oil seeps ...
AACGCGAGCACCGAATGACCAAATTTTAAAGTTTTGTGTCTGTTGTTGAGCCCATTTATTGGCCAGAATGGCTAAGTGCTTATTGTAATGGCCACATATACCTCTTTCGCTGCCCAAGATGACTAATAGTTGAGCTGCAGAACTTTTCTTCTCAGATTGAGAATCGAACATCGTATTTTTTGGTAAGGCTTTAAGCACATGCAATAAGATCTGGTGGTAATTATATTTATTTTGACGGACCAGGTCTTTACGTTTTAGTGCCATCTGCCATGTACTTAACGATAAGGTACGCAATGCACCTAAAAGCGGTTCAATAACTTTAAGGTTTTTGAGTCTGCTCTCTGCTCTTTCGCTTAATTCGGACATGATTCTTAATAAATCTCTATCTGGTCAATATTCCACACGAAAGTAACTGCTCCACCCAGATCAGCCGTAACAGGTTGTGTGCCTAAGATGCGGTCATGTTCATTTTCCTTATTGGTCAAAGAAACTTGTGACCTGCAGTTTGTTTTGATAATATCCAATATCGTATTGAGGTCCTTATCATGAGCTACGATAAACAACGATAATTGGCTTTGACGCAACATGCCGCCGCGTGTCTCTGCATACGTGGCAGTGTGACCGGCATTAATTAATGCATTTAACACTAGATCTGCGGTATTTTTAGGGACAACTGCCATGAGCATTTTCATGCGGCACCTCGCTTTTGCGCTGACCATAATTCTATAAATGTATTAAGTGTTCTTTCCAATAATTCAATTGTTTGATCATTGAGCTCGCGATAACGCTCAATACTATCGATGAGCTGGTTAGCGTGTTGATGCGTATATTCTGTAAGTGCATTTTCGAATTGGGAGACACTCTCAACCCTAATCTTATCAATAAATCCTTTAGTGAGTGCATAAAAGAGAATTATCTGATCTGAGAACGATAGGGGAGTATGCGGTGCTTGACCCAGGAGATTAACCAAGCGTATACCGCGATCGATTTGACGCTGTGTGGCTTCATTTACCTCGGTACCAAAACGGGCAAAACGTGCAACCTCTTCGTATTGTGAGAGCTGCAGCCTTAGATCGCCAATCAGGGATTTCATAGCAGGTTCTTGAGCTGAACCGCCGACACGGGATACTGAACGACCAATATCAATAGCTGGTTTTATCCCCTTATTGAAGAGATTCGTATTAAGGACAATTTGACCGTCTGTGATTGAAATGAGATTTGTTGGTATATATGCGGAGATATTACCCTGTTGGGTTGTCGCAATTGGTAAGGCTGTAATTGAGCCGCCACCGTGTGATGAATTTAATTTGCAGGCACGTTCAAGAAGCCGCGCATGCAGATAGAAAATATCGCCCGGGTATGCTTCACGTCCAGGGGGTCTACGCAACAGGAGGCTTAATTCCCGATAGGCATCGGCATGTTTGCTCAGGTCGTCATAGACAATAAGAACATCTTGACCTTGATCCAGTAAGAATTCTGCCAAGGTCACGCCTGCATAAGGTGCCAGATATCGCAGGGCAGGGGGGTCGTCTGGACTAGAAATTATTATGTTTGTTTGGGGTAAGACACCGCCAGCACGCATTATTTCAATGGCAGAAATAACGGATGTTTTTTTCTGGGCGATTGCCACATAAATACATTTGACAGCCGAACCTTTTTGATTCAGAATAGTGTCCAAGGCAAGTGTGGTTTTACCTGTTTGGCGATCTCCAAGGATTAATTCCCTTTGCCCTCGACCTAAGGGAATGAGTGTGTCAAGTATCTTTGTGCCTGTATAAAGCGGTTCATTAACAGGAGCTCTATTGATGATACTTGGTGCAATTCTTTCAAGATGTCTAAATTCTGTTGGTGTGATCGCGCCAAGTTCATCAAGAGGTTGGCCCAGGGGATCAATCACCCGCCCCAGATAGTGCAGACCTACAGGTATGCTCAGACGCTTCCCAGTCGCCAGGGCAAGATCTCCACCGTGAATGCCTTCATCGTGGCCTAATAAAATCAGATCAACATGCATGCGGTCCAGGTTTAGAACCATACCTTGAACACCTGTAGGGAAAGTTACAATTTCCTCAAGCTGGACGGCAGGTAGACCAGAGAGGGTGGCTACACCATTACCGATATGCTGCACGGTGCCAACACCCTGGAAATGGACATTTTGCTTAGTGTACATGCTTTTTTGATCTATTTCTTCAATTAGGCGAGCATAATTCGGTTTGGGATGCGCAGATTCCTGCTCTTTTTCTAAAGATTCGCGCACATTCTGTACAAAATCATCTTTCGATTCTTGTAGAGCGCTCATTGCATTCAGGTCCTGGCGGAATGATTTAAGCATATTCATTTCAGGTGAGGACAAAGATTCAGTCATTATTACCGTAAAAGTCTTCCAGAGAAGTGTTAATTTCTTCTTTTATATCCAGCAATTGGGAAGTAAGGGAATTTTCAACAATTAGATCACCGATCCTGACTTTTATACCTGCAATTAATTCGGGGTTGGTTTCCAGTTCAATGTTTACATCCCTGTCAGCAAGGGCACTGAAGGTGCGTACCAAATTGCGTTGTTGATCTGCTGTGAGTGGCACCGCAGAAGCTACTTTAACTGTTGGGGTTCTTTCGGTGAGAGAATCCCGAATCGCCTGGACCTGCCGCATATCTGTTTTACCCATATCCCAGATCTCAGCATTTAATTCTTCAATCAATGCAGAATTGACCTCATCAGGGGTAACATGTTTAAGAGCTTGGCTACTGATCCGAAGGATTAATTCGACGAATTCGGTTTGATGTTGTTCCATTTCATATTGCTGCTGCTTGCGAGCTTCGGTAAGCGCTTCTTGAAGGATATGGCTAGCTTCTTCATGAGTTGCTTCCAAGAGTTCGGTTTGTTTTAATTTAGTTTGCTCGTAAGCCTTGGAGGTGATCTTCTGGATCTCGGCGTCAAGGTTCTTCAAGCGCGTTTCAACTTTTGTTAATTCATTTGCAGCTGCTTGCCTGTCTTTAGTGGTTTCTTCCATGAGGTGCCTTTTCTCAGCGGCACGGGCATCAGAGCGTTTAACAATCGGTTTAAAGACAAGAAAATACAGGGCAATAGTGATAATTAGAAAATTTGCGATTTCCCAAAGTATGGTAATCCAATCAAAATCAAGCATTAATTAACTCCTAAAAAAAGCGGTCGAGGAGGGGGTTGGCGAAAAGAAGCACAAGCACAACCAGTAAGACGTAGATAGCGGTGGTTTCAAGTAATGCCATTGCAATGATAAGAGTTGTCCTGATTTGATTAGCAGCGTCTGGTTGTCTGGCAATACCATCGATAGCTTTCGCTGCTGCACGACCCTCCATCAGAGCTGGAACAATACATCCGATGACGATAGCAATTCCTGCAACCAAAATGGTGATCACGGTTATTAATGTATTTGGATCAAGGTTTGACATTGAAATATCCTTTTTTATGGAGTCATTTTTTGAAGTTTTTTAACTTCTTTAATTTGTGCTTCTTCGATATTGATCTCAACTGCAGAAGCGATATAGAGAGAAGCCAATATTGTGAAAACATAAGCCTGTAATACACCTATTATTAAACTCAATGCAATGAGCGGTATTGGGGCAATGACTGGGATGAGTGAGAAGACTATTGCTACGATCAGGTCGCTGCTCACAATATTACCGAAAAGGCGGATTGTCAGGGACAATGTTCTGCTAAGTTGTCCTACAATTTCAAGCGGAAACAGATAGATTGGTGAAGAGAACGTTGTGATGTATCCCCAGAAACCCTTTTTGCGGATACCAAAAAAATGCACCGCGAAAAAGACAATCAGTCCCAGTGCAAGGGTAGTGTTTATGTCAGATGTGGGTGATTTTAATCCGGGGACAACGGATAGAATATTAGCAAAGAGAATAAATATGAATAAGCTTCCTAATAGAGGTAAATAGGGAATTAGATTGTCTTCATAAAGAACATCGCGGATAAGATCTAAGATAAATTCCAAGAGAATCTCAAGCAGGCCAGGTTTGAACCTCCGAATCAGGAGCATAGTTATGATAATGATACCCATCATGATCCAGGTCATCACGACTGTATCCTTAATTGGCAGGCCAAACATATAAAACACGATTGGGTGTGTTGCTATATCCATAAATTATCCTTTCCCCACCTGTTCAGGGCGCATAGCCATTTGGCGTGATATCCAAATCACAAAAGTGAATTTTGCCAGGTTTAAACCTAATAGGTAAAGTAGGGCGAGGTAGATATGTTGTGATATTGCGATTAGAAGGATGAGTCCCATAAAGACCCAACGTAGAAGCGCACTTCCAACCACAATCAAGCGAGATTTCCGATATTCAGATGGTTGAATTAAATTCACGCTCCATTTCAAACTTAACGCAAGGAGCGCTTCGGTCAGAATACCGACCGTGAACCAAAAAATACTATGGGTCAGGTTCATTGTTCAGCTCCTCGTTCATTAGTTCTTGTGCACGACCCAGCCAGTAATCCGATTCAATGAATTTGATGAGATTATATGTACCGATAATGATTCCCAACCCCAGTAGACTGAGTGTAAAAGTATGCCCGGTTAGGTAATGATTATCGATGAAGTAGCCAATGACTGGCCCAGCAACAATTGGCAAAGCTAGATCCCATCCCAGCGATGAGGCTCTGAGGTCCCTGCTACTCAAACTGACTGAGGGTTGTATGTTCAGGTGCTTCAAGTCTTTTTCTTGTTCCATTTCACTCGTTTGGTAATGTTTCAACATATGTGTTCAGCTTGCTGTCAAGGGGCAGGTCGGTGGATGTGGTGTTTTTTTCTTGTTCAATTTTCTCAGCTGCACCTGTCGTTAATATTCTGACCAAATTTTTCTCAACGCTAAGAATTCCGGCATTAATTGTCATGTTGTGGTCAGCGTTTTGGTTTTTGTAAGCCAGTTTTCCAGATGATGTTAGAGCTATCATTGGTGTATGACCTGGGCGTATGCCAATCAAATCGCCATCTTCGAGACGGACATTGATCGAAGTTATATTATATGCATTCAGGATGATGCGATCAGGGCTGAGGACCTTCAAGCTGAGGAGCTTATCAGACATTAGGTTCTCCATTTAGGGCGGCCATTTGCTGAGCCTTAAGCAAAGCATCTTCAATTGTGCCGACCATATAAAAAGCTTGTTCCGGGAGATTGTCGTATTTGCCTTCAAGGATTTCTTTGAATCCACGCAGAGTATCTTTAAGGGAGACAAAAACACCTTTGTTGCCTGTATAGGGTTCGGCTGAGAAGAAGGGTTGGGTCATGAACCTTTGAATACGGCGTGCTCTAATAACCGTGCGTTGGTCGGTCTCGCTTAATTCCTCCATACCCAGGATGGCAATTAGATCCTGCAATTCAACATAACGCGCTATTGTTGCCTTAACTTGCGTTGCGATCTGAAAATGATTATCCCCGGCAACTTCAGGTGTTAATAGCGTAGAGCTGGATTGCAGTGGGTCAATAGCTGGATAGATCCCAAGACTCACCAGGCGCCTAGATAATACGGTGTTGGCGTCCAGATGCGAAAACGTGGCGGCTACCGCGGGGTCGGTGATATCATCTGCTGGAACATAGACAGCTTGAATGGAGGTCACACTGCCGTGGCTTGTGCTTGTGATGCGTTCTTGCAGTGTGCCCATTTCCGAATCGAGAGTGGGTTGGTATCCCATTTCGCTGGGTAGACGGCCAAGCAGTGCAGAGACTTCAGCACCGGCTTGAATATAGCGGAAGATATTATCGATAAATATCAACACAGGACGTTGTTCCTGGTCGCGAAAATATTCTGCCATGGTGAGAGCGGTAAAAGGCAGTCGTAAACGTGCGCCTGGTGGTTCGTTCATCTGACCGAAAACAAGCACTGTGGATTTATTCATGTTTTGAGATTGAAGATCCAGCCAGAGTTCATTCCCCTCGCGGCTGCGTTCGCCTACACCCGCAAAAACAACAATACCTGAATGTTTTTGGATGGTGTTGCGCATCAGCTCGATCATTAATATGGTCTTCCCAACACCTGCGCCACCAAAAAGGCCAATTTTCCCGCCCCGCGGGTAAGGTGTCAGAAGATCAATAGTTTTAATTCCTGTAATAAAAGGTTCGCTAATGACACGTTGTTCAGTTAATGGGGGTGAAGCAACATGGATGGGTTTGTAAAACTCGCTTATCAACTCAGGTTTTTGATCGATTGTTTTACCGACTACATTGAACATTCTCCCCAACGTGGCTCGACCAACAGGTACTCGAATTGATTCGCCCAAATCTTCAGCTAACAATCCGCGTCGTAAACCAGCTGTACTTCCCATGGCTATTGTACGCACAGTATTTGTATTAATGTGTTCTTGGATTTCGAGGAACAAGTTTTCCTCTTGGTCACGTTTGACCAAGAGGGCGTTATGAATGCTAGGGAGATCACCAGTGGGAAATTCTACGTCTACAACAACACCGACGACCCTGACGATAATTCCTTGTTTCCTCTTTTCAATGAATGTTGTTTTCAACAATTAATCCCTAAAAGCAATATAAGATATTATCAAAACCCATCTGAATATTCCTGGTGGGTCTATAGACATGTTACCCAAGCTGTGAGAATAAGCACATTGACAATTATGCCTTATTTGGAGGGTTTTGTCAAATTTCGCATATATTAATAAGAAAATCCCTTGTAAAACGAGAAAAAGGGGATTTCTATTACCTTTTAGTGGGATATTAAGACAGAAATCAATACTTTTGGTTTTATCGAAAAGTACCGATAGGCATTACTTTTATATTTTATGCAAGTTTTACAAACTCATCTTTCCCGACGCCACAATCAGGGCAGGTCCAATCATCTGGCAGGTTCTCAAAAGATGTTCCAGGTATGATTCCGTTGTCCGGATCACCTAGTTCAGGGTCATATATGTAACCACAAACGATGCATTCATATTTGTCCATTTTCTTTTCCTTTAGTATTATAGATCTATGGCGTTACAGTTGACGATTCGATAGGTATGGGGGTTAGATAGAGCAGGTAGATTTGCGGTACCCAACCAATACGCCCGTCTTCATCCATGACTTCTAACCAGACCAAGCCTTCATAAATCTGTGTTTTGTACAAGACCTGAAGTAGCTGATTTTGCCGGAGGGTGGCAATAATTGGGCCACCGGGGGATTGGTAAAGGTAATAGTAGGGCAAAAAGTGCGTTGGTATTATCCTCGCCAACCCCGGGGTTGGTGTATTGGTTGGAAAAGGTGTTGAAGTTGGTGTAGGCGATGCAGTGGGTGTTTTCGTTGGTGTTGAAGAGGGCAGCGGCGTGTTGGTTTTTGTAGGACTTGGCCCAATTGTAGGCGTAGGTGTAGGTGTAGGTGGAATCAAGGGGTCAAGCCGCTCTGCGAGAATCTGATTAACTACTAATGAAATTGGCTGATCAAGGCGATTCACTATTGATTGTTGTAAAACAATAACCTGATCATAGGTTAATGGTGTGCTTACACGAATAGTGATATTCATCTGCATTTCTGCTTCGGTGTGGGTGATATTTAACTCAACTAGTTCAGCGCCGTTCATTGATGCGACTTCTGTTGTTACAATTGTGTTAATCATTTGGTTATTTTTGGCTTGTGTAAAGGATCGGTAGCTGAGAAAAGAGAGAGATATGAGAAGAATCCCGGTTATTATCCCTGCGGCGATTAAGCTTCTTGGAACCTTATGATCTTCTTTCATCCTTGAGGGCGAAAAACCTTGCAAGAAGAAGACCAGCGTAGCAGCAAAAGCGATGGTGACTGTGTTGGTGACGAAAAGGAGCAAAGCTCCGCTTGAGATATCCCAACGGCCCAAGGCAATACCAATCCCGATGATGCATAAAGGTGGCATCAAGGCAGTAGCAATTGCGACACCAGGGAGTGCAGCCGAAAGTTGAGGTTGTGTCATGGCGTATGCAGCTGCTAAACCACCGGCTAGAGCAATGATCAGGTCATTAGGTGTTGGCTGTGTGCGTGCAAGAATTTCTTTTGGCAGTTCCTGGATGGATAAAGGGACAAATGGCAAATAAATATTACTGAGAGTTAAAAGTATCGCAATTAAAACAGAAAACAGAGCTCCACGGATAATTGCTGTAAAAGCATTTTGGGCCAGCTTAGAATTACCGGTTATTGATGCCATACCAATACCAATGATAGGTGACATTAAGGGTGCAATAACCATGGCACCGATGATAACAGCGGGAGAATCGTTTATTAATCCCAGTGTAGCGACAGCGCTAGAAAGAATTACCATTAAGAAATAATCAAATTTAGGTGATGACGATTCCGTAATCTCGTCTACCAGTTTGCGTCTACGTGTGCGCGGGAGAGCGTGAATGTATTTTTCGATCCAAGAGAAAAAGTCTTTGCGATCTTCCATAAAAATAATTTTACTCTGAAAAGCCAGTCTTTTGCAATAGATTAATAAACATCAGCCAGCTAACTTTCAATTAATAAAACATTTTTGACCAATCAGGAATGATCTTAATAATAAGTCTTACTTTATGAAATACGGAACACATATTGGTACAAGCACGTGGCTGGTAAACGCAATCTGCCATGGGGCAGTAATGATTTGCATTATGGCACATAGCAAAAGAGGTGCTTGTTTTTGCAACTCCGGTTAATGTTATTCGTTAGATAGTTATTTGCCTTTGATAAAAGTTTCTGTATTATCTCGCGCTATATTATCTTGGAACTGTTGAGGCGGTGTTTTCATGAAGTACGAAGAAGGGGCATTCAATGGGCCGGCTAAACCGCGGTCCAGTCCTAATTTGCAGCAACGTACTGCATCAATAATCACGCCAGCTGAGTTGGGGGAATCCCACACTTCAATTTTTGCTTCAAGATTGAGGGGTACATTGCCGAAAGTTGTTCCTTCCATTTTGATGTAACAGAATTTACGATCAGTTAGCCAAGGCACATAATCGCTTGGACCGACATGGATATCTTCTGGAGGGAGCTCATAAGGAAGCATACTTGTTACTGCGCCGGTTTTAGAGATTTTCTTAGATTCTAATCTTTCACGCTCAAGCATGTTCATAAAATCTGTATTACCGCCAAAATTCAGTTGATACGTGTGATCAAGCCTCACGCCACGGTCGACAAAGAGGCTGGTAAGCACACGATGCAGGATTGTGGCACCGACTTGGCTTTTAATGTCATCACCAATGATTGGTAAACCGCGTTCCTTAAAACGTTCTGCCCAATAATCTGAGCTAGCAATGAAGACAGGTATTGCATTCACCAAACCGCAACCTGCTTCGAGAACCTGCTCTACATACCATTTTGTAGCCATATCTGAGCCAACAGGTAAATAATTGACTACAACATCGGTTTTGGTGTCTTTGAGAATACCTACGATATCTGCGGTTGGTCCGGGTGATTTCTTTAAGATTTGTGAAAGGTATTTTCCCAAACCATCATGAGTCATCCCGCGTTCTACGGTAATACCCATGTTGGGTACTTCCGCAAATTTATAGGTGTTATTCGGATAGGCATAAATTGCTTCTGAAAGGTCTTTTCCGACCTTGGTATCTACAACGTCGAAAGCAGCTGTAAATTCGATATCTGAAATATGATAACCACCCAAGTTGACGTGCATCAGTCCTGGCACGCGGTCATCTGCTTTTGCGTTGCGATAAAAATGGACACCTTGTATTAGAGCGGATGCGCAGTTACCGATACCGATGATCGCAACGCGTACTTTTTTGTTCTCCTTACTCATATGTATTGGCCTCTTTCTTGAGTCGTATTTAGTTGATAAGATTGGTAATTATAACACTTGAATTTAAGCAATAAGTGCAATAGTATTTCTTTAAGATTAGCATAGGTTAAAAAACAGGCATGTTTTGAAGAGTTTTCGCAGTTTTCGCAACGTTTTCTACATACCCCCCCCTAATGAGGATTCTATGCTCCAAAGGGTACTTTTCCATAATAGGTACTGGTGACTTCACCCAATGTAGAGGCGTTGAGCGAATCACAACCCTCCTGAGATGGGCATACGCGTGATACTACTGGAGTATGGATGTGTGCTTTCGCACGGTTCCAATGAACCGTGCGTATGGACGATGTGCCTTGTGGGCACTCGTTCTATGAGGGCGCTTTAGCTTATAATAGCACTTACAATTATAGTAAATGTGGTTTGAAAAATACTGGTGGAGGAGGTCGTTTTTGTTTTAATGGCTATCTCTTTTCTGCCAGCTTTGTTGCACTTGTGAGTTGAATCCAAGATATATAATTGATTGTAAAAGAAGAGAAAATACAAGGTAAAATTATGACACTTTGAATGAAAAGGTTATTGCATAAATTATGAGATTATTAGACGTAGATTATGGTGAAACTGTACAAGTTATCAGGTTGCGCGGCGGTCATCGTATGGGTGAGAAACTGCGACAGCTAGCCCTCTTCCCCGGTACGAAAGTTAAAGTTATGCGTTATGCACCGCTTGGAGGGCCTATTATGATAGAGGTGGAAGGAAGATCTGTTGCGATTGGGCGGGGTATCGCAGCACATATCATCGTGGAACATATTTGATGAAGATTGCCCTTGTTGGACAACCGAACTGTGGGAAAAGCACTTTATTTAACCATGTAAGTGGTTATAAAGCAGAAACAGGAAACTTTTCTGGCACTACCGTGACATTCACTGAAAGTCGCGTGAGGGTTTTGGGAGATGTCGTTGATCTTGTTGACCTCCCGGGGACTTATTCCCTTAGCGGTTCGAATCCTGCCGAAAGAGAAGTCTTCAATTACTTGGCATCCTATGAAACAGATGTCATTATTAATGTCCTTGATGCTTCATATCTAGCACTTGGTTTGGGGATGACCTTAGAATTATTGGAGCTGAATCGTCCAACAATAATAGCGTTAAATATGATGGACGAAGCTGATCGAATGGGTATCCACATTGATATCCTTAAGCTAGAGAAACTATTGAATGTACCGGTTGTTCCTATGATCGCGAATCGGGGCAGAGGGGTGAAAGATGCGTTTGTTGCAGCATATCATGCTGCGGAAAAGGGAATCTATCCACAAAGACAAAAATTCCATCGTGATATTGAAAATCAAATTATCGAAATTAAAAAACAACTTGTAGATGCGGACAGTTATCTTGATGATGAAGCCTTAGCAATTAAGTTGCTTGAGGGCGACATTGCGATAACTGAAACAATTATCAAGGAAAAGCCTGACGTTAATAAATTGATTGAAAGAGGCAGAGAGGTTATTGAAGAGACGCATGGGGAGTCTGCTGAATGGGTTATTAGTGCAGAACGACATGGAAAAGCAGCTAACCTTGCAGCACAAGTCGTTAAACATGGGGTTCGGCGTTTAACTATTCGAGATAAACTGGATAGGCTCCTACTGCATCCTGTTTGGGGCTATATTTTCTTATTTGCTATCCTGTTTGGGTTTTTCCAGAGTGTCTATTCTTTGGGCGGCCTGATTGAAAGGCCGGTGATTGATATTCTTAATGTCATGCAAGACTGGCTGATCTTGCAGATAGACGGCTCGGGTTTTATTTCAGAAATTCTGTCTGGGTTAATTCAGGGAATTTCAGGTGGTATAGCAATTGTGCTGCCTTATCTATTACCCTTTTTGATAGGATTAGGCATATTAGAAGATGTGGGCTATTTACCTAGAGTAGCGTTTCTCATGGATGCCTTAATGCACCGTATCGGACTGCACGGTAGCGCTGTAGTACCTTTTATTTTGGGTTTTGGATGCAATGTTCCTGCTATCATGGCAACTCGGCTAATACGGGATAAAAAAGAACGGTTTATTGCCGGAGCATTAGCAACTATGATTCCTTGCGCGGCGCGCTTAGCAATCGTGTTTGGACTGGTTGCCTTTTATCTAGGACCTTTTATCGCAATGCTAATATATATATTAGATTTGATTGTAATTGCACTGACAGGCAGGATGCTTTCCAAGCTTCTTCCTGAGGTAACTCCAGGCCTTATTATGGAGATGCCGGTATACCGCATACCAACTGTGAAGACAGTTTTTCATAAAACCTGGTTCAAGATTCGGGAATTCATTGTTGAAGCATGGCCAGTTTTGATCTTGGGTAGTATGGTGTTATCAATGTTTAATTATTTTAATCTAAGCAAATATATCAATATTTTCCTGCGGCCATTATCATGGGTACTTGGTCTTCCAAGTGAAGTGGGTGTGCCTTTGATATTTGGTATATTACGTAAGGAATTATCTCTAATCATGTTGGGGCAAGCCTTGGGGAGCATGGATTTTGCCAATGTACTGACACCTGTACAGATGATCACTTTTACCGTATTTGTCATTTTTTATATGCCATGTCTAGCGACTTTGGTTGTTATTCGCAAGGAATTAGGCAACAAAGCAATGTGGGCAATTATGGGAATCACAACTGTTGTTGCAATTATTTTTGCGTTGGCATCTCGTTTTGTTTCAATGATATTCCTATAGATATATGAGTAAATTAGTTCGCTTTTCAATATTATCCCCGTGCCAGAGAGAATTCTAAAAATTACTGTTGGTTACACCGGCGTTATGAATACTTAAATTAATAATCTGGTTAAGGGTAGTTTTTTTAAATATTCAGAAAACGAGGCAAATAAATGCCAGAAATCAACGTGAGTGAATTAATGGACAAAATTCCCTCCTATTTTAATGCTGAGGCAGCTCGTGGTGTTAACGCTCAAATTCAGTTTAGTCTAACTGGTAATCAGGCTGGTGAATGGACAATGCTTATCAAGGATCAATCCTGCTCTGTAGAAAAGGGGGAAGTGGTGGATCCGAATCTTACTTTAAAGGCTGATGCTGTTCTTGCTGCTCAAATTCTGATGGGTGAGGTTGATGGTATGCGAGCTTACCTGATGGGAAAGCTCAAATTGGTTGGCGATCTTTCCCTGGCAATGAAGATAGCGAAATATTTTAATGTTTAATTGATCGGAAGATCTTAAAATAACAATCCCTCTTTAACCTTCAGAGAAGATTGGCGAGGGAGTTTTTATCCGTATAAACCCCAATCGTCTATCAATCCATCTTCCATCATTGTGGGATCCCAGCTTTCAGTTCCGTAATTGATCTTAGTAGGTATGTTCAAAACCATTTCAGCTTTCTTTCTGGCGGATTCCAGCATTGACGGACCATATGGACAAAAGGGCGTGGTAAGGATCATAGTAACCAGGGCGTGATCGTTTTTGATTTCCACATTTCGTATCAAGCCTAGTTGTATTATGTTATACCCTAATTCAGGGTCGGTGATACCAGATAGGCCTTCGGTTATATCGTTGAGTTTTTCCGGATGGGTTTCTTGGATTTTCCAGATGGGCAAGTTGCTTTGAGGTTTATCAGGCATAGTACGGATTAACCCTCAACGGATGTGTCTATAACATAGGTGCAGTGCGCATCTCCGTTAAGCATGCAGGTTTTCATGATTAGCGGTTTTGAGAGCAGCGTGGATATAATTGTTTGGTCGATCTTACATACTTCGGGATGTGCTAAACCGATATGATAATATGGGCAGCTGATCCCATAGATCTCATATTGCCCATCTTTATGCGCCCATTCGATGATAAAACCTTCTTTGGCGAGGATATCCTGTAGTTGATCCAGACGATTATCCATAGAGAGCGCATTAATATCATTCTGATAATTGGCAGCAAGACTTTGCGCCAGTTTTACGAAAAGAGCATCAACTTGTTGAGCTGGTAAAAATTGCTTTATTTGTTCAAGTAAACGATTTGTAAGTTTTAGATAATTAGTTGGGAATTGCTCCATTCCCAATTCAGTCAATGTGTAGATCAGCCGAGGGCGGCCAACACCGTGACGTTCTTCTTCAGCGAATATCATCCTTTCAGCCTGAAGGCTGGTTAGGTGGTGGCGTACGGAGATACCGTTTATACCCACAGACTTTGCAAGATCAAGGATTGTTGACCCCGGATGCAGGAGCAGGGTTTTAAGAATTTTATCGCGAGTACTTTTCATAAAGACCATTTCTGACCAGATAAAGAATTTGCATACAGTTGATTGCTAGTATAAATTAGAACAAATAAATTGTCAATAAATAAGATTATTATCCTAAATATATTATACATGCAAGGTTAATTGTTCAATAGCATGATGTAGTTGAAATGTAATAAACATGCTATAATTACTTTTGTATAGCCAATTGATTATAGAAAGGGAGCTGTTATGACCAAAATAATTGATATTGAAGGCATTGGACCAGTTTACACTGAGAAGCTTGTTAAAGCTGGCATTCGTACGGTTGAGGCATTACTAAGTGCCGGCGCAACCCCGCGAGGGCGTGAAGAACTATCCCGGAAATCCAGTATTGATAAGACTTACATCCTCGAGTGGGTCAACCACGCTGATCTTTACCGTATCAAAGGTGTTGCTGAAGAATATTCGGACCTTCTTGAAGAGGCGGGCGTTGATACTGTTGTTGAGCTAGCACAACGCCGGCCTGATAATCTGCATGCCAAGATCATTGAAGTCAATAATAAGAAGAAGCTTGTCCGCCGAGTGCCCAGTCTTTCTGAAGTGACCAGATGGGTTAGTCAGGCGAAAAGATTGCCACGAGCAGTTCACTACTAAAGAGAGAATCTGAGAAGTTATTGGCAATAGCCTACAAGATTATTATTTAGCGTGCAAACGCTACTAGAATCTAGATAGTTGAGAGAAAATAGCAAGAAAACTTGTAAGGGAGAGTTTTCTTGCTATTAAGTTTGGGGTCATTATCATAAAACGCAGTTAATTAATTATGACCCATCTCATAAAAAGATAGGTCATAACATGTTTGTTTTTCAAGACTTATACTACTGCTTCATCGATCCAGCGAGATTAAGGATTGTATCAATGACCATCGCGCCAGATTGGGTGCGGTGAGATGATTGACCTAAGGGGCTAGCACTAGAGAGAGCGTTCATTATCGCTTCCATATTGGAGCCACCCTTTTGTTTGGAGGCATAAATAGCTAAGCCTGCGGAAAGTAGGTCAGTGGAATCCAAGCCCTTTTCCTGAGTTTGTTGACCACCTGTGAGACCAGAAAGCAAGGAGCCTAATAGATTACCACCTTGAGATCCTTGGGTTTGTCCTGTACTGGAAAGACCTGAAAGTAAGGAGCCTAATAAGTTGCCGTTGCTCTGGCTTTGTTGTTGCGGTGATGTTTGTTGCCCACCGGTTAATCCTGAAAGC